>Ga0209992_10000546_pt1 | contig 49466 bp, 42 predicted proteins | sample 2SBtaG_2_FD_182564 | JGI IMG/M metagenome (GOLD analysis project Ga0209992, IMG submission 182564) | Deep subsurface microbial communities from Kolumbo volcano to uncover new lineages of life (NeLLi) - 2SBTROV12_ACTIVE470 metaG (SPAdes)... | ecosystem: Environmental > Aquatic > Marine >... | reverse complement strand
CCGCTCCATCTTTCTCACCGACACCCGCGGAACCGGTGTCCTGTACAGCGTTTTCGCCGAATACGGTCCGCATCGCGGCGCGATCAAACGGCGCGACAATGGCGTGATGATCGCCCTGGAGCAGGCAAACGCACGGGCCTACGCGCTCTTCAACCTGCAGCAACGAGGAACGCTGATGATCGGCCCGGGCGAGGACGTCTACGGCGGCATGATTTGCGGTATCGCGGCGCGCGCCGGTGACCTGATAGTCAATCCCGGCAAGGGCAAGAAGCTGAGCAATGTTCGCGCCTCTGGCTCAGACGACAAGCTGATCCTGACACCCGCCAAGCGTATGACGCTCGAAGACGCGCTCGAGTTCATCGACAACGACGAGCTCGCCGAAGTGACACCGGAGTCGATTCGCCTGCGTAAGCGCTATCTCGACCACAGCGACCGGCGCCGGCACGAGAAGAAGAAAGGCGCGTGAACCTGGCCGTGCTCGCAACTACCTGCGGTCGCCGAAGAGGCGCAGCAGGAAGATGAACATGTTGATGAAGTCCAGGTAGAGGTTGAGCGCGCCCATGATGGCGGTCCGCCCGGCCTGCTCCTTGTTGGCGAAGCCGAGATAACCGGCGCGCTTGAACTTCTGGATGTCGTAGGCCGTCAACCCGGCGAAAACCAGCACGCCGATCACGCTGATGGCCATATCGAGGGCCGTCGAGCCGATGAAGATGTTGACGATGATCGCCAGGAAGATGGCGATAACGCCCATCATCAGAAACGATCCCATCGACGTCAGGTCGCGCTTTGTCGTGATGCCGATCGCCGCCATGGCCCCATAGGTTCCCGCGGTTATAAAGAAGACCTTGGTGATCGACGTCGCGGTGTAGATGAGCGCCAGCAGCGACAGGGTCAGGCCGTTGAGCGCGGCGTACGCGATGAACATCGCCGCGGCCGTGCGTGCCGACATCTTGGGCAGCATCGCGGACAGGCCGAAGACCATGCCCAGCTCAGCGATGAAGAAGAACCAGTAGTACTGGGCGACCGTTTCCAGCAGCGCCGGGCTGCTCAGCGTCAGGAACGCAGCAATACCTGAAACAGCCAAGCCCGCGGCCATCCAGCCGTTGACCCAGTTCATGAAAACGCGCGACAGCTTGAGGCGCTGTTCGTGGTCGCCAAGTCCCGCGTTGTCGGCCCATGCAGGTCCGGCGTGTTCTTGGGGTTTGCCCCACGAGATGGCCTGTTTCTGCGCCGCGAAATGCTCGGGCGAGGGGCCCTTATCGCCGCCGAACGGGTTGTTGGGGTTGTTTTCGATCATGGCTGCGTATCCGCTTGGAGGCTTGCTGTCGGCCGCTGGGCCGGTACCGCGCAGTTTAGGTGGCCGCCAGACCGGGTCAAGCGGCCATTGAGGCGTCACGCGGCCATTTCAGGGGAAGAACACGCGGCGAGGACCGAATAATCCCGGCGGGGCCAGTTAGCGTGACGCTCGGCGACCGGTAAGCGCTTGCGGGCGAATGGCGTGCATCATGGCGACGTCGGGCTTGATCTTGCCCGCTGCCACGAGCTCGGCGAGGTGCTGATCACGCGTCTGCATCCCCGCGCCGCGCGTGTGCATCACTTCGTAGACGCCGGCCGGATCATGGCCATCGCGGATCCACTGCACGGTTTGCGACTCGGCAACGAGGATACCGCATGCGGGCACGAGTTTGGTCCCGTCGGGGGCGATAGCGAGCGTTTGTTCGATGCCGCCGATGAAGACGGCGGACAACCGACGGCGGATGCCAGGTTCGCGGTCGGCCGGCAATCGCGCCAGCAACTTACGGATCGCACCGGCCATGTCGCGCGCCCCCACACCGAGAAACACGAGGGTGCCGCGTTCAGCCGCATCGAGGGCCGCATCGAGGGTATCGGCATCGGGCACTTCGTCGACGGCGAGCACATCCGCGCCCTGGGCGATGGCGCCGCGCACCGCTGAGACCCACGACGACGCGTCGACACCGATCGCGCGCTGACATGTCCAGCCGGTCTTGTCCGACAAAGCCACGTCGTTGGCGGCGCCGATCGACACGATGCGCCGTGATGGGCTGGCGCTGTTGAGGAGGTCGAGCAGCGCGCCGATGGTTGTCGTGCGCCCATGTCCCGCGGGGCTGGAGACGATCACGACGCCGTGCGACCGCGCGCAGAATCCCGTCACGTGTTGGGGCAAACCGAGATCGCGAACACCGCGGGCGCGGCCGGGATGAACACGAACCGACAGGCCGACCGATGCGCGCTGCCGAAAGATATGGACCCGAAAGCGACCGGCACCGACGAGCGGATACGACAGCGTGATCTCAGCGCCGGCGTTGAACCGTGCCATCTGCTCGCCGCTCATCAGCTTCTCAGCGATCTTGGTGAGCTCTTCGACTTCGAAGGTCGGGTCCTGGGGCCGCGAAATCAGCTGGCCTGTGCGCCCGTAAAAGGGCCTCGCTCCTGCCTTGAAGAGAACGTCCGTCAGCCGGTGTTCGCCTGCAAACCGCAGCACGAGACCGAATCGTTCAAACGCATCGGACATGGAGACTTCCCTGCGAGAGAGGAGCACCACGTCGAGCCAGGTGTCGCGCGGCGCTATGCTCGAACTACTTGCGCTTGGTCGGTTTGACGGGCTTGGCCGACTTGGCTTGGTGGGCCGACTTGGCTTTGTGGGCCGACTTGGCTTTGTGGGCAGACTTGGCTTTGTGGGCCGACTTGGCTTTGTGGGCAGACTTGGCTTTGTGGGCGGGCTTGGGCTTGTTCTTGCTGAACTTCACCTTCTTCTTGGCGCGGAAGACCTTCACGCGACGGCCGTTGTGGCGAGCGACGGCGCGCTTGTAGTCCGCTTCGGTGAGCACGAAGGTCTGCGGATGGTAGCCCTCCTGGCGCGGGATCAACTCGATCGTGGTCTCTTCGGTGCGGTCGAGCCCCATGATCACAAGGGTCTTGTTACGCGCGCTGTACTCGTGGTTTTCCCAGTCGCGCTTGCCGTTGACGGTAAATCTCACGAACTCGAGGTTGGTCTTGAAGATCGCCTCGCCCGGTACGTCGGCGTCTTGGGCCATGGCGGGTAGGGCGAACAGGCCGATAAGTGCGATGGCGGCGCTGGCCAAGATTGTGCGTTGATGCTTCATGGACTCCTCCTGCGGATGGCGGTCAGGTCGGGTTGGGGTTGCGCGGGCGCTGTCTGCTCAGACGCACAGCACGCGGAATCGATTCGTCACTTCGACGCGGCTCCCTCGAGCTCGGCGACGCGGGCTTGCAGTGCCTCGACCGTCGCTTCGAGTTGGCCGAGGCGGTCACCAAGCGCCCGAACGTGTTCGTCGTTGGCGGGACTGGTGGTCAAAGCGGACACGAGCAGTTTGACGCGGTCGTCGATGCGATGCTGCAGCTCGTCGTAAGCGCGCTGGGTTTGTTCGACGAAGACCGGTCGGCGCGCCTTCTTCTCCTCGCTGAGATCCTCGCTCTCCGCTTCGGTCTGGACGACATCCGCGACCACGGCGGGCGCTTCCTGCGAGGACTCTGCGGCTTCTTTGGCGGCGTCTTCTGCTTCCTTCTTCGACAGCACGCGGCCGACCTGTCGTTCCGCTTCCGAGCGCCACTTTTCGACGGTTCTTTCCGCTTCGCTGGCGGCGCGGGCGACGGGCTCTGTGACCCGCGACTGGATCAGTTCGCCGCCCTGGGAGAGCAGGCTACGCAGGCTGTCGAGCGAGACACTACCGCGCTTCTTGCGCTCGGAATGGAGCAGCGCCTGGGTCAGCGTGACCTCGGTGAGATCCTGCTTGGTCTTGTTGTCGATGACGCGCACTTCCTGGCCGGCGCGGACCATATCAGCGACTTCTTCGAGCGTGATGTAGCAGGAGCGCTCGGTGTCATACATCTTGCGGTTGGCGTACCGCTTGATGAGCCGCGCGCCCGAGCTGCCGGCGTTTTTTTTGGCCGCACGCTGGCCGCCCGATCGACCGGGATCGGTGGTGTCGGCGGCGACTGACTTGGCCTGCGTCTTGCTCATCGGCTCCCTGCACGCCGTGGCGGTGGACCTATGCTTCGGACCAACGTGCATCGCAGATTTGCCGCACCGCGTCAATTGGCGTCTGCGGCCGCGGCCCAGGCTATTTGTCCGCGCGCACCAGGAAGGTTCGCTTGCGTCCGTGACGAACCACGGCGAGCCGGCCGTCGATCAGGCTATCGGGCGTGACGAGGGCCCCGAAATCGGGTGCGAGGCGCTTGTTGTTGACGCGCACCGCGCCGGCCCTGAGCGCCTTCTTTGCTTCGCCGTTGCTTGCAAACGGACGACCGTCGCCAACGAGGAAGGATCGAACCGGCCAGCCACCGTCGTCCATGGCGGGCAGGACCGAAGACGGAACGCTGTCGAAGATCTCCTCGAGCATGGCCGCGGAGAGCCCCTCGAGATCGCCGCCAAAAAGGACCTCTGTCGCCCGTTGAGCGAGCGCCAACCCGTCGTCGCCGTGGACCATGGCGGTGACTTCGTTTGCCAACCGTCGCTGTGCCACACGTCGATGCGGCGACTGCGCGTGCTCGCCGAGGATGCCGTCGATAGCGGTGCGTGAGAGAAACGTGAAGTAGCGCAGGTAATCGCCCACATCCGCGTCGTCGGCGTTGATCCAGAATTGGTAGAACCGAAACGGCGACGTCTTCTCGGCGTCGAGCCAGACGTTGCCTTCCTCGGTCTTGCCGAACTTGCTGCCATCGCGCTTGGTGATGAGCGGCGACGTGATACCGAATGCACCGCCTTTGGCCGCGGCAGAGTCGTCTCCAGCTTCGGTCGAGCGGCTGATCTCACGCCGGATGAGGTCGATGCCCGAGACGATGTTGCCCCACTGGTCCGAGCCGCCCATCTGGCCGCGGCAACCGTGATCCCGCCACAACACGAGAAAATCGAACGCCTGCAGCAGCATGTACGAGAACTCGGTGAAGGAGATGCCCGCCTCGCGGCCTTCGATGCGGGTGCGAACCGAGTCGCGCTGGACCATCGCGTTGACCGAGAAGTGCTTGCCTACATCGCGCAGGAACGTGATGAGCGGCTGCGGTCCGAGCCAGTCGAGGTTGTTGATCATGCGCGCGGCGGTCTCGCCCTCGAAGTTGAGGAAACGCTCGAACTGGCGGCGCAATCCATCGCTGTTACGCTGCAGATCCGCCTCACCGAGCAGGTTGCGCTCCTTCGATTTGCCGCTTGGGTCGCCGATCATGCCGGTGCCGCCACCAAGGACGGCGATGGGCAGGTTGCCGTGCCGCTGGGCGTGCATCAGCAAGACCAATTGCAGCAACGAGCCCACATGCAGGCTGTCGGCGGTCGGATCGAAGCCGATGTAGACAGCTGCACCGTCGTCCAGGGCGCTGCGGGCGATGGCTTCGTCGGTGATTTGGTGGACGAGTCCGCGCCACCGTAGCTCATCGATCAAGGCTGCGGTCATTTCGTTTCTTCCTTGGCGGGCACCGGGTCATCGGTCGCGGGCGCTTGGTCCGATGCGGGCGGCTGTTCCGATGCGGGCGGTATCGGCTCGGCCGGGTCGACATGGATCTTCCAGGTCAACGCGCGGCTGTCGTCGATGGGCGCCGTCAACACGAGGTACACGCCCGGCTCGGTCGGTTTCCACGTGAGCGTCTGGCCGTCGCGCGGGGCGATGAGCACGCCTTCGCCAAGCGTCGCGTTGTAGACGACGAGGAACTGCGCGGGCGGCTTGCCGGTCGGCTGTCCGGTGTTGTCGAGCCAGGTCGTGCCGAACGTGACGGTCTGGCCGACCTTGGGGCGGGACGGCTGCGCAATCAGCTGCACCTCGCCACCGACGGTGCGGGAACGGGACGGCAGCGACGCGATTCCAGGGCCGGCGACGGACGGGAGGGCGCCGCGGATTACGACGGGCGACGAGATGGTTCGCGGCGCGCCGTCTTCGGTTCGAAACGCCACGATCAGGGCATGGTCGCCGCCCTCGCGGGGCTTGAACTCGACCTTGCGGCCATCTGCACCGGGCTCGACGGCTTTCGCAGCCGCGGAGTAGTAGCCCTGCCGCATATCCGTCGCGACCAGGAACGCGTGCATTTGCTGTCCAGCGAGCGTCCCGAGCTGCCCGACCGGGCTGTTGTCCTTGTCCATGACCGTGATGTAGACGCTCGTCTTCTCCATCGCTTCGAGCTGACGGATCGGCTGGTCTGCAGAGTTGGCGAACCCGGTTGCGATCTTGTAGCCATCGGCGGACTCGGACCGAGGCCCGCGGTACTCGACGACGGCCGGCTCGGCTTGTGCGGCGGCTTTCGGCGGCGGCTTGTCGACAGGATCGGCGGCTTTTTCGGCTGTCTTGTCGGCGGCAGGCGGCGCGGTGGCGGCTTCGTGCGTTTTCTTGTCGTTGTTGCAGCCGTTGCAGCCAGCCTGGATGAACGCACCGGCTACGACCATCGCCGCGAGCAGATTCCGTTTCATGCGCCACCTCCCGACCGGGCGGCGAAGCAGAGCACAGGTGCGCCGTGACGTTCAAGCGAGCGGCCGTCGAAGGCAGCGAACACAGAAAGTCGGCCTACCAGTCGTCGTCAAAGGGATAGGGAGGCGCCAGCTTGCCGAGCTCGCGGTACTCGGTCGCGGCGGCGTCGTACAACATGCGCATCGTCAGCGGTTCGTCGGCATCGGCCGCGAGCATACCGGCACGGAGCGCGGCGTTTCGAATATGCCCGCCGCTGAGCTCGAACGATTTGCCCATCCAGTCGATGTCCAGGTCTTCTTCATCGACCGGCAGCTTGTCCGGCAGCATCACGTCCCATAGTCGCGCGCGGTCTTCGGGCGCCGGGAACGGGAACTGCACACGGAATCGGAGGCGCCGCAAAAACGCCTCGTCGATGCTGGCTGAGAAGTTAGTGGTCAGGATGACAACGCCGTCGAAGTCCTCGAGTCGCTGCAGCAGGTAGTTCACTTCGAGGTTGGCGTAGCGGTCGTTGCTCGACTTGATCTCGGTGCGTGCGCCGAACATCGAGTCGGCCTCGTCGAACAGCAGCGCCGCGCCGACCTGGGTGGCCTCGGAGAACAGCATCCCGAGCCGCTCCTCCGTCTCGCCGATGTACTTGCTGACGACCCGCGACAGGTCCACCCGGTAGAGTTCGACGTCGAGGTCGCGCGCGATGAGGCCGGCCACCATCGTCTTGCCGGTTCCGGAAGGTCCCGAAAACATTGCAGACATGGCCCGGCCGTAGCTCATCGTGTCGCCGAATCCGTATTCGGTGAAGAGCTTCTCGCGCAGGCGGGCAAAACGGCTGAGGTCCTTGACCTGGGCGAGCACTTCGTCGGGCAGCACGAGATCGTTCCACGTCGCGCGGGTATCGACGCGAGAGCCATATTGGCGCAACCGGCTGGTCATCGCGGTCGTCGCGGCGAGCGAGAGGTCGGACACGGTGGGAGCGAGGGCGGGCGGCGCTTCACCACGTGCCCATTGGCGGGCGGCGTCACCGGCGGCTCGCTGCAGCGCGTAGGCGGCTGCGTTGGCGATCTGAGAGATCCCCAGAGAGTAATGCGCGATGTTGCCAATGAGGGGCTCAACTCCGTCTTCGTCGACCCCACCCGCAACCAACGCCGCAGACCATGCGGCCCGGCGTTCGTCCAGGTTGGTTCCTTCGACCTCGACGTGGGCCATTCCGCCGACCGCAGCGAGCCTGGCCGCAACATCGGGCACCATGGGGCCCTCGTGCACGACGACGATCGGCCGGTCGATGGCTTGCAGTTGTTCGATGAAGCGCGGCGCTGCCATGGGCACATCGACAAGCTTTCGGCCGCTGCGCTCGAGGCCCTGGATGAGCCAAATACCCGGAAAGAGGCGCGCTTCGCCGTGAAGCTGCGGCATGAGATCGGTCGGCAGGCCTTTTTCGACGTCAAAGACCGCGGCGATGTCGATGACGCGCAGCTCCAGTTCGCGCCTGCGGGTGAGCGCTTCGAAGAGCTCGACGCCGCCAAACCCGGCGGGCCCTGACATCAAGACGGGCCGACGTGTCGCGAGTGCGCGTTCCACCATCAGCAGCAACGGTTCGCGCGCGGCGACGAAGGTGTCTGTGACGACGGCGGGAGTGGTACGCGGGATGTCGAACGGGCGCAGCGGGCTGGGCACACTGCCCTTGAGCACGAAGCGGTTGAGGACCGGCGAGAGCATCACGCGCGGCCCATCGGTGACGACGACGCCTTTGGCAACGAGCTCGCACTTGGGTCCCATCGCGGCGGTGGCGAGGCCCGCTCCGAGACCGGCAGAGGCTGCGACGAGATCGAAGACGCGAATGTCCATCGCGCTCGCTCTGCCCAGGCTCATCGCAAACCGCTGACCAAGCAGCGCACAACCGGGGGCATACGTGGTCGCGACGACGAGCTCGAGGATACGTTCGGAGCCGATCGACAGCTCCAACAGGCGCGCGGCCATCGCGACGAGGTTGTCCTCGGGGGCGGAGAACTGGACGTCGCCTTCGGCGCTGAAGTGGTCGAAACCGAGGGCGCGGCCGGCGATGGTCCACGAGGCGGCGACACGTTCGACCGTGTTTTGACCAAGGATCGGCAGCCCGGTCTCGATCGCGTCAGGGCCGGTGTCTGGTGCTGGGGTGGAGTCGGTCATGGCGGGCTCCCGTTTGTTGCATCAAGCCACGCCGAGCTCGGGCAAGTCCATGACGGCGGGCAATTCAGCTTGGCGATGCGCGAAGGGCAGCAGGAATCGCACGGCGTCTCCGAGTGTCCTCTTGGCGTGAAACGGCGACAGAGGCCAGCGTTTGCGCCATCCAGACACCTTGGCACCCGCGGCGACGGTCCACCACGATGGCGGTGATTGGGCGAGCGATTCCAGATCGCCGGCCCAGCGATAGAGCTCACGCTGTTCGAAGAGCCAATCGATCGCGGTCACGACTTCGTTGATGTCGCCGGCCAGCAATTCGCGGATCACGGGCTCTAGCCCATCGTTGAGCCACGGCAAGCGCAGCGACTCGGGATACACCCACGAGAGGAGACGTTCGCCCCACGGGGAGAAGGCGAATTTGCCGCGCTTGGCGCACTGAGCAACGGCGGCCTGCACGTCTTTGGCAGATTCAAGCGTGACCTTGGACGCCTTGGGGCCAAATTCCCCTTCAAGCAAGGCGAGGTGGTCGGGCGCGAGGAGCTGATCGAGCATTTCGCGCTGGGCGGTGAGAATCCGGCGAGCCGTCCGTGGGCCGTCAAAAGGCCATCTCGCGCCGGCCTGCAGGGAGGTCACGTCGCCGAGCACATCGGCGAGATCCTCGGTCCACGGCAGCAACGCGATCGAATGCAGTTGCGCGTTGAGCACGTTCACGATCGCCTTGTGAGCGAGTGGGTCGCCGTCGATGGCGATGTGGCGCAGGACGTTGCCCACGGCCGGTGCCCAGTCGGGTCGCGTGCGGACAAACGGGGTCAGCCACACCCAGATCGGTCGGCTGCTGTCATGGCCGACACGCTCAATAGGTTCGCCGTACGCTTCCCGGGCGACATCCAAGCCCGCCAAGAGCTGCGTTTTCAGCTCGGCGGCGGTGCGGAAACCGGCTTGCAAGTCAGCGCTTCCCTGTTCGTGGGCGGGGGTTCAACGCGATCGGGCCATCAGCGCAAGCGCGGCGGCGTCGTGGCGCTGTTGTTCGGGCCGGGATTGCGGTTGCTACCAGGGCCGCTCGACGGGTTCCACGGACCACCGGCGGCAGCGGGCGGCGTGTTCTGCGTCGCTCCCGGAGGTGCACCGGAGGCGGGCGCGCGCGGTACGGTCGGGCCGGCGCCTGTCGCGTTGTGCTGGCCCTGGGTGTCGTGGAGCATGTCGTCGTAGAGGCCGCGCGCATTCGAACGGCCGACCGTCGTGTTCAGGATCGAGGTCGTGCGGTTGTTGCCGCGAGCGCGCTCGGCGGTCGGCGTGTAGTCGGGAACGAAGCCGGTGCCGGCCGCCCGCCGGGATTCGATGAGCGGCGTGTCCGTGGCGTTGCGAACCTGGGTCGCGACGCGCTGAATATCCGCGCAGAACTGGTCGGACGGAATCACCGCGCGGGCGCTCGTGACCTGCGCCCAGGGGATGTTGGCTTCGAGGAACTCGGCCGCGCCACCGCCGGTCAATCCGTAGTCGTCTGCCGCGACGTTGCGGGACGTCCAGACCGCGCTCAGGAGCCCGTCGAAGCACGTCGGTTTGCGCGCGTCTCGGGCCTTGCCGGTCAGGTCGATCGTCAAGACCACGGTGCCGTGCGGGTACCACTCCGGCTGCAGGGCGCCGAGTCGCATCATCTGCTGGTAGCCCGTATCGCCAGCGCCCAGCGCGGTGATCTCGCCCGGGTGATACCAGGTGCCGTAGCTCGTGATGTTGCCGCTGGTGTCGAACGTGCTCATCGGTGCGTGCGAGCCGCTGGCGAGAAGGTGGCGGTAAGCCTTCTTGCGCATGTTCACGTCGGCCTGCTGCCGCGCGATCTCGGTCGCGCTCGTCACGCCATTGGCGCGCAGCTCGGAGTCGATCTGGCGGGTGATGTCCGCGCCCATGATGCCTTCGACGCCGTTGCGGTCGTACAGCGTCTCGACCGACTGGTTGCGCGTGCTGTGCGGCGACAGCCGCGACGCGGGGATCTTTTTGCCCCTGAAGCAGTAGTTGTGGCCTCGCGCGCCTTTCATGATCTCGTACGTGCGGCCGCGGTCGGTGTAGACCGGGTCGTTCATCTTCGCGACAAGGTCGGTGTAGTACTGGGTGAGCAGGTGGGCGTGAGCCGGGTCCATGTGCTGCTCACCGTCGATGTCGGCGAATTTCTGCACGGCGACGGTGTCGCGGCGACCCAACGTCTGGGCTTTCTGCTTGGCCGAGCCGGGGCCCGTCGCCAGGTAGGCCTCGATCAGCTTGCGCTCGAAACCGCGATTGATGACCTCGGCGTTGAGCTCATCGGCGGTCTTGGTTCCGCCAAGCTGGAGCGCGAGCGGCTCGATAATGTCGGTGTTGGCGCCGGCATTGGCCCGCAAAGCGCTGCGCGTCTGGTCGAGAGTGAGGGGCGCCGGCGGGGGCGTGGGCGCGCCTGCTGAGCTCGGCGGCGCAGGGGTCGCTCCGGAGGTCGAAGCGGGGGTGGGCGCGGGCGCAGGGGCAGCCGGGGCGCGCGTCGCACCGGGTCCTGAACCGGGAGTTGTCGGGGGCGTAGGCACGTAAGTTCCCTCCAGCCCCGATACTTTCAATCAACCGGGCCCGCGCGATCAAGGAATCGATCGCATCACCCCATCTGTACAGGGTCCAGCATGCCTCGACGAGGGCTCAGACGACCGGCATTTTCGCGGCGCGACGAGCGACTTCCTCGAACAGACCCGGCGTGACGTTGCCGCCGGAAAGGAGCACACCGCATCGACCTTGCCCCTCGCGACGCGCAACCGCGAGGGAGGCAGCGCCGGACGGCTCGAGCACGATGCGCAGGTGAACCATCGCCCACGCCATCGCATCGAGCAGCTCCTCGTCGCTGACCAGCTCGACGCGATCGACGAGCTTCTTGACCACGTGCCAAGGACCCGCGCCGGGTTTTCGAACGCGCAACCCGTCGGCGATGGTCTTGGGAGGCGGGACGGACACACGCTCGCCGGCCTGCAGACTCAGGTACGTGTCGTTGGCGTCGGCCGGCTCAACTCCGATGATCTCGGCATCGGGACACAAGCCATGAACCGCGGTCGCACAGCCGGCCATCAAACCGCCGCCCGAAACGGGGGCGTAGAAGCGATCCAGCGGGCCAGCGTCCTTGATCAGCTCGAGCGCAGCGGTGCCCTGCCCTGCCGCGATAAGTGGATGATCGTATGGCGGCACGAGCACACGCCCGGTTTTCTCGGCGATCTCGTCGGCCTTGATGCGGCGCTCTTCGCTGTCGGTGCCCACTTCGACGACTTCGGCCCCATCGGCGACGACACGGGCGCGTTTGTTCGGCGGCGCATCCGCGGGCATGACGATAACGGCGGACAGGCCCAGCACCTTGGCGGCTCGCGCGACCGCCTGGGCGTGGTTGCCCGATGAGTGCGCGACGACACCGGGCGTATCGGCGGGCATCCGGGTCATCATGTTGAACGCACCGCGGATCTTGAACGCACCGATGGGCTGCAACGACTCGGGTTTGCAGCAGAGCTCGGCGCCGTTGGCGAGCGTGGCGCGCAGCAGCGGAGTGCGGACGACGTACGGCTCGATGCGTTCGGCGGCGGCGGCGAGCGCCGGCAGGTCGAGGTGAAAAGCAGCCATGACAGGTCCCGGGCTACGCGTGGTCGACGGGCGCGATCCCTACGGTGCTTTTCCCGCGAGGACGGCGAGATTGCGGTGCACCGCGGGGCACGCCTTGCAGGACGAAGCTGCCGTCTGCAGCTGCCGGCGCGCAAGGTCGAGCTCGCCAAGGTGCATGTACGCCAGCGCGAGGTTGAAGCGCAGCCGCCAGTCGACGGCGTCGCCGCGGGCGATCACACCGTTGAGGAGGTCGCGCGCTCGCGAATAGTCGCCGGAGTTCAAGGCCACTTCCGAGCGCACAACCTGGTCTGCGACCGCGATGGTCGCCGCGTCTTTGGTTCGCTTGTGCCTCTCCGACTCGATGACGATCCGCGCCTTCAACGTGGCAAGTCGCTTCTCCAACAAGGCCCGATGCGGATGTTTCGGCGGGATTTCGACCCCGCTGGCCTGTTGCCGGGCGGCCTTGGCGTCCCCTTTGAACAACGACCACCACGCAGCGAAGATCGCGACTTCGGGTTTGGATCCCTTGTCGGAAACCAGCTCGTCGAGGGCTTCAGCGGCCTTCTTCCTGCCGGCAATCGTGCGCGACGCGAGGCGAATGCGGGCCAACTCGGCACCGGCCAGGTCGGCGTTTCGCTCAAAAGCTTCGGCATAGTGACGCCGCGCCTTGGCGTGACGGCCCCGGTCTTCGGCCTTGGCGCCGGCGTACCATGCGCGAATGGCACGCGAAGTCGTACAGCCGGTTGAACCGACCACGATCGCTGCCAGGGCCAGGAGGAAGGCCGTGCGAATGAAGGTGCGGGTTTGAGGTTCGCGAATCGGTCGATTCAATTGCTCAGCTCAAGCAGCTTCTGGCGGGCTTCGGCCAGCGCGAGGGTGTGGCGCTTGACCTGCCAGCTGCTCTTGCCGATGTGCTCGCGGGACGCGTCGAGCTCAGCGCGGGCCGCCTCGATGTCCTTCTTGGTCTGCTCGGCGTTGACGTCTGCGCGGGTCTCGGCGTGCTCGGTCACGATGATGATGCGGTCGCCGCGCGTGATCTGCAGGTAGCCCTCGTCGACCAGGAGGTAATGCCACGGAGAGGTGTCGCTTTCACGGAAGCGGCAGACGCCGGTGCCGAGGGCCACGCAGAGGTCGCGGTGGCGACTGAGCACGCCGAACTCCCCCAAGACACCGGGGGCGATCAGCTCACTGACGTCGCCGACGAAGGACTCAGCGGTCGGGGTGACGATGTCGACTTTCATCTGGTGCCTCTCGGGCCTGGCCGGTTGTGAGGCCGGGAAGATGGTCTCGGTGCTCGCGGCCGCGAACAGCTAGAGCGTCTTGGCCTTCTCGATCGCTTCTTCGATGGTGCCGACCATGTAGAACGCCTGCTCGGGCAGGTCATCCAGCTCGCCGTTGCAGATCATCTGGAAGCCCTTGATGGTGTCCGCGAGCTTGACGTACTTGCCCGGGAAACCGGTGAAGATCTCGGCCACGTGGAACGGCTGGCTGAGGAACTTCTGGATCTTACGCGCGCGGACAACGGTCAGCTTCTGATCTTCGGTCAGCTCTTCCATGCCGAGAATCGCGATGATGTCCTGCAGATCCTTGTACTCTTGGAGGATCTCCTGCACGCGGCGGGCGACGTTGTAGTGCTCTTCGCCGACGATCTCGGGCGCGAGGATGCGGCTGGTGGAGTCGAGCGGGTCAACGGCCGGGTAGATGCCGAGCTCGGCGATCTGACGGCTGAGGACGGTCGTCGCGTCGAGGTGGGAGAACGTCGTCGCGGGCGCCGGGTCGGTGAGGTCGTCAGCGGGGACGTAAATCGCCTGCACCGACGTAACCGAACCTTTCTTGGTACTGGTGATCCGCTCCTGCATCGCGCCCATTTCGGTGGCGAGCGTGGGCTGGTAACCGACCGCGGACGGGATACGACCGAGGAGCGCAGACACCTCGGAGCCGGCCTGGGTGAAGCGGAAGATGTTGTCGACGAAGAACAGCACGTCCTGGCCTTTCACGTCGCGGAAGTACTCGGCGACGGTCAGCGCGGACAGCGCGACGCGGGCACGGGCTCCGGGCGGCTCGTTCATCTGGCCGTAGATGAGCGCGGTCTTGGCGAGGGTGCCCGACTCCTTCATCTCGTGCCAAAGGTCGTTGCCTTCACGGGTACGCTCGCCGACGCCGCCGAAGCAGGACACGCCACCGTGCTCACGCGCGAGGTTGTCGATGAGCTCCATGATGAGGACGGTCTTGCCGACGCCCGCACCGCCGAAGAGGCCAATCTTGCCGCCACGAACGTAGGGCGCGAGCAGGTCGACGACCTTGATGCCGGTCTCGAAGGACTCGAGGTTGGTGTCGAGGTCTTCGTACTTGGGCGGGTCGCGGTGGATCGGCCAGTGCTCGGCCGCTTCGACGGGACCGGCTTCGTCCACCGGCTGACCGATGACGTTCATGATGCGGCCCAGGACACCTTCACCGACGGGCATCGCGATCGGCTTGCCGGTGCTCATGACCTCCTGGTTGCGCTGCAGACCCTCGGTCGAGTCCATCGCGATGCAGCGGCAAGAGCCCTCGCCGATGTGCTGCGCGACCTCGATGACGAGGTTCCACTCTTTGTCGTTGATCGACGGGTTGGTGACCTTGAGCGCCGAGTTGATCTCGGGCAGGCCGCCGTCGGGGAAGACAACGTCGAGGACGGGTCCGATGACCTGGCTGATTCGGCCGTTGGCAGTTGCGCTCATGAGTTGGGCTCCGTGTTGGGTCCGTGTCGTATTGAGTTGGAGTTGCTGTTCGAGTTCGAGTCGGCGGCTGCAGCGCTAGCCTTTGAGCGACTCTGCGCCGCTGGTGATCTCCATCAACTCGGTGGTGATGGCGGCCTGACGGGCGCGGTTGTATTGCAGCGAGAGTTTGTCGATGAGCTCGCCGGCGTTGTTGGTCGCGTTGTCCATCGCCGTCATGCGGGCGCCCATCTCGGAGGCGACCGATTCGAGCAGCGCGCGGAGCACCTGGACGTTGACGTGACGGGGCAGCAGCGCCTCGAGGACCTCGGCCTGGCTCGGCTCAAACAAGGTCTCGCTGGACGGGGGCGCGATGATGTCGTCGGTGACGTCGAGGTCTTCGGGCTTGAGCGGCAGGAGCTTTTCGACGCGCACTTCCTGGGCGATGGCGCTCTTGAACTCGTTGTAGACGACATAGACCTCGTCAAAGGACTTGTCGATGTACGCCGCGACGAGCTCGCGACCGATCTTGCTGGCCTTGCTGAACGTCACGTCGGGCAGCACTTCGGTGTGAATCTTGCCCACAACGGCTTCGCGGCGCTTGAAGTAGTCGCGCCCCTTCTTGCCGACGATGTGCAGCTCGATGTGCTCACGCCTGGCGGTGTGATCAGCGACCCACTGGTTGGCCGTCTTGTTGACGTTGCTGTTGAACGCGCCGGCGAGGCCACGATCGCTGGTCAGCACGAGCAGCAAGGTGCGCTTGGGATCGCGGACGTGCAGCAAGGGGTGAGCCTCGTGCTCCTCGCCGCGCGCAAGCTCGGCAATCATGTCGCCCAAACGGTACGCGTAGGGACGCAGACGAACGATCTGCTCTTGCGCCTTACGCAGCTTGGACGCCGCGACGAGCTTCATCGCGCGGGTGATCTTCTGCGTGCTCTTGACCGACACGATGCGTCGGCGGAGGTCTTTCAAACTCGGCATTGCGAGTCACTCCTGGGCTGAAGCCAAGACGAGCTGCTGGTCGGCAGCGAAACAGCTACGCTTGGAACAGGTTCTTGAACTCGCCGAGCGCCGCGGCGAGCTGGTGGCGGACCGGGTCGTCTTCTTTCTTCAGCGCGGTCTTGTCGGCGTTTTCACGGACCGTCTTGAGCACCTCGGGCTTCTGGTTTTGCAGCCAGGCGAAGAGCTCCGTCTCGTAGCGACCCAGCGCGGACACGGGCAGGTGGTCGATGAAGCCCTCTTTGGCGACAGCGGCGAAGATGATGATGATCTGCCGCGCCGCTTCCTGCGGCTGGTACTGGCCCTGCTTGAGCAGCTCCGTCAGGCGCTCGCCCTGGCGCAACTGGCGCTGCGTGGCGGGGTCGAGGTCCGAGGCGAACTGCGCGAACGCGGCAAGCTCACGGTACTGCGCGAGGATGAGGCGGAGCGGGCCCGCGACACCCTTCATCGCCTTGACCTGCGCCGCACCACCGACACGCGAGACCGACAGGCCGACGTTGATGGCCGGGCGGATGCCTTTGTAGAAGAGGTCGCTCTCCAGGTAGATCTGGCCGTCCGTAATCGAAATCACGTTCGTCGGGATGTACGCGGAGACGTCGCCGGCCTGGGTCTCGATGACCGGCAGCGCGGTGAGCGAGCCACCCCCGTCTTCGTCACGCAGCTTCGAGGCGCGCTCGAGCAGGCGGGAGTGAAGGTAGAAGACGTCACCCGGGTACGCTTCACGACCCGGAGGACGACGCAGCAGCAGCGACATCTGGCGGTAGGCGACGGCCTGCTTGGACAAGTCGTCGTACACGATGAGGCCGTGCATCCCGTTGTCGCGGAAGTACTCGGCCATCGCGCAGCCGGAGTACGGAGCGATGAACTGCAGCGGGGCGAGGTCCGAAGCGGTCGCGGAGATGACCGTCGTGTACTCCATCGCGCCGTGCTCTTCGAGGCGGCGGACAACCTGCGCAACGGTCGACTGCTTCTGGCCGATGGCGACGTAGAAGCAGTACACGGGCTTGTCGCCGGCGTGCGTGCCTTTCTGGTTGATGATGGTGTCGATCGCGACGGCGGTCTTGCCGGTCTGGCGGTCGCCGATGATGAGCTCGCGCTGGCCACGGCCGACCGGAACCATCGCGTCGAGCGCCTTGAGGCCGGTCTGCAGCGGCTCATGGACCGACTTACGGACGACGATGCCGGGCGCCTTGACCTCGACACGACCCTGGATGATCTGCTCGCCTTCGGGCGGGGTCAGCGGGCCTTTGCCGTCGATGGGCTGGCCGAGCGCGTTGACGACGCGGCCGAGCAGCGCTTTGCCGGTGGGCACCTGGAAGATGGCGCCGGAACGCTTGACGAGGTCGCCTTCACGGATCTTGTTGGCGTCGCCGAGCAGCGCCACACCGACATTGTCTTCCTCGAGGTTGAGGACCATGCCCTTGACGTCGTGCGGGAAGTCGAGGAGCTCGCCGACCATCGCCGACTCGAGGCCGTGGATGCGGGCGATACCGTCACCAACGGTCAGCACGCGACCGGTTTCCTGCACGTCGACCTTGGCGTCGTAGCCTGCGACCTGCTCGCGGATAATCCGGCTTACTTCTGCAACACCGATGTCCATGTTTGTCTCCTGTCAGGGAACTGCTCGACTGCGAGCAAATCTGGGTTCTGGCTGTGTTCTAGGCGCCCGTCCCGGCGAGCATCTTGTCGCGCAGGCGGTCGAGGTGGTTGCGCACGGAGCCGTCGTAGACGGTGTTTCCGACGCGGATGATGAGGCCACCGATGAGCGCCTCGTCGACGTTGGATTCGAGCTGCACGTCGCGGCCCCTGGCGCCGGCGAGCGCCTTCTCGATGCGGCCGAGCGTCACTTTATCGAGGGCAATGGCGCTGGTCACGTGCGCGGACAGCCGCCCGGTGCGCGAGTCCAGCTCGGTGGAAAAGGTCTGGTGGATCGCCGCGATCGCGTCGAAGCGGCCCTTCTGCAGCAGCAACTTCGCGAACCGTCCGACCGTGTCACCGGCCTTCGTCTTGGCCAGCAGGTCGTCGAGGACCTTGGCGCGATCGCCTTCCTTGATGACCGGGTTGGCGATGAACTCGCGCGCTTCGGGGACCTCGGCAAGCACCGCGGCGAGGCGGTCAAAGGCGTCCCGAACGGCGACGTGATCACCGCGCTCGTCACACAGATCGACGAGAGCTTGCGCATAGCGGCGGGCGACGGCGGAGCTCATGCGGCCTCCGAATCGATGCGGGCTTGGAGCTCGCTGAGGTTGCGATCGAGGTAGGCCTGCTGGGCGCCGGGCTTGTTGAGGTGCTCGCGAATCTGCGCTTCAGCCAACTCGAGCGCCAGCTGCGCACCGTGCTTGGCGAGCTCCTGGCGGATCTTCTTGGCTTCCTGCGCGACGCGAACGGCCTCGTCGGCGGCGATCCGGTCGGCTTCCTTCTTGGCGTCGGCGATGATCCGCTCGACCTCGTGCTCGGTGCCTTCCTTGACGTCGTCGATGACCTGCTTGAGCTCATCTTCGAGGCGTTCGAGGCGCAGCTTGTACTCCTCGTACTTCGCCTGGGCCTGCTCGCGCAGGTTCTTGGCCTCGTCGATTTCGGCGGCGATGTTCTTGTATCGCTGGTCGAGGGCCGCCGCGATCGGCTTGCGGCCGAAATAGACGATGATGCCCACGAAGACGATGAAATCGATGATGTAGAAGCCGTGGATCGTGAAGACGAAGCCAGCGTCACCACCCGCGAAGGCGGCGGCGGGCAGCAAGGTCAGCGCGATGGCTGCGGCGATGGCGTGCTTGGTGCGGTTCATGGCCCCTCCGAATCAACCGGCTGCCGGGGCGTCGTCGTTGGACGAACCGCCGAGGATCTTGGTGGAAATCATCACGGAGATGGCCGCGGCTTCGTGGTCGATGTCCGTGCGGGCCTTGTCCGCTTCTTTGCGCAAGGCGGCGACGCCGATGGCGACCGCCTGGACGGTCTGCATCCGCACCTTCTTGACCATCTCATCGGCTTGGTGCTTGGCGTCATCGCGGGCCGCGGCGCGCTCAGCCAGTGCCTTCTGCTTCTCGTCGCTGGTGGCCTTTTGGTAAACGTGAACTTGCTCGTCCGCCTCTTTAAGCATGCGACGTGCGTCGGTCCGCGCACCGGACGTGCGGGCGTCGCGCTGTTCGAAACGCTTGAGCAACGGCTCGAAGATCAGCCTCGGCAGGATCAAGACGAGCAACAGGAAGAATACCGTCTGGACGAAGAAGGTGACGTCGAGGTCGACCATGCCGGCGCGTGCGACGATCTCCGAAGAGAGCGTGTCGATCGCGGAACGCACGACCTCATGGCCCGTCACCGCTGCATCGACACCGTGCTCTGCACCAGGGGCGACAGCGATCATATGTGTGATCCTCGGTGGTTGGGCGCGCAGTGCGGGCTTGAGGAAAGCCCCGAAACCAGGCGCTGAGAGGGCTCGGATCGAGGCGGGGAAAAGGCCGCCCCGGGCCGAGCGCGCGCGACATACCACCTATGGCGGGTCAGAGCAACCGGCGGCGCTCGATGCGGCCCCGTGCGACGGGCAGAGGGCGAAGGGGCGAACGAGCGCCGTCTGTCCATGATTTGGGGTCGTTCCGATGTGACATGACACGGTCAAGGCGCTGGACACCACCCAGTTTGCGCGATTGACGACGCAGGATTATCGATGAGCAACACACCTCAACCCGTCGAAGAGGGCCCGCGGCGTGTCCGGCTGGCCATCGACCTCGAGGCGTTCGTTCACGGAAGCCGGGCTTGGGATCGAATCAGCTCGCGTCGTAGTTCGACATCGACAAGGGCCGCTACTTGGCGCAGGCGCCCAGGCCCTGGATGCCGCTGTACAGGTCGGGCTCGCAGGCCTTCCGCTCAGTCAGCGACTTCCAATCGGGCCTGGACACCGTCGGGCGGTCGACCCCCGTGTCATGGGCCGGCGCGAACGATTGTTAAGTCAGGTCGCGCCGCGGTGGCATCTTGGCGACGCCACGGCTACCGTTGGCGGCTTGGAGCGTGGCGCGCGATGGCGAACCGTTACAACAAACCCGCCCAGAGCACTCTGCGGCGAGCTGTTTCGGCGCTCTTCATCGTGGCGCTGGCATCATCGTCGGTCGCGTGCAACCAGCTGCAGAGCGACCCGGTCACCCTGATCAAGGAATTCCGCATCGTCGCGATTCGCGCTGAACCGCCCTACATCGCCGGCCCCGGCGTGCCGGGCACCTCCTTCGGCACACCAACCGAGTTCACGCCGCTCGTGGTCGACCACGGCGACACCGGCAAGCTCTGCTACGCGTGGCGGCTCTGTCCATTCGCGTGGACCAAGGACGGCAACTACCGCTGCATCGACCCATCGCTCGAGGTCGACCTCGGCACCGGCCCAACCGCCAAGGCGACGGCGCTCGATGTCTTCAGCGCGCTCGAGAACGTCGAGAAAGTCGCCGAGAAGATCGGCCTGAACATCGGCCCGAGCAAGGACGCCGAGGGCAAAGACCGCAACAGCGGACTCGGTGACCAGGTCGAAAGCGCGCTCGGCCTGCAGGTGTCGGTCCTCTTCATGATCGGCAAACCGTCGCTGTGGGGCGGCACGTGTCCCAAGACCAGTGCGGAGATGCTCAACGACGTCTGCCCCAAACGCGCCGGCTGCATCGCCGGCTATACCAAGGTCGCCCTGGCCACCTCGCCCAAACACCTCAACGAGTCACCCACGTTCGACGGCTTGAAGCTCGATGGGGTCGCCTGGCCCGCACATGTCACGCCGACGATTCGCCATGTAGACGACGCACCCCAGGTCGGCGGCGGTCCCAACCCGGATGCGGCTGAGCTCGGCGTCGAGATTGAGCCGCTGTACGACGCGAAAAAGTCGATGGAGGTCATCCGCCCGGCGCAGAACGGCCAGCCCGCGGTGACCGAGACGTTGACCATGTCCTGGTACTCCGACAACGGCGTGTTCCGCTACAGCAAGACCAGCGACCGTGTTTGGAAGAACCGCTTCCTGCCCGCCAGGCCGGGTGAAAACTTCGACGAAGACGCGTCCAAGGACGAGGTTCCGGCGTCGGTCTGGATCGTGATTCGCGACAACCGCAACGGCCTGGACTGGGCCTCACGTAACGTTAAGGTTTCGATCAACGCGCCCAAGAACGTGCACCCGCTCTGCGCGATCGACGACAAGCTGAAAGGCTGCGCCGATATCGACCCGGCGACCGGAAAACCCAAGGCCAAGAACTGATGCGCGCGCTGTTTTTCGCGATGGCCGTGTTGCTTTGCGCGGTCGTCGTGGCTCCGAGTCCCGCCGTGGCGAAGAAGCGTCGCAAGGTCGCCAAGAAGGCGCCGATCGTGCCGCCGAAGATGCTCAAGTACTCGCCTGCCAAGTACCCCGACGAGCTCAAGCGTCGCGGTCTGAAGGGCGCGGTCATCGTCGAGCTCGACATCGACAAGACCGGCAAGGTCGCCAAGGCCAAGGTCGTCAAGTCGGCGGGCGGTCTGTTCGACCAATCCGCCACCGCGGCGGCCCTGAAGCTGCAGTTTTCACCGGCGACGTCGGGCGGCAAACCGATCCCGGTGCGCATTCGTTTCCGCTACGTCTTCAAGATGAAGGTGAGCCTGAACCGCCGCTCCCGAGCGCGTGGGCTGGGGCGTTATCAACGGCGCGCTTCGGCGGATGCACCCGCCGGCTTCGTGAGCCTGCAGGGCACCGTGCTCGAAAGGGGAACCGGTCGCGCGGTCGCGGGCGCGTTGATCCTGCTGCCGAAGCTGAACAAGGAGGTCATCAGCAACGTCGATGGCCGCTACCGATTTGGCCCGCTGCCCGCCGGCAAATACCGCATCCAGATCCAGTCAGCCGAACACCGCAAACGCAAGGCCTATGTCGTCATCAAGCCGGGTCGGAGCACGAAGTTCAGCACGCGTCTGCAGCGCACATCGTATGTCCTGTACCGCGCCACCGCCGAAGCCCCGCCGCAGCCCGGTGAGATGGCTCGGCGTTCGCTGCGTGCCGAAGAGATCCAGCGCATCCCGGGTGTCTACGGCGACGCGTTTAAGGTCGTGCAGAACCTCCCCGGCGTCGCCCGTGCCCCCGCCATCAGCGGCCAAATTATCGTGCGCGGCTCGGCACCCGCGGACACCCAGGTCCTCATCGACGGCGTGCGCGTGCCGCTGCTGTACCACTTCGGCAACCTGTATTCGGTGGTCAACACCGACATCCTCGAGTCGATCGACTTCACCCCGGGCGGCGCACCTGTGCGCTATGGCCGCAAGACCGGCGGTTTGCTTCAAGCCAAGCTCAAGCTGCCGCGCGATGGCGAGCGCTGGAAGGGCTACATCGAGACGAATGTCTTTCACACGGGCGCGCTGATCTCAGGCCCGATCGGCGAGGACACGACCATCACCGTCGCCGGCCGCCGCTCCTACATCGACGCCGTGCTCGCTGCGACGATCCCCGAAGGCACGCTGCCGTTCACGTTCGCGCCGGTCTATTGGGACTACCAGGCTAAGATCGACCATCGCTTCTCGCGCAAACTCGACGCGACCGTGTTGCTGCTCGGCTCCAGCGACACGCTCAAGTTCGTTACCGGCGACCCACCCCCGGGCTTCCCCGATTCGTCGGGCGAGCTGTCGACCTCGACCGGCTTTCACGGCGGCATCGGTGTGCTCCGGGCCCGCGGCAAGGAATGGAAGGCACGCACCACCGTCGGCGTCATCCGCACCGGGCTCAACTTCCAGGTCGGCGATGGCGAGAACCTGCGCGCCGAGATCATCTCGTGGGACCTGACCTTCCGGCAGGACGTCGAGATCGGTACAGGCAAAGCCCGACTGCGCGCCGGCATCGATCTCTTCAACAACGAATACGAGGTCGCGTTCCGACTGCCATCCCAGGTTGCCGGGTTCGGCGCCGGGCAAGGGGCCCAGTCACTGGAACGCGATATCACCGCATCCACCGGCATCCTCGCCCCCGCGATGTGGGTCGACGCCATCTTCCAGCCGCTCAAGGGTCTCGAAATCGTGCCCGGGGTGCGCATCGACCTGTACCGCAACGCCGGCAATGGCGAGACCGCGCTGCCCAAGCTCAACGTCCGCTACAACATCGACAAACAGGCCGTCATCAAGGGCGCGGTCGGCATGAATTCCCAGGTGCCCGAGCCCGTCCAGCTCGCCGACCGCTTCGGCAACCCCGAGCTGCAGCCCTTCCGCAGCTTCGAAGCGGCCCTTGGCGCCGAATACCGCCCATCCGAACGTCTCTCGATCGACCTCCAGGGCTTCTACAAGAACCTGTGGGACATCCCCGTCGGGCCCGACCAGGTCATCCCCGAAGTCGCGCTCATCAACGAGATGACGGGCCGTGTCTACGGCATCGAGCTGCTGATTCGCCACCCGCCCGTCGGCCGCTTCTTCGGCTGGATCGCGTACACCCTGTCGCGGGCCACACGCACCGAACATCCCGGCGACACCGAGCGCCTCTTCCAGTACGACCAGACCCACATTCTCACCGCCGTCGGCAGCTACAAGCTCCCCAACGACTACGAGATCTCAGCGCGCTTCCGCCTCGTCAGCGGCAACCCGTACACCGGTGTCTCCACGGCGATCTGGCGCAACGACACCGACCAGTGGAACCGCATCCCGTCGGCCTGCAAGTACTGCGAGCGCCTGCCCGCGTTCCACCAGCTCGACATCCGCGCCGACAAGAAGTGGGTCTTCGACAGCTGGATGTTGTCGCTCTACCTGGACGTCCAGAACGTCTACAACCGCGAAAACCCCGAAGGCATCCAGTACAACTTCGACGCCACGCAGCACCAATACCAGTCGCTGCTACCGATCATCCCGAGCCTCGGCATCCGCGGCGAGTTCTAGATGTGCGCGGCGAGAATGGCGATCCGCTCTTCCGCTCCCGCTCCCGCTCCCGCTCCCGGCTCAGCGCTTCTGATGCCGCTTGGCCAGGCCAACCAGCATCGCTGCCATCCGGTCGAGGAGCTCCTTGGCGGTCTTGTGCTGGTCCTCGGCGACAAGCCGTAGCCTGAGCAGCACGTCGAAGATGGCGGTGCACTCGGCGGTGGAGGCGCCCTTTTTCAACAGCCTCGGAGCCGGGGAGAGAGAAACCTATTTAGATCAGCGCCTTGTAGCACTGCAAACGCCGCTCAGATCCTCAGCCGGCACTTGATGCAGCATAGCAACACCACAGCCGTTTAATTGCGAAGCGTCTTCTCATAGGTGCACGTTACGGCTTGGTCCAATCCAGCTTATTGCCGGCCGCGCTCCAGCCCATCATGCCGCTCGGGATGTCCCAGATATTCGAATAACCCCGCTTGACAAGGGCTTTGGCGGAGGCGCGGCTCATCGGGCCGGTCTTGCAGTACAGGATCGCCTTCTTGCCCTTGTCGAAGCCGAGCCGCTTTTCGAGCGCGTCGGTCAGCGTGTACTTGATGTGCACGTCGGTCCCTGGGATCTGGCCGCTCCACGGCACGTGCACGTTGATGAAGTCGAAGTCCTTGTTCTGCAGCGCCGCGCTGAGCTCGGCGATGGTCATCGTCTGGTAGGCGGGCGTGGGCGGCGGACCGGCGTCAACCGGCGTCGTCGCGGCATCGATGGCGCTGGACGTGTCGGCGGCTGGCGAGCCAAGCCCATCGGCGAGGCCATTTTGCGCATCGGCCGCTTTCCCAGCATCCGCCGATTTCGCAGCATCCGCTGAAGTTCCCGCGTCTTTGGGTGCAACGCTGTCGGCCCCTGCGTTGTTGTCGTTGTTGTTGGCCGGCGACGAAGCGGACTCCTCGGTGCATCCCGCAGCTGAGACTGTCAGCGCGAGCAGAAGGGCCGTGACAAGGGCGGACGGGGCACGTGCGGACTGGGCAATGTGGGCTGGCATCGGTTGGTCTCCGGCGGTGGCGCTTGCGCGTAAGTCGTGCGGGCATTGCGCCTGAACGACGGACTGAAAGCTAGGTCACAAGGCGCGCGTTCGCTACCGCTGGCCAAGGCCCCCAAACTCGTAGAAACGTCTCTAACGGGCGATCGAGCCTACCCCCCACTGATATAGCCTCGCGACGTTCGGACGCATCCAGGGGCCCTCTGCGGCCATTTCTGGGCATTTTGACCGCCAAAATCAGCCGTTTTTGTGCCCCGCGGGACGGCTACGCCGCTTTTCGCGCCAGGAACGGAAGCTGCCGCACCAAACCGGATTTTTGCCAATTCGCGATGGAAAACACCGCGTCGATGCCCAACTTGGATGTTGGAGGCGTCCACCCTCGTCCTTGCGGAGCTCGACAATGCGTTTCGAAAAGTGCCCCCATCGGCCCGGCGTTGCCTTGTGGAACCAGCGCATCGAGCGCGTCGCCAATCGCGCCATTCGCGCCCTCGACCTGGCGGCCGAGATCAGTCACCTCGGCGGACGCAAAGCCAACTACGACGACTATCGCTACGAGTTCATCGGCGGGCCGGGCGAGACACTGCGGCGCAAACACTACGACCGGAGCCTGCGTTTGCTCTGGAAGTCCGAAGAGCACGCCCCACACCTGGGCTTTCGCGACTGCAGCGACGGCGAGCGCGAGCTGCTCGACATGGCGACTCGGGCGCTGACCCCGGCCGAGAAGAAGGCCCGCAACCGGCTCGCCAAGCCCGAATTCAAGGCGCTGCTCGACCGCGAGTACACGACCCGCGAGAAGCAGGCCATCGTCAACATCCTGTCGGCCATCGGTCACGGTGAAGCCTATGCGTGGTTGGTGTCCGCCGAGCTGCTCGGTGAGGTCAAGAGCACAGGAGCCCGGGCGGCTCTGACAATGCAGGTGATGGAGGAAGCCAAGCACTTCGTCGTCCTGCGCGAGCTCCTGCAGGCGTTCGACGTGCCGATTCCGCGCCAGAGCGCGTGGGAATATATGTTCCTCGAAGGCGTGGCCAAGGCGCCGGGATTGGAGAAATTCTTCGGCATGAACGTGGCCGTCGAAGGCATCGCGCTGAGCCTGTTCGGCATGATGAGCCACCTGCCGGGGCTGGAGGTTCTGCGGCTCTTCCACCTCGATGAGTCGCGCCACACCGGCCTGCCGATGAACTACTTCCGCGAGTTCCCGATGTCGGCATGGCAGCGCCACAACCCGCGCGCGAGGTTGCGCCGTTTCCGCTTGATCCTGCCGGCGCTGGCCATCATCCCGTACCTCGAAGAAGACCTGGCCGAGCTCGGCATCGACGCGTTCGAGTTTGGCGGTTCGGTGCTCAAGAAGATCTCGCTGTTGGCGGAACGGGCCGGGTTCTTCTTGCCGGTGCCACGTGCGCAGCTGCTCGAGCTCATCAACGCCGGGTTCAACGCCTACTGCACGGCGACACGCGACGGCCACGAGTTTCGGACCTTCACGACCGCCGAGACGACACGCGGCAGGCGAGAACAGGCCGTCGAACGCGAGATCTTTGGTGTCGCCTAGCCCCGCTTGGCCCGGCTTGGCCGATCTCCCTGTCAAAGCGATGACCACCGACACCCTCACCGTGGAGCCCGAAGTGGACACCAACCTTGGCCGCGTGCTGCACACGGTCATGACCCGCGGGCGGGGGCCCATGTGGCGCGAAAATGGGCCGCCGTCGGTCGCTATCCCATTTGCCGCCTTGCCCGCGATTGAGCCTGCACGTCGCGATGCCATCGCCGCCGAAGCGCTCCGGGCAAACGACCGCTACTTGCTGGAGTTCATCGAGGAATACTCGTTCTGCCCCTATGCGCGAAGAGGCCGCGAGCTGCAGCAGGTGGCGCGCTACGTTCACTACGCCGACACCATCGACGTCGCGCCGCTGCTGGCGTTGATGGCGCACGTGGCCGCCGACCCGTCCCTCATTGTCGTCCAGGTGATCCTGCCGCTGATCGAGGTCAACCCGGCGAAGTGGCGCGTTTTCTGCCAACAAGTCACCGCCCGCGGAAACCATGACCGGCACCGCGACCAGTGGCTGGTGACCGCGGCGCTGCACCCCGAGCTGGCCTATACCGAGCGCAATGCGTTTTCGCTGATCCCGCTCTTCCGTCGCGCGCCCGACCCGACGATTCAATGGGTCCGCAAGGCGCCGTTGGACTCGCTCTATGCTGGCCGTGGCCGCGGCTCCAGCTACATCGCGCCCGAAGATATCGAGGCCCTGCTCCAGGCGCCCAAACCGCCGCCACGCCCGCTCTACGACCGCATCGCCATCACCAACCAGCGCATGGCGCGACGCCTCGGCTTGCCCTTTGTCGAGCGGATCCTGGCCGAATACCGCGACGAAGCGCGCCGCAACTACGCGGACATCCTGATGGACCCGCGTTACGACGAGGGGCCGACATGACGCGGCCGCGCAACCCCGTTGTCGTCGCCAGGTGGAGCGAACTGGCCGACCGACGCCCCGCTCATGCGCGGGTCGCCGAAACCGACCTCGTGGTGATACGCGACGGCGAAGTCGCGCACGTTCTGCACGGCCAATGCACCCACCGCGGGGCGCTGCTCAGCGACGGTCAAATCGAAGGCAACGACCTGGTCTGCGCCGCGCACGGCTGGGACTACGAGCTGAGCACCGGGGTCAGCCGCACGGACCCATGCGAACGAATCGGCCGCTTTGAAGCCCGCGTCGACGCAGGCGCAAACACCGTCACGGTCGACGAAAACGCGGTGCGCGCATGGCTGGCTGCGAACCCATCGGTGTTCGATGACGGCGAGTTGTCCGTGTAGCTGTCCGGCGCGCCAGGTCTACAACCTGCCCTCGACGCTGAGCGCGAAGCCCCGCCCGGGTTCATCGATGCCCGACCCGTGGTAGCGGTAGCGACGGTCGAGCAGGTTGAGTCCGGATGCGTCGACGCGCAGGTTCTCGTCGAGGCGCCAGCTTAAACGCAGGTTTGCCGTCGCCCAACCGGGGGTGCCCGAGCAGCGCTTGCCGGAATCTTTGTACGTCTTGCCCGGCGCGGCGGGGTCCTCGCAGATCCGCAGATCCTTCTCATCGGACGGATGCAAATCGTCAGCGCCCGCAGCAAACCGTGAATAGACGCCGGCAGAGACGCCCTTCAGCCCCGGAATGCGCCACCTGAGTCCCGCGCTGCCCATCGGGGGCGGGTTGCGGCGAGCGGTGACCGTCTCGTCCTTGCGGTCGATCTCGCCGCGGATGAAGCCGCCGCGTGCCCAAATCAGGCCGCCCATCGGAAGCTCGACGTCGGCCTGGAGCTCCGCGCCGACGAAGCGTCCAGCGCCGCTGTTGACCCGCTGAACCACAGGCTTGGTGCCGACATCGGCGTCGGCGATGCCCAGCTTCTGCCACTGGGCCTTGTCGAGCTCCCGCTCGTCGATCGTGTCGCTGATCATGTTGGCGAAACCGACTAGCGCGACGCGGACTGCATCGGTACGCAGACGTGCGCCGGCCTCGAGCGCGAGGCTGGATTCAGCGAGGAGGTGGCCGTTTGGCACTTCGATTTTGCTGCCGGTATCGCCGAGCACCGTGCTCTCCTGCAGGTTCGGGGCGCGCAAGCCCTGGCTGGCGTTGACGTAGGCCATCCAGCTGCTCGTCAGCCACTTGAGACCGACCGAGCCGACAACGCCCGCCTGTCGGTAGTCCACCGTAGCGAACTGCGGAACGTCGTCCGCGTGCGCCTGGAATACGGCGTACCGCGCACCCAGTTCGGCGACGAGTCGCCCTGCGCTGGCCTTGACGAGCTCGGACCGAAGCAACGCGAAAACGCCGCCTGACAAATACGTCGAGCCCTCCGAGAAGTGGCCGCGAGCGGCGTCCTTCCATGCCCAGCTCTTGTCGCTGCGACGGTCGCGGAAGCTGGCGGAGACGGTGTCGTGATGGGCTTCGAGGCCAACGGTGGCGTCGATGCCATCGGTGAGGTGCAGCTTCGACAACACCAGCAGACCTGGGGTTACGACGGTGTCCTGCCATTGCTCCTGGCGTTGCACATTGCCGGTTGGCACGACAGCGTTGTCGGCGCGAGACGGGAGCGCATCATCGATGCAGGCCTGCCGCTCGGCCAGCGGGTCGGAGACGCTGCACCGGAACCTTTCTACCGCCTCATGGGTGCGATGAAACGACAGCGCGACGCGCAGCGAGCGGAGTGTGCCCGTGCCGCGATGGCGCAGCTCGATCCAGCCCATATCCGAGTCGTTGTCGTAGAAGCGGAAGCGGCCATGGTTGAGGCGGTCGGTGCGACCCGCGTCGCGAATCCGAGCGCCGAGCCAGGTGGCGCCGATCCACGTTGACTTGCCGAGGTCGTAGCGCGCGCGCAGATGCCACGCCGCGGTTTGGTAGTCGCTGATGGGCAGCACGTAGCCGTCCCCGGCGGTCAGCGTTCCGAAGCGTCGCAGCGCCGCGCCGCCCTGCACGGCAACCCCACCACTTCGATAGCCGAGGGTGGTCCACAACGAGCCGCTCGAGTCGGCCGAAGCCGCCTGCAGGCCAGCGCGCCCGCGAAATCCAGCCGCGGGGGGCACGCGCCACGGCGATGCAGCCACGACACCGCCCATCGCGTCGCTGCCGTAGACGACGGACGCGGGGCCCATCAGCACCTCGAAGCGACGCATCGACGCCGGATCGAGGAGCGCGAGGTATTGATTGGGTCCGGTGCGAAATGTCGAGTTCGAAAACCGCAGGCCGTCGACAACCAGCAGGTTGCGCGGCCCTACGAGACCGCGAAGGAAAGGCGCGCCGGAGCCGCGGTTGGTCTTCTGAACCATCACACCAGCGGCGTCATGCAGGGCTTCAGGGGCGCTCTGGGCGTGGGTTCGGGCCAGCTGCTTGCGGCCCACAGTGCGGACTGTCCGGTCGGCCTCGAAGGCTTTTCGCCTGCTGCGGCTTGGCGCGACGACGACGGCCGGCAGTCGGACGACGCCCGGTTTCGTGACGCGGTCCGGGGCAACGTAGCCCGGGTCGTCGTACGAACCAGGCGGCGCGGCGTGTGCCGGAACGGCGCCCAACGCTACGGCTGCGACCGGTACGATACGAACAATGAGACGACGCACAGACCCCTCCGACAGCGGGCTGATTCCGCTCGAATGGAGAGTCGCGTGACGCGTTTGAGGAGCAAAGAGCAGAACTACCCAACGCCGGCAGCTCAATCTTTGCTGACGCCGTTTTCGACCGCCCACCGAACGAGGCGCGCGGTGTTGGGGACGCCGAGCTTGTCGAGAATGCGCGCACGGTGGTTCTGGACCGTTTTTGTCGCGAGGCCGAGCTGCTGGCCGATCGCCCCGCTCGTATGGCCGGCGGTGACGAGGACAACGATGTCGAGCTCACGTTGCGTGAGGCCGCCGGGTCGCGACGGCTGCCCACTGGAACCGGCGCGCGGGGCCGACGGCAGCTTCGGATCCAGCCACGCGTCGCCCTGGGTGACCGCCGCAATAGCCTCGCGAAGCGCCGCCACACCGCCACCCTTGAGAACGTACGCGTCCGCACCGGCGCGCATCGCCCGCTGCACAGTCGCCTCGTCGTCGTACATCGACAGCACCATCGTGCGCATGTCGTCGCGCTGATAGCGGAGTTTGCGGAGCAACGGGATGCCGTCTTCGTCGCCAAGCCGCAGGTCGACGATGGCGACGTCTGGCTGCTCGGAACGGGCCAGCTCCACGGCCTCGCGCGAGGATTTGGCGGCCCCAACCACACGTAGATCCGGCTGCTGGTTGAGCAGCGCCGCCACGCCTTCGCGCAGGATCTGGTGGTCCTCGACGAGCAGGATCGTAATCACAGCGCCTCCCTGGTGGTCCAACTCACAAATCGTGGTGAGCCACGGGTATCCACGCGACGACCCTGGTGCCGCCAGCGCTTGGCCCGATGCCGACATCGCCACCGAGCAGCTGAGCCCGCTCGCGCATGCCGAGCAAACCCACGCCATCGCCGGGTCGATTCGGGTCGATACCGCCACCGTTGTCGCAAACCGTCAATGTCACGCGTCTGGACGTAACCGACAACGTCACATCGATACGCGACGCCCCCGCGTGTCTCGCCGCGTTCCCCAACGCTTCCTGGGCGATTCGCAGCAACGCGGTGCCTGCCGTCACGTCCACGATACCGGCCCCGTCGTGCTCAAAGGTCGTGTGAATGCCGGCGCGTTGTTCGAGGCGTCGGACCGCGGCCTGGATCGCGGCGACCGGCCCGGCCTCGTCGAGCTCGCGGGGTCGGATGTTGAAGACCGCGTGGCGAAGCTCGGCAAGCGCATCGTCCGTCGACGAAAGCGCCGCGTCGTGACGCCCCAGCTCGATCGCGACCCGCGCTGCCGACAAGTGCTGGCCAACCCCGTCGTGCAGGTCCGCGGCGATCCGGCGGCGCTCGCTCTCCTGGCTGTTGATCACCCCGTCTGCGAGGCGGCGTTGGCTGGCGGCAGCTTCGGCTTCGGCGATTCGACGCGCCGGAATGAGGAAAAGGAGCATCGCAAGGGCAGCCCCCAGGACGAGCGACGTTGCGCCAACCAACCCAAGCTGCGTCACGGTGTCCGTCGCATCGACACCGACCTCGACAATGCCGACCACGCGCCCGTGCCGACGGATGCCAGCGCGCGCGACGGGGCCCGCAAGACCCTGGCTGACGACGCCGAGCTGCCGGCGCGAAAAGAGCGACCTTCCGCCGCAATCGACAACCCGAACGTGCTCGAGCTGTTCACGACCGGGATGATTGGACGCCGCACGCGTGACCTTGGCCGCGTTGTACTGCCAAAGCGCAGGCTGCCGGGCCGCGAGACGACCGAGCGCGGCAGCAAGTCCATGGGCGTGGTCGGCCGCGCGCGCGCTGAGCTGCTGATGGCTCACATACGCGTGAATGGCGATCGGGGTGAGCCCCATGAGCAAGCCGGCAACGACACACAGACCGAGCAGCCTCCTCGCCAGCGCAGAACGCGCCACGATCCCTTCACCGACCGGCACGGACGGCCTCCTTCGCGAGCTTTTCGGCGAGCTTGTGAACCGGCGGCGGGGCTTGGCGGTCGATCACCACGAACAGACTCTTGCGCAGGCCACGATCCATCGTAGACGCGGCTAGCCGAACGGGCCAAAGCGATTGATCCAAGGGGCCGACGGCGCCAGGGGCCGACGTCAGCAGACGCCGCATCTCCCGGTCGGTCCAGGCGATCTCAGCCCTGCCCTCGGCCGCAGCCAAGCGCATCGCGTCGTGAAGTAGCGGATCGCTCTTTCGCAAGACGTCCCAGCCGCTGTCGCCCGGTTCACGTACGAAAAGGCGCGGCACCCGGCCATAGGTCGGAGCCTTTCCGCCGCCATACAACGCCACGAGGTCCGCGCCCGCAGGGGCCCGAAAGAGCAACCGCGATGTGCCTGCCGCGATCACCAACAAGCCGGGGGGACGCTCATGCTCCTTGGGCGGCCGCGAGAGCAAACCGATGTCGATAGCCCCATCTGCCAAGGCCCGCAAGGCGCCCCCGCTGCCGATCGATTCGGTCAACATCACAGCGGCCGGGTCTTCCGCCGACGTCACCGTCGCCGCGAGCGCGTCCCAGACCCCCGAACCGGCAACCAGGATGCGGCCATCTCGCTGCGGTGACGAAACACACTCCACAGCCCCCGGCGTAGGCGCACATGCGGCCACCAACACAACGCCCGCCCCGATGACGAGCGCGCGTCGCAACGCACAACCGAGCGGGCGCCCGACGCGGCCTATTTCGGCCACTTGCCCTTGAGCAGCAACGCTTCCATGCCCTGGTCGAGCGTGTGGTCGATGATGGTGCGAAACGCCTTGGTCGTGGGATGAAGCCCGTCGGGCATGTGGTCGAGCGGCGCCGGATACGTGGTGAAGCCGCCAGGCATCGGTTTGTAGGCCGGCGCCCAGCCCGGTTTGGGAGCGGCGCCCGGTTTGTACGCAGGCTGGGCGCTCAAGTTGGGAATCGGATACGTCGCATGAACCTTGTCGCCGTAGGTGTGCTGCAAGATGCCCAGGTTGTTGGCGAAGTGGACGTTGGTGCGTTTGGCCGCGATGGCGAGGCGGCGTTTGTCGAGCTCGACCAGGCCCTCGTTGTAGCTCTTGAGCGTGTGGCCCGGCAGCTTCAACCCAAACTTCGTGAGATAGTCGAAGTGAAAGTAGTCGTAGCCCACGATGACGACCTGCAGGTTGGGGCGCTTGGCGATCGCTTCGTCGACCAGGTTGCCGATGTCCTTTTCGATCGTGTCCATCGCGGCTTTCTGTTGCGCGGATGTCGACGTGCCGTAGCCGTCGGCGCACTCACGGTTGTAGTCATTGGCGCCGATGACCAGCACCAGCAGCTCGGCCAGGGGCGGGTTGTCGAGGCTCTCCTTGAGCGCGTCCAGCATCTTGGGTTTGGTCGTGTCGACGCCGCCGCTCGCCTTGGGCGGATGCTGGTTGGCGACCCACGCCGCGGCCTGGGAGCCGGCGTTGGCGGTGAACGCGGAGCTCAGCTGCACGGCCTTGAAACCGCGCGCGTCCATCGCATCTCGAAGCGGCTGGATCAAGCCGGTTGACCACGAATCTCCGGCGATCACGACCCGCTTGATGTGTTTTGTCGGGGGAATATCGGGCGGCGGCCCCGTGTCCGTTGACGAGGCCCCACCGCTGTCCTTCGACTGCGTCTTCGTGTCCACAGTTGAGCCCGAACCCGCGTCAACCACCGAACCGGCATCGACCGCCGCCTTGGAATCAGCGCCAGGTTTGCTGTCGAGCCCGCTACTGGAATCGGGTTTTGGTGTCCCGCCAACGTCCTTGGGCTCGACAGCGACGACGTCCGATCCGGCGCCGGCAAAGTCGACATCGATCCCGCTCGCCGTCTCGCTCGTCGCGTCGTCTTCAGCCGGCTTTTTCTCGGCCTCATCCTCGCCGCAGCCCGCGCATGCGAAAACGGAAAGGCATGCGACAATGGCCGCGATCAACGCAAAGGCAGCTCGCCCATTGCCGGCGGAGCGGAGGCAGGTTGGCATGGCAAATGTGGCCCGGGTCATCGGCGGGGAGCGTACACGACTTTGGCCAAACGCCGCCAAGGTGCCAGCGGCTTTGATGATGGTGTTCGTGTGCGTGCTCGGGGTCGGTGGGCTCGGCGCTTGCTCGGACGACGACGAAAAGGAGGGCGGTGGCGGTCGGGTCATCACCGATCTCGGCGGAACGTGGGAGCTCGCTGAGGGCGCCATGGACAAACAGCCGGCAAGTTTCCCCGCGAAAGTGCCGGTGCCGGGGCTCATCTCGCTGGCCAAGCCTGCTTTTTCAGAGGTCGGGATCTACAGCAAGAAGCGCGAGGCCTTTTGGTACCGGCACACCTTCACGGCGCCAACGGAAGAGGCGCTCGCGGCCCCAACCCGCGCCGAGTTGCTCTTTGGCCGCGCCAAGTACGGGCTCAAGGTCTGGCTCAACGGCAAGGAGCTCGGCAGCCGGGCCGCCGCTTTTACGGTCGGTCGCTTCGACTGCACCGACGCCATCAAGTACGGCGCCGAAAACGTCCTCGTGGCCCGCATTGGCGCCGACAAGTTCGCGGTCGACGCGTCGCAGCCGACCCACCAGGACATGGAGAAGCTGCGCTGGATCCCGGGCATCTACGGCCGCGTCGAGCTGATCACGCGTCGCACGCCGCACTTCGAACGGCTCAAGGTCGACGCCGACCCCGCGACCGGTGTCATCACGGTCACGGCGAGAATCCGCAACGGCCGCGCCGCCAAACAAGCCGCCGAGCTTGACCTGCACTACCAGTCGCCCGACGGCACCTGGCACCACGATTCGAGGTTCCTCAACGTCGCCGCGCTGGTCGCCGACCCGGGAAAAACAGCCGAGGCGACTGTCACCGTCACGATCCCCAACCCGTTGCCATGGACGCCGGACACACCGGCCCTTTACGTGCTCGATGCCGTGCTGTGGGACGCCGGCCGCGGCGGCATCAGCGATCGGCAAGGCGTGCGCTTCGGATTTCGAACCGTCGCCTGGAAGAGCAGCGAAAAACGCGCCGAACGCGGCTTCTTTCTCAACGGTCAAAAGCTGCCCCTGGTCGGCAGCAACATCACGCTGCATCGGTACTTCGAAGACAGCACGATGGGCACCCATATCTGGGACCGCAAGTGGATCACAGCGCTGTTCAAGACCGCCAAGTCAGTGGGCATGAACACCATGCGGATCAGCGTCGGGCGCGCGCCGGAGCTCTGGTACGACGTGGCCGACGAGGTCGGAATCCTGCTCGGCGACGAGTTCATGATGTGGACCGTGCTGCAATCCGAGCACAAGAAGTGGTCCGAAAAGAAGATGGTCGCCGAGTTCGAAGACTGGATCACCGACGCCTGGAATCACCCGTCCATCGCCTGGTGGGACGCGAGCAACGAGACCCTCGATCCGCTGCCCGGCAAGGTCATCGCGAAGGTGCGCGGCCTCGATCCGACCCGACAATGGGAAAACGGCGGCTTCAATCCACCGCAGGGCGAAAACGACCCGATCGAAGACCATCCGTACAAGTTCCTGCACGTCATCGACAACAAGATCGACAACCTCGAAAACATCGAGCCAACAGCGCCGCAGGGCTTCATCCCGGTGCTCGGCTACAAGACCCACAACGCGCCCAAACATCCCTATATCGTCAACGAGTACGGATGGCTCTGGGTCAACCGCGACGGCACGCCCGCGCATCTCTCCAAGCCCGTCTACCGGCAGCTGCTCGGCAAAGTCCCCGGCGGCAAAGACGACGCGCTGCATCCGCCGGCCGTGTATCGAGAGGCCTATGCGTACCTTGTCGGCGGCCAGACGCGCATGTGGCGGGCCAAGCGGGCCTACGATTCGGTGCAACACTTCGTCTTTCTCGGCTACTCGCGCAGCAACGGCGAGACGAGCGACAACTTCATCGACGTGCTCAAGACCGAGATTGAACCGCGCTGGAAAGAGCACGCGACATGGGCGTTCGCCAAAGTGGTGCCGTTTATCGATCGCTGGCAGCTCGCCGCCGACAAGTCTGGGAAGCTGACCGTGCCGATCATCGCGATCAACGACCGGCCGCAGAAGACCACCGCAAAGTTGGCAATCATGGCGCTCGACAAGGCCGGCAAACAGATCGCCAGCCACGCCCAGAACGTCACAATCGACGGCCGCGGGCAATGGCAAGGGGCGATTCAGCTCGCGGATGCGGCGTCACCGACCGTCGTCTATGCCGCAGTCGCATGGAAGGACGGCAGCGTGGACAAGATCAGCGCGGATGTGCGGAAAGTGGCCGTCAAACACGTCGGAGTCGCGGTCCCGGCGTTGCCCAAACGGGACACGTGGCCCTGAGTGACGGAGATGAAGATGCACAACTGGCTCCTCGCCGCCGCTGTCCTGCTCATCGGCTTATCGCCGGGCTGCACGAAAGCTCCCAACGTCGTATCGACCCCGGAGCCCGCTCACCACGGGCATCGCGATCACAAGGCCCAGGATCACAGCGCCCAATATCACAAGGCCCAGGATCACAAGGCCCAGGATCACAAGGCCCAGGATCACAAGGCCCAGGATCACAAGGCCCAGGATCACAAGGCCCAGGATCACAACGCCCAGGATCACAACGCCCAGAATCACAACGCCCGGGATCACAACGCCCAACATCAGAAAACAAAGCCGACCGGCCATCGCAAACATGCCCGCGACCACGAGGGTCACCACCACCGCCACCACCGGTTCGACGATCCGCAGCGATGGGCGAAGGTGTTCGAGTCGGATTCGCGCGACGCTTGGCAGAGGCCCGCCGAGGTGATTGCAAAGCTGGCCCTGCCCGCCGCCGCGCAGATGGCCGAGATCGGTAGCAGCACCGGCTACTGGACCGTTCGCCTGGCGCGGGCGCGTCCGAAGGGCAAGGTCTACGGCGTGGACATCGAGCCGGCCATGGTCCGCTACCTCGCCGATCGGGCCAAGCGCGAGGGTTTGGCCAACGTTGAAACCGTGCTCGGCAAGCCGGACAATCCGCAGATCCCCGCGCCCGTCGACCTCGTACTCATCTGCAACACCTACCACCACATCGGCCAGCGAATCGCGTACTTGCGCCGCCTTCGAGCCAGCCTGCGACCGGGCGGCAGGGTCGCGATCGTCGATTTCCGCATGGGCAAGCTGCCATTTGGACCGCCCGAACGGATGCGCGTGCCGCCGGGCAAGCTCGTCGAGGAGTTTTCGGCAGCGGGCTACAAGGTGGTGATGCGCGACGAGAAGCTGTTGCCCTACCAGTATGTCGTCGTCTTCGCGGTGGGCTGAGGGCCCGGCTGCCTACAATCCCCGCTGCGCGAACAACTGGGCTGCAAAACCGCGATCGCAGCCCAGATCACGAACGGAAATCCGGGGCCAGTTGCGTTGCCCGGGCGGGTTCGTCATGCTTTCGCGACGCCTTACCCGCAACTGCACCGACCGCGTCGACAACGCGCGTGTTTCCCGGAGATCCCGATGCGCAGCCTCCTCCCCGCCGGCGAAAACGCCCGCCGCGCCCTTGTGCTGACCCTTTCGCTGACAGTGACCGCCGGCCTCTTCGCCTGCGGCACCGAAAAAGACGGCGGCTCGGGCACCGGAATCTCGTGTGGGGTTGGCCAGTTGTACGATCCCGCCACGCAGAAGTGCGTCGATAACCCCAACGCCGACGCCGGCAAACTGTCCGACGGCGCTTCGAGCAGCAGCGGCGGGTCCAGCGGTGGATCCAGCGGCGGCGAGTCCGACGTGAAGGAAAAGGAGCTGCCGTGGGCGCTCGATGACTCCGGCGGCATCAAGAAAGACACCAACGCGCCGTTCGACCCGTGGTGGGAGTGCCCGCCCGAGAAGAAAAACCCCAAGGGCAAGCTGCACGGCCAGAAGTGCGAAAAACACGCCGACTGCATGTACGGCCAGTGCTTCGCGGGCGGTCCGCTCGCGGCCTACGACTCGTCGATCAAGTACTGCACCAAGAACAACGGCTGCGGCAGCGGCAAGACCGTCGACTGCAGCAACGACAACGGCAACGGCAAGCTGTTCTACCCGGCGTTCGAAAAGAGCAAGTCGGGCGGCAACCCCAAGCGCGACCCCTCCAAGGATGTGCACAAGGTCTGCGCCATCTACTGCAAGAGCGACTCGGACTGCAAAGCCTGGAACGCCGAGCTGCCCCACTGCTTGAAGTCGAGCAACAAGTACCTGTCGTTCGGCACCGCCATCTGCGCGAAAGATCCTGACAAGTAGCGGTCCGCGCCGTCCGCTTCGGCCCGATTGATCGCGGCCGACCAGTGTGCGATTTTGGCGCCGGTCTCCGACACACGGGAGGCGCGTCGGGTCTGGTGACTCGCCTGGTCTTCAAAACCAGTGTAGGGCGTGACGAGCGTCCTGGGGGGGTTCGATTCCCCTGCGCTTCCGCCAAATCCCATTCCCCTGCGCTTCCACCCCATGGATGTGATCCGCTATTGCGGTTGCATCATCGTGCAAACACTGGCACCACGCGGCTCCGTTTCTCGCGCGAGACAGCCACGAGGTCGCCATGAATCGCATTCCTTCGAGCCTGTTGGCCTGCGCCATCGCCGCGGCTTGCACGACCACACCGACAATCACGGGCGGCGGCGGGTCGGCCGGCCTTGACGCGGGCGGTGCGGCTGCTGACGGCCTCACGGGCTCGGATTCGGCGGCCACCGACACGCAGGGCAACGACACGGGCGCCGCCAGCACGACCGACACCGCCAGCACGACCGGCAAAGACGCGACTGGCAACGACACGACCGGCAACGACACGACCGTCCAACCGCCGCTGGACGCGGGGCCCGGCGCTTACAAACGGATGTGCGATCCGTGTGTGAGCAGCTCCGACTGCAAAGAAAAAGGGCATGAAACGGCGTGCATCGACCGCGGCAAGGTCGGGCGCTTCTGCGGACGGCGCTGCGACACGGAAAACACCTGCCCGGGCGGCTACGCGTGCAAGATCGCCAAGACGAGCGAGGACATCTCGGCCAAGTACTGCGTGCCCGTCGACACCAACGACAAGCTGACCGACTGCCGCTGCAGCGCCACCGCCGCCCAGGCCAAGCTGTCGACCCCGTGCTGGAAGGTCCAACTCGATTCCAAGGGTGGCGAGGCGGGCAAGTGCCCCGGCAAACGAACGTGCAACGGGCCGCTGCTGAGCGTGTGCCAGATGAGCGCGCCGGACAAAGAGGTCTGTGACGGCATCGACAACGACTGCGACGGGTTTGTCGATCCCGCCGGAACCAAGCTCTGTCAGGACTCGGCGGTCTGCAAGGACGGCAAGTGCGTCAAGCAGTGCAAGCCCCAAGACGGCGGCTGGTCCTTGTGGAAACCCGGCACCTGCGACAAGCCGTGCGGCGCCGGGATGATGACCTCGACGCGAACCTGCACGTCGCCTGCACCCAACTGCGGCGGCAAGAAATGCGTCGGGGACGCGACGAAGAAAGAGGCCTGCAACACCCACAAGTGCCCGCAGCCAGGCAGCGAGTTGCCGCTCGGCAAGACCGTTTACGCGTCGCCCGGTCAGGTTGTGAAAGGCACGGTGCCAGCCGGCAAAACCAAGCTCACCGTGCACGTTTGGGGTGGCGGGGGCGGCGGTGGCGCGCCCGGGATCGGCGGTGGCGGCGCGTTCGTCGAAGCAACCATCGCTGTGAAACCCGGTGACGCCGTCGAGCTGCGCGTGGCCAGCGGTGGCGTGGCTGGCGGAGGTGGCGGCGGCGCGTCGTACGTCTTCGTCAAGAGCCAGGCGGTGCTCGTCGCTGGCGGCGGCGGCGGTGCGGGCTGGGACGGGTGTTCGGGCTGCAGCGGACCGGGGCTCGGCGATGGCGGCGGCGGCGGCAACGTCGGTGGCAGCGGCCTCGATGGCAAAGCGAACAACAAGTACGGGACCGGCAGCGCCGGCGGCAAAGGCGGCACGCAATCCGCGGGCGGCGCTGGCGGAAAGAGCAACAATACGAGCAAGTACACCAACTGCACGACAGACGGACAGGCTGGCAAGGCCAACGTCGGCGGACCGGGGAACGTGACGCAGTGCAAAGCCAAGGCGAAGGGAGCCAGCTTTCACCTGGGCGGCAAAATCGTCGGCAGCAACGGCGCGGGCGGCGATGGCGGCGCGGGTCATTTCGGCGGCGGCAGCGGCGCAGCGATGTACACATACAGCGGCGGCGGCGGCGGTGGTGGCTCGTCGTTCACCGGGCTCGGTGTCACGCTGGTCAGCAGCCAACCGGGTGCGATCGGGTCACCAGGCGGCGCGTCCAACAAGGAATATGCGGGCAAAGCAGGAGCCGGCGGCGCGGGCCAGACCAAGGCGTTCGGCGCCAAACCCGAAGCCGGCAAACCCGGACGAATAGTTCTTCAGATCTAGCCTGACGAGCCGCAATTCCGGTCACATTGCGACCCCGGCTGAAGCCGGGGCCTCAGTTGAGCAAGCCCTCCTTCGAGGGCTCGGCGTTGCGGTCCGCATGGCGGGTTCGCTGTATACATCGCACTTTCCGCTGCAAAACACGCTAACTGCCTGAAATCAAACGTGCGAATTTTGTATTATGTAAGGGTCCGACCCCGCTTGTGGGCGTGATTCATTACCCGGTCACGACCGCCATCAGGGGTCTGGGCAAGCGGACATGCCGCAGGCTGTCCTGGGGGAGGTACGACCCTCGCGGAGGTGTCCGGCAGGTCACCGAGCAAGGTGCAGTGCCGCTTGCGGCACGGAGAAACGAAACAACGCCCCCGGGTGTGATCGGCCCGGACAGCGACAGCTGACCGGGTAAAAGATCACACCCCTGCTTGTTCCGGTGTAGCTGCGTCGCTGCATAGCTGCCGTCCACAAGACCGGCCGCGGATACAAAAAACCATAAAAACAGGCGGTTGGGGCAAACGGGGATGGGGGTCCAAGGGGGAAGGACCGATCAGGGGAAGGCAGTCTGTCGCCGATCGAAGCCCCAGGTGCAGCGACCACCCGCGTGCCTCGCAGATCATGAAATGCCTTCCCCTGTTGGGTCCTTCCCCCTTGATCGAGGCGCCGTCTGCCAAGACAGAACCCCCAAAATCATTCGAGTTGACCCATCTCAGTCACAAAAAAGAAAAGAGAGGACCCCTCCGGGTCAAACCCGGCCTCAGCCCGGTTCGTCTGCCGCGAACTTCCAGAGCAGCAGCGCTGTGGCGATCGCGCCGATGGCGAACACTTGGCCGATCGGCGCCAGCAGAACGTCGCTGTACCAGTGCGGGTCGGGATAGCGCGCGGCGACGGTTTGCACGGCCGGCCCGGGCGCGAAGGTCGCGAAGCTGGTCGTCGCCGAAGCCAGCATCAGGTCAACGACGACAAACCACGCCACACAGATCGCGGCGGCCCGTTTGAAATAGGCGGCGACCGCCATGAACAGCGGCGTGTAGCCGACGGCAGCGAGCACGGCGGCCAGGCACATCAGCGGCAAGTGACCGATATCGGGCGCGACGGCCACCGCGGCGGTGGCGCCGAACAACAGACACGCGAACAGGACACCGGTCACGGCAATCACGCCGGTCGTGGCGACCAGGCGGCCGAGCGGCAGCGCCAAAGACGCCCGTGGTCGCACGAGGTAGAGGGCCAGCGCACCGCGGTCGGCGTCGGCTCGCAGGGCGGCCGTGGCATACCCGATCGCAAGCAGTGCTATCGCGCGCAGGCAAACGGTGCGGAAAAAATCGGGCGCGGCGAGCAGGTCGGCGGGCGCGAAGTGGGCTCCGGCGGCGCCGACGACGGTGGCGGACAGGACGACGAGCAGCGAGGGCCACTGGCGCGAGATCCGTAACATCCTTCGCGTTTCGGACCACGCATGCAGGCCGATCGACTCGACGAGGTTGGGCGCGATGGAAACCGAAGGTGCTTGCTGCGTTCCGGACATCTAACGCACCTCGTCCGCGAGCGCGTGAAACAGGCTGACGAGATCATCGCCTTGGGCCCGTACTTCCCAGACCTGGGTTTTGCTCGCCACCACGGCGGGCGGGAGCGCTTTGCAGAGCGTCTGCATGTCGTCGGCGTCGACGTAGAGGATGTCGTCTTCAACCCGCGTGCTGGTCACCGCTCCGTGGGCCATCAAAGCCGCCGCGAGCTTGCGGGGTTCGGTCGCCGTGATCGACAGCCCTGCGCCGCGTTCATCGAGGAGCTCGCGGATCTCGAGGTGCGTGCCAGCGGCGACGATGCGCCCCTTGAAGATGAGGATCAGGCGCTCAGCGACCGCTTCGACCTCGGCGAGGACGTGGCTGGAGACGATGACGCAGGTGCCGCTGCCCGCGGTCGCCTTGATGCGTTCGGAGACCTTGAGGCGCCACACAGGATCGAGCGCATTGAGGGGTTCGTCGAGCAGCAGCAGCTTGGCGGGGATCGCGAAGGCCTGGGCGAGCTTGACTCGTTGACGTTGGCCGCGTGACAGCTGCGCGATGGGGCGATCAAGCTCCTCCTTCAAGCCCAGGTCGATCAGCGCGGCTTCGGCGCGTTCGCCAGCGTCCCTGGCGCTGACACCGGACAGCCTCAGCAGCAAGGTCAGCAGCTCGAGCGGCGTTTCGCGCGGGGGCAACTGTTCGCCGTCGGGGCAAATCGCGATCGCGTTATCAAGCTCCCGGGCGCGCCGCTTGTGGCCACCCAGCCAGGTGATCGTGCCGGTGGTCGGGCGGATCAGCCCGGCCATCATGCGCATCAGCGTGGTCTTGCCGGCGCCATTGGGACCGAGCAGGCCGTAAACGCCGGGACCGAGCGTTAGATCCGCGTCGAGCACGGCCACGTGGGGGCCGAAGCGTCGCGTCGTGCGATCAAGCTGCACGATGGCGGTCATGCGCGCCCCCTCGACAGCGGCGGGTTGGACAGGAATCGATGCAGGATCCACCAGCTGCCCGCGACGATCGCCGCCCAGAGGCCAAGCCCGATGGCGCCGTCGATCATGGACGCCGGCGGGGCGTCGACGGGATCGAGCAGGCGCGTGGCAAAGAAATACGGGGCTTGCAGCGCGTGGTGCAGATCGAAAGCGCGCGCCAAGGACGTGCGCCCCCAGGTCAGCTGCCCCGCCCACGAGATCCCGACACTCGCAAGGATCGCGCCCGCATACAGCAGCGCCGGTTGGCCGCCGCGATGAACCAAAGAGCTGCAGGCGTGCGCGGCCAGGGCGCTGGCCACACAGATGAGCAGTCCGGCCCCAAACAGCAGCATGAAGGCGACGGGGAAGAACGCGGCGCCCGAAATCGCGCCGCGGGACGCCTCGAGCGCGCCGGCGGGCAGTGTCCAACCGAAAACGTGAGCGTGGCCGACGACAACGATGATGGTGGCGAGCGAGGTCCCAATCGCGGCGACACCGGCGGACGCCATCACCCGCGCGACGAGGTAACCGGCGGGCCGAACGGGACGCGAGAAGTACAGCAGCAGCGCTCCAGCGCGCGCGTCCGCAGCGATCTGGGGGGCGGTCAAAGCGGCGTGCACGAGCAACACCCAAACGGTCATCGCCTGGAAGAAATAGCCGAAGTTCTCAACGACAAAAGCCGCCTCTTGCCCAGCCGCAACGCCGAGCTCCGCGGCCCCGATCGTGGCGCTGCCCTGCACGCGGAGCAGCGCATACAGCCATAGCGCCATCGGCGCGAGCAGGGACGTGAAGAGCAGCGCGATGGGACCAAACCCCGAGGCCGTGCGACGCGCGAAGAAGCGGGCGAGCTGGGCAACCGAGCGGTTTTCGTCGACCCGCGGGCCGCGATGACGCTCGAACTGGGTGGGCGCGAAGAACGGGCGCTCAGCGGGATCGTTGGGGCGATTCATGGCGCCCCCGACGACAGGCTGGACGACGCCGTGCGCTCGCGGGCGGGATCATCGAGCCGCAGGTGGCGCATGAAGGCGTCCGAGATCGCTTCCTCGACCGGCCACAGCCCGCGAACAGCGATGCCGTGATCGGCCGCGATCTTCCACATCAAGCCGTGATCGGGCGCATCGAGCCGCACGCCGACCAGGTGCGCGTCCATCCAGACCGAAAGCCCGGCCTTCTTGAGCGCGTCATGAAGCAGCGCGGGGTCTCCCATCACGTCGATCTGCCAGCGCTCGCCGCCGGTGCTGGCGCGGAACTTCTCCATCGCGCCGCAAAAACCGATCCGACCCTTGGACAACAGCAAGACGTCGCTGCAGACCGCGTCGACGTCGGCCAGGACGTGCGTGGACAGCAACACAGACGTGCCCGCTGCGCCGATCTCGGCGATCAACCCGAGCATGTCGTCGCGTCCCTGCGGGTCCAGACCGGCCGTGGGTTCGTCCAGTAACAACAGCCTGGGCCCATGCGCGATCGCCATCGCGAGCCGCAACCGTTGGCGCATTCCCAGCGAGAATCCCGACGCGGGCCGATGCCGAGCTTCCCCAAGTCCGACCATGTCGAGCGCTTTGTGGGCACGACTGAACGCGTCGACGCGCGACAAGCCGCACAGCTGCGCGGCGTGAATCACCTGTTGAATGCCGTTGAGCTTGGGGAAGAGGCAGTCGTCCTCGGGCATGTAACCGATCTCGGCCCGCACCTGGAGCCCCGCGCTGGGCATCGGCCATCCCAGCACGTCCACATCGCCGATGTCGGCGCTCTCCAGCCCGATGATCAGCCGCAGGAGCGTTGTTTTGCCCGCGCCATTGGGTCCGAGCAGACCGACGACGCCGGCAGGAACAGACGCGTTGATGCCGCGGAGCGCCTCGACTTTGCCGAATGACTTGTGCACGTCGCGCGCCGTCAACACGACAGCCCCGGCCCCAGGGCGTTGTGGCACGGTCGGTACGGCGGGGACGGCGGGAGCTCCGGTCACGCGGGCAGTGTGGCACAGCGGCGTGGCTGCGACCACGGCCCGAAGCTGCCTTTGCACGGGCCCGCTGACGGCATTCCAGCGCGCCTTTCTCGTCGCGATCTGAGGCCGTATTGACACCCTGATCCAACGCGGATACCACTACGCTCCCACCGCCGCCCCGCGACCCCTCGGGGCCCAGGCGCCGACCACGAACGGACAACCCGGCGTCGGACATCGGCGCTCAAGTCTTCGGAGTTTCTGCATGAAGTTTTTTAACCTGTTGGCCGCCGCGCTGTTTGTCCTCGCCTCGATCGGGCTCACCGCATGTGGCGGCTCCGAGAAGAAGGATGACAAGCCGGCCGCCGCGCCGCCGCCTGCCACCGCCGCGCCGGCGTACCCCAAATGCGAAAACGACAGCCACTGCGCCAGCAAGGGCCAGGTTTGCGTCTCGGGTACCTGCAAGCAGTGCCGCGATCACGGTCAGTGCTCGTCGCTCGGCCCCTGCGGTCGCTGCCAGGCCAACAGCTGCGTGAAAGCCGCGGGCTGCTGCGCGAGTGATGCCGACTGCAACGGTGGTCGTTGCCGCGGCGGACAGTGTCAATAGCGAGCTAACTACGCCGAAAGGCACCGCGGCGGCGCATTGGTCGCCGTCGCGGTGCTTTCGCGTGTCCGCCCGGAGCCCCTCATGGATCGCCTCCACACCCGCGCCAAGCAAGCGACCCCGGTCGTCGTCGTGGCCGTCTTGGGTTTGGTGCTTTCCGCATGCGGCCCGGACTATCCAAACTGCTTCAAGGACAGCCACTGCAAGTCCAAGGGCGAGTACTGCCTGGAAAAGAAGTGCGCACAATGTCGCGAAGCCAAGCACTGCCCCAACGCCGGCGAAGATCCATGCGTGACCTGCGAAAGCGGCGCGTGCGGACGCAAGCGGGGCTGCTGCGCCAACAACCTCGACTGCTCACGCGGCCAGAAGTGCACCGGTAACCGCTGTATCGCCGAATGCGCAAGCGACGACGACTGCGCGGCCGGCAAGGTGTGCAACGAAAAGGGCGGATGTGTTCGGCCCGCGGTCACCGGCTGCAAACAGAGCTCAGAATGCGGCGCCGGCCTGTCCTGCCAGGACGGCAAGTGCGTCGACGCCAGCGGCGAATGCCAGTTGCTGCCCATCGGCTTCGCGTTCAACCAACACTACCTCTCCAAGGGTGCCCAATCGACCCTCCGCACCAACTACAAGTGCATGAAGGAAAAGGGCTTTGACCGCCTGACGATCGAGGGACACTGCGACGAACGCGGCACCGACGCCTACAACATGGAGCTGGGCAACCGGCGCGCACGTGCTGTCGCCAAGTTCCTCAAGCGCCTCAGCCGCAAGATCAAGGTCCGCACGGTGTCGTACGGCAAGACCAAGCCGATGTGTTACGAGCAGGACGAAAGCTGCTGGACCCGCAACCGTCGCGCCGAGTTCAAGGCCAAATAGCGCCCTCCCGGTCGCGGTTGTCATCCCCGCAGACCCACCGGTCCTCCCATGTTCGCGCCGACCGCCATCGCTTGGTCCTGCTCCGGTACGCCGATCCGCGCGCCCCTGGCTGCTGTGTTCGGAATCTCGCTCGCCATCACCCTGCTCGCCGGATGCGCGTCCCGTGGCGATGTGGCCGTGCTGGAGACCCGGGTCAGCCGCCTCGAAAAATCGCGCGTGTCCGTGCTGACCCGCATCAAGCGCGACCAGCATCGGCTCAAGCGCCTGCTCGACGAGATCGAAGATTCCACTTCGTTTCTGCGCGAATCGGGCGCCGAGTTGACGGCGCGACTCGACCGCATGGAAGACAAGCTGCGCAAGGCCCGCGGCGAGCTCGAGGTCATCAACCACCGCATGGGCGTCATGGCCCGCCATACCCGTTCGCATCGCGAAGAGATCGACGCGTTGCGTGGCCGCATTGGACGCCTCATCGCCGACCTGCGGGACCGGGCTGGAATCGCGATCCTCGCCCTGCCCCGGGATCTGCCCGAAAAGGCCGCCGACTGGGTCAAGCTCGCCCAGGAACACTTCGAATACGGCGAGGTACGTGTCGCCGAAGCCATCGCCAAGGAGTGCGGCAAGCGCTTTGCCGGCAGCACCACCGCCGGTGAGTGCCTGCTGATTCAAGGCCGCGTCGCGTTCGAGGAACACCGCTTCTCCGACGCGCTGAAGATCCTGCAATCGATCCACGACGGGCTCAACGCCCGAGCCGTCCCCGTGGTGGGCAAAGCGCTCCTGCAGATCGGCGGCGTGCTCAGGGCGCAGGGCAAATGTCGGCAGGCCAACGAGGTGCTCAAGTACCTGCGCGCCGAGATGCCGCGGCTGCGCCAGGCTCGAACCGCCAAAGAGCGCATGGCCGAGATCAAGAAGTCCTGCAAGCAAGGCGTTCAAGCGCTGCCCACGCGCACATCCGGCTCGAAAAAACGCCCCGTCGCCGCGCCCGGTGAAGCGACCGTGACCGGCAGCTAGCACCCACCAACCGCCATGGCCTTTCACCACCCCGGACCGTGGCGCGTCATCGTCGTCGGAGGCGGTCACGCAGGCTGTGAAGCGGCCCTCGCCGTCGCGCGCTGTGGGATCGACGTGCTGCTGGTCACGCAGTCGGTCGATCGCATCGGCTGGATGAGCTGCAACCCGGCGATCGGCGGCATCGGCAAGAGCCACCTCGTAGCTGAGATTGACGCGCTCGGCGGCGAAATGGCGCGCAATACCGACCGCGCGGGGGTGCAATACAAGATGCTCAACGCCAGCCGCGGCCCTGCAGTCCGCGCTCTCCGGGTTCAGTGCGACAAGCTCGCCTACGCAACGGCCCTGCGCGAAGTAGTGGAGTTCCAGCCCCGCCTGCACGTCAAACAGGGCAGCGTCGCGCGGTTATGGATCGAAGGCGGCGCGCTTCGCGGGGTCGAGACCGGCGCATCGGTCCGTTTTTCAGCCGACGCGGTGATCCTCACGGCTGGCACGTTTCTGTCCGGCGTATTGCACACTGGCGAGTCCAAGGAGCGCGGCGGCCGTGCTGGTGAAGGCGCTTCGGTGGGCCTCGGTGAACAGCTGGCCGAGCTCGACATCGCGACGGTCCGCCACAAGACCGGCACGTGCCCGCGCCTTGCCGCCGGGACCATCGACTGGCAGACCCTCGACCTCGATCCCGGTATCGATCCGCCGCCGACCATGTCGCGCTACAGCGATGGCGTCGTCTTGCCGCAGATGACGTGCCACGCGACGGCCACCAATTCCACCGTCCACCGCATCATCGAAGACGCCCTGCACCGTTCGCCGATGTACAGCGGCCAGATCGACGGCGTCGGGCCACGTTATTGCCCCAGCATCGAAGACAAGGTCGTCCGCTTCGCCCAGCGCGACTCGCACCTGCTCTACCTCGAGCGCGAAGGCTGGCACACCAGCGAGGTCTACCTCAGTGGCCTGTCCACATCCCTGCCCGCCGACGTGCAATTCGAGCTCGTGCGCGCGATCCGCGGCCTCGAAAACGCCGAGATCGTGCGCTTCGGGTACGCGGTCGAGTACACCACCATCGATCCCCGCCAGCTCGACCGAACGCTGCATCTCGACGCGCTCGACGGCCTCTATTTCGCGGGACAGGTCAACGGCACATCCGGCTACGAGGAAGCCGGCGCCCAAGGGCTCGTCGCTGGAATGTCCGCCGTGGCACGGGTTCGCGGGACTGAAGCGCCGACCTTCCAACGCGACGACAGCTACATCGGCGTGATGATCGATGACCTCATCACCCGGGGCGGCAACGAGCCCTACCGCATGTTCACGTCGCGGGCCGAACACCGCTTGAGCCTGCGCACGAGCAACGCCGACCTCCGCCTGTGCCCGCGGGGCCGTGACTTTGGGCTGGTTTCCGACGACCAGTGGCAGGCCTTTGAAGCGCGTAGACAGCGGCTCGCCGATGCCGAAACACTGCTCGACAAGACCCGCATTCGTCCGGACACCGCCACATCCAAGAAGCTCGCCGACGCCGGCATGCCCAAGCTGAAGACGCCCGTCACGCTGAACGAGCTTTTTCGCCGCCCTGAATCCACCTGGGCGAAGCTCACGCCGTTGATGCCGGACGCGCTTGTCGACCTCGGACTACCTGTCGCCGAACAGGACGAGCTCATCGCCGCCTGCCGATATGCTGGCTATGTAGCGCGCGAAAAGATTCGACTACAGCGCACGCGTCGGTCCGAAAAGGCTCGCATTCCAAGCGACTTCGACTACCGCGGCGTCGGCGCGCTCAGCCACGAGACGATCGAACACCTCGAGCGAGTCCGCCCCGAAACCCTGGGCCAGGCATCCCGCATCCCGGGTGTGCCAGCAGCTGCCGTCAGCGCGCTCGCCATCGCCCTCGAGCAGCGCAGACGCATGGCGAAAGCCCCGTAAACTCAGCCCTTTTGCAGGATGATCTGCAGACCGTCAATCCGAAGGCGGAGATCGTGCGTCTCGACCGCGGCGGCGGCAGCTACTTCTCCGCAGCTTCAACCGACTCGCCGTACTGCATCTGCAGCAAACCGTGCGACGGGATTGTTGGCAGCGACGGGAGCGACACAGCCTGTCGCTGGGTTGGCAGATTCTGACCTGGTGGTTGGTTCACGTCCCCATCGTCAGCTCGGCTGGCATTTCGATGCCGCGGGCCCCTCCCTCGTGCGAATCGAGCCTCACGCGGCGACCCGATACGAGCTGCGGCCGGTGCGGCGCCGATTTGCCATTTCACGGGGGTTTCGGGCGGACCGCGAGCCGGCGGAGTTCAACCTGCGCCTGCTCTTGGACGAACCGGCCGTCGCACCACAGCCAGCGTCGGACGCTTCAAACGGCCTGCGCAGCCGCGCAGACAACCACGACGCCATGCGCCGGTTCATCGCGTGTTGCGACCCCGAGCTGATCGGGATCCTCCGCCAATTTGATGACGGCTGGTGGCCTGTCTACGCGCTATGCGCCCGCTGCCCGCCCGCGATGAGCCTGCTGCGGAACAACCCTGCCTTGGCGATGCTATGCGCCGGAGCCACGGGG
>Ga0209992_10000545_pt1 | contig 49597 bp, 51 predicted proteins | sample 2SBtaG_2_FD_182564 | JGI IMG/M metagenome (GOLD analysis project Ga0209992, IMG submission 182564) | Deep subsurface microbial communities from Kolumbo volcano to uncover new lineages of life (NeLLi) - 2SBTROV12_ACTIVE470 metaG (SPAdes)... | ecosystem: Environmental > Aquatic > Marine >... | reverse complement strand
ATTTAAAACCATATAAATATATAAGATGGCTCACTTATTTTGTCACAGTTGTGGAAACAAACTCGAATACGCTCACGCTAAACCAAATTTTTGTGGTAAGTGTGGTCAACAGCTAAATGCTTCTATTTCCACGAATACTGCGGCAGAACTACCCACTCTAGAAAAATCTGTGGTTCTTTCTTCTGATGAAACTGATTCTCAGTCAGTTCCCCACATTTCAGACTTCCAAGTTGAATATGATATAGAGACAACAAATACCACTTTAGGTTCACTAATAGGAGAGTCAGCGCCTTCCCCAAAAGAAAGGAATAAAACTCTGTCTGTTAATGAATTTATTGATGAAAAGAAAAAACAAAGGTGAGTATACTTACGAGGATTTTTCTGACATCATAGATGCTGCAATTAAAAAGCAGCAATATAAGTGGAGGTTAAGAGCAGTTAGGTGGTTTGACTTTGAAGATGTCGAACAAATTATAAAATTACACATTGCTAAAAAATGGCACATGTGGGACCAAGAGAGACCTCTGGAGCCATGGATAGGACGCATCATTTCCAACCAAATGCGTAACCTCATAAGGAATCATTACGGTAATTACGTTAACCCATGTCCAAAGTATCAATTTGCTAATCATGACTCATCAACTTGCCCGATTTGCTCAAAATGGGAAAAATCCAAAAAGATGGGTTTGGAATTAAAAATTCCTTTATCTACAGAGGACTTCGTTAAAGAGGTTAGGGGGAGGGAATATACAGACTTTGATTTCGATGGATCTCTAAAGAGGTTGGATATCTATATGGAGATAAAGTTAAGTGACACTCACTATGTCGCTTATCGAATGTTATATTTTGAAGACAAGACAGAGGAAGATGTTGCCAAATTCATGGGATACAAAATATCTCCACAAAAAAGAAAATTAGGATATCGCCAAGTTAAGAATCTAAAGAAAAAGTTTCTTGAAACAGCTTTAGAAATCCTAAAAGACAACGATATCATAGGAAATGGGCCTGAGTGAAGAACAGAAAGAATTTTTAAGGGAAAACGCTTCAAGAATTCCAAACCTCATTGATTTAACAAAACAATGTTTTAAGGATGATTCTTTAGACGGAAGGTCTAAGGAGGGAAGGGCTGTGCGAAAGTTTTTGGTTGAGAATTCTATAGAATTTAGAACTACGAGTCGCCCACCAGCAGAAACTATTGAGTTTACCCAAGAACAGACTGAATTTATTTTACAACAAGCTGATACGGGACTGTCATCTCTGGAGATTGCTAAAATTGTTTTTCCAGACCGCAGGGTTTTGCCACTCAGCGCAGAACAAAGGGCGGTCTTGGCGGAAATTAGGGCAGTTAACCCAGACATTTTGCCATCTCAAGATAGTGGAGCGTTAAGTTCATACATTTCACCGAAGTCTCCGTCACGAATCATCAAAAAAATCAATGATGCTACTGGGATGGGGTTAGAGGAATCTAAAATTAACAGGCAAAAGCAAATTTGTGTCGAAAAGTTGATGGTTAATTTATCGAATTCAAGATTTCTTAAAATTATCAACAACTATCTCAATACTGAAGACAGGGTGCTGTTTGAACATGAGTTTATACGTTTAACATGGGATAAGCCCGACCTTACAGCAGATGAAATTAATTTATATTTAAATGCGTGTAAAGAGGTAATTAATTTGGAGGTAATCAGCACCCACTTAAATAAATTGAACAATATGTTTGATGAAGCTGACGAACAACAAGAAATGTCTATTAGGTTAGCGGAAATTATCAAAGCTAAGAGTTCTGAGTATCATCAATGCGAAACCCGCATTGAGAACCTCACCAAGAAGCTTCAAGGTGATCGGGGTGAGAGGATGAAGAAGATGCATAAGGAAAATGCTTCGTTTCTGTCTATTGTTCAACTTTTCCAAGAAGAGGAAGAAAGAAAAACAATGGCTAGGATAGCAGAGATGCAAAAAGAGGCAGTAAAGAGGGAAGCCGAAAGATTAGAGGGAATGTCAGAATGGAAAGCAAGAGTTTTAGGAATTGGTCAGCAAGATGTCTTATGATTGTAAAGAGTGTGGGGATTCATTTGATTCATTAAGAAGTCTCCATGCACACATAAAAAAACATGGGAAGTTCCTTGGGGATTACTATGTAGAGAATTATTCCAGAAAAGACAAATTAACTGGAGAACTGATCCCGTTCAAAAAATACGATCAGTATTTCGCTACTGACTTCATAAATAAAAAGAACATGAAGAAGTGGTGCAAAACTGCACCCCGTGCAGAGGTTAAAGAATATATTATAAAAGCTTTTAAAGAAAAAAAAGAAGCCAAGGGGCTACAAGGTGGACCCCCTTCCATTTACCTACAAACAGTGGGATTACCCGATGTAGACTTGTGCAAAGAAGTTTTTGGCAGCTATAACGAAGCTTGTAAACAATTTGGTATGTTGCCCATGCTCTCGGGGCAACTACCAAATCAATTTAAAAACGATTTTTCAGATACACCCATACTCATAGATACAAGAGAACAGAAACCTCTGCATTTTAAGAATTCTGAATCTCTTAAGTTGGATGTGGGAGATTACGCTGTTGGAGGAGATTTATATGACTATACATTCGTGGATAGGAAATCTTACCAGGATTTCTGTGCTACAATTACAAATGGTTATGCAAGATTTGTAAAAGAGCTAGAAAGGTGTAGATCAATGGGATGTATGTTGTTTATAGTCACTGAGACAGCATTTAATAAAATGTGGGCTAACAATAAAGCGGGATACAAAAAATTTAATTTAGATTATGTTTACCATAGAATGCGAGAAATACAGGCTGACTATTCAGATTGTTGTCAATTTGTGTTTAGTGGATCTAGAGGTAAAAGCGAAGAGATAATACCCAAAATTCTTGTTTTAGGAAAAAAACTATGGACGGTAGATGTCCAGTATTTTTGGGATAAACAACTTAAAAAAGATGGCTTGGGAAACAGGAACACAGAAACTCCACAGAGAGTTCAAAGATATAAATCAGCTAATTCTAGACAAAGAGGGATATTTAGAGGAAACTGAAGCAAAACTTTTGCTTTATAAGTTTCTTAGAGAAAATCCTTCCTTTGCTTGTGAATTGTTTACTGGGGTAAAGTTGTTCCCATTCCAACACATGGCTATTAAGGCTATGATGGAGTCTGATTACTTTTTGGGCATATGGAGTCGGGGAATGTCTAAAAGCTTCTCTACGGGCATTTTCGCGCTCTTAGACGCTATTCTAAATCAAGGTGTCCAGATAGGTATTTTATCTAAGTCTTTCAGGCAGTCAAAAATGATCTTCAAAAAGATAGAAGATATATCTAAAAGCCCCAAGGCTACATTTTTTTCACAGTGTATTACTAGAGTCTCAAAAATGAATGATGAGTGGGTCATGGAGATTGGGCAAAGCAGTATTCGCGCCCTGCCGCTAGGAGATGGTGAGAAGCTCAGAGGATTTCGTTTCCAAAGAATGATTATTGATGAGTTGTTGCTGATGCCTGAAAAAATCTATAACGAAGTTATTATTCCCTTCCTTTCTGTAGTGGAGAATCCTACCGAGAGACAAGAAGTCTATGATTTAGAAACTCAAATGATTGCTAAGGGTAAAATGAAAGAGGAGGATAGGAGAAGGTGGCCAAACAACAAAATTATTGGTTTGTCATCTGCTTCATACAAATTCGAATACCTTTATAAAATATATCAACAATACGAAAAATTAATACTCAATGAGAATACGCAAGACGGAGCGCATCGAACTATTATGCACTTTAGTTATGATTGTGCGCCCGAACAGCTATATGATCAAAATCTAATTAGCCAATCAAAGGCTACAATGAGTGATTCTCAGTTTGAAAGGGAATTTGGAGCCGTCTTTACAGACGATAGCTCTGGATACTTTAAAGTAAGTAAAATGGCAGCTTGCACCGTTCCTGATGGTGAGGGGCAGTCGGTAGAAGTTGTAGGAAACCCCAAGGATGAATATATCTTAGCTTTTGACCCTTCTTGGTCAGAAAGTGAAAGTTCTGATGATTTTGCGATGCTTGTTATAAAGTTGAATCGAGATACTCGAAAGGGAACGGTGGTTCACAGCTATGGATTATCTGGAGCTAATTTAAAAACACATATTAAATATGCAGCTTATGTTCTTACTCATTTCAACATAGTAGCTGTGGTTGGGGACTACAATGGTGGTGTTCAGTTTCTTAACTCTTGTAACGAGAGTGAAATCTTCAAAAAGAAAAATTTAAAACTAGGTGTAATTGAAGCGGATTTAGATAAAGCCGTGGACTATGAGAAAAATTTAAGGAAAGTTAAAAACCAATATAATCTAACCACCAAAAATATAGTTTTTCTCAGGAAACCTACTTCGCAATGGATAAGAGCAGCAAACGAGTTACTCCAAGCCGCTTTCGATCATAAACGAATATTTTTTGCGGGAGCCGCAATGAATGATGATTACAACAATCAGCGCAAGGCTAGAGTCCCAATTAAAGAATTAAAATTCATTAGGAATGATCCTAATGAACGTGGGCCAGCAGGAGCGAGGATGATTGATTTCGTTGAGCACCAAAAAGATATGATGGATTTAATTAAAGTTCAATGTGCTTTGATACAAATTACGACTTCTCTTCAAGGAACTCAAAGTTTTGATTTACCAAGGAATTTAAGGAAACAAAGCGGGGCAGATAAAGCTCGAAAAGACTCTTATTCTGCCTTGGTTTTAGGCAATTGGGCAATGAATGTTTTTTATGACATGAACTCTAAGGATATAGGTAATGTGCAAGCTACATTTACCCCTATGTTCATTTCTTGACTTTTAAAAGTTGAAAGTTAACTTTGGGGTGTAATATGAATTACATCCATGGCCAAGAGAAAATACACAAAACGTTCAGAGTATTGGAATCAGTTTAACCCTAAAGATCATCCTTCTCATCCACAGGAACAAGATGTTGTCCCAGAATTTATGGGGGAACCATTCTATACCGCAGACGCTTCGTATAGTGAAGTTTCTAAAGCTCGGAGACAGGGACTTACAGATCAATCATTCAAGGGATCAAGAACGAATAGGGTAGCTTTCCGCAATCCTATAGATAGATTCTCCAGTATTCGTGTTGGATTGTTACCCTACGAATATGCTGCTGACGGCGTTACTTGTCGTGATGCTATCGAATTGTGTCAAAAAGCTTATGCGAATGTCGCGGTTTTTAGAAATGCGGTAGACATCATGTCGGAATTCACCAACACCGACATTTACCTAGACGGAGGAACTAAGAAAAGCAGGGAATTTTTTTACGAGTGGTTTAAAAGAATTAATGTTATTAACCTCAAAGACCAGTATTTTAGAGAATACTACAGAAGTGGAAACATTTTCTTGTATCGGGTGGATGGTAAGTTTAAAGCGCAGGACTATGCAAAATTGATAAATCAAGTTGGTTCAATAAACCCATCTACAAACAAAGTTCCCTTGAGATATGTTTTACTTAATCCTTATGACATTATAGCAAGCAGAGCCACAGGCTTTACAACTGGAGGGGTTTACAAAAAAGTTTTATCTGAATATGAAATTGCGAGGCTTGCCAATCCCCAGACAGATGAAGATTTTGCGGTATTCGAGGCTCTAGAGCCAGAAGCACAAGAATCTATCAGGGATGGATCTTATACTAGAAGGGGTATAGAATTAAATCTTGACCCAAGGAAACTTTCTTTTTCTTTTTATAAGAAACAAGATTATGAACCATTTGCGGTTCCGTTTGGTTTTCCAGTTCTTGAGGACATCAATGCAAAGATGGAACTTAAGAAAATGGATCAAGCTATTACTAGAACGGTGGAAAATGTTATTTTGCTGATCACAATGGGGGCTGACCCAGATAAGGGGGGAGTTAATCCTAACAACCTTGCCGCAATGCAGAATTTATTCAAAAATGAAAGCGTTGGCAGGGTGTTAGTTTCCGATTATACTACTAAAGCGGAGTTTATTATTCCCGAACTAAACTTAGTCTTAGGGCCAGAAAAATACCAAATTTTAAATGACGACATTAAACAGGGTCTACAAAACATCGTGGTGGGAGAAGAGAAGTTTAACTCTACTCAAGTAAAGGCCCAAATCTTCATTGATAGGTTACAAGAGTCTCGTTATGGCTTTTTAAATGAATTTTTAAACAGGGAGATTAAGAGAATAGCTAAAGATCTAGGTTTCCGTTCATGGCCTGAGGCTAGAATGAAGGATATCGACATGAGGGATGAGGTGCAGCTTATGAAGGCATCTACTAGATTAATGGAGTTGGGAATTATTACTCCGAAGCAGGGAATGGAAATGTTTCACAATGGTCGTTTCCCAGAACCTGACGAGCTTGCTAAAGCTCAAAAAGACTTTTTAGAGCAGAGAGAAGAAGGTTATTACAATCCTATAGTGGGTGGAGTTCCTGTTATCCCTCCTCCTGCTGGAACTGTAAAAGGACCACCTAAAGAAAGTGGAAGACCTGAGGGAACAACCGATATACCCCTTGCAGATGCTAAATACTCCAGAGCGAGCATTCAACAAACTATTTATGATATAGATGGGTTAATTGATACAGCAAAGGCTAAATTAACTAAAAAGTTAAAAACAAAAGAGCTTACTAGCGATCAGCAAGAAATGGCAAGCAACTTGTGCGAATCCATCGTCTGCTCCAAGCCTAAAGAATATTGGGGAGAAACGCTAGAATCGTGTGTAAAGGATTTTAACGAAATAGAAAATTTAGACACTTTAAAAGAAGTTTTAAATATTTCTGCCGAACATACTTTAGAAACATATCCATCAGCCATTTTATATCATAGCCATGAAAGAGAGTAACTCCTACATCGAAGTATCTATTTCTGCTGAAGAAATTGAAGCAAAACTAGATAAGAAGCAATACGACAAAATTGACAAGAAAGAACTCAAGCAAGACACCAAAAAAGAAAAGGTGGAGCATGAGAAAGACGCTATCAAAGACGACAAGAGCAAAGTCAAAAAATTAGATAAAGGCGCTCCTTCAGAGAAAAAAGACGCAGAAAAAAAGGCTCTTAAAAAAGATATGAAGTTTGATAAAGACTCCAAGAAAAAGATGGAAGGGCAAAAAGCCAAAGACGGAGAATACACAGGGAAAGCTCCTGCTAAAGTGAAACCTAAGAAAAGCTACGCTCAAATGCTCACAGATATTGCTGCCGAAAGGTTTGGTAAAAAAAAAGAAGTGAGTTAAAGGACAGCGACTTTCTTGATCCCAAAAGAAGGTCTTTTCCCGTGCTTTCAGCAAGAGATGTAAAAAATGCTGTAAGTAGCTGGGGGCGATATGAGGGATCAATGAGTTTTGAGGAGTTTAAAACCAAACTCATTAGAAAGGCTAAGAAAATAGGGGCGGAAAGTGCTTTGCCCAAAAACTGGATGGAGAAAAAATAATGGACTACAAGTATACCACAATTTTTGATTGTCCTTTATTAGCTTGCGAAATTAGTGAATCATCATTGATTTCCAAAGCTTCGTTGGAATCATTGGCTCCCCTCGTTCCTAAAGATATTGATTATGATGGAAACGTAGATCTTTTGGGGGTGGCTTTTAATGCGGCGGTAGTTAATAAGTTTAATAAAAATGGAGACGGTATGGATACTTCTACCGCTCTAAAATATACAGATAATTTTGTTCATAAGCCTACAAACATAGAGCATGACAAACAAAAGGTAGTGGGACATATTGTTTCTGCTGGCTATAGTGAGTTTGGAAATAATAAACTCTTAACGAATGATGAAGCAAAATTAACTAAAAAACCTTTTAATATAGCTTTGGGTGCTGTTTTGTATAAAACAGTTAATCCTAATTTTACTGAATTAGTAGAAAAGTCTCTCGATCCTGATGATAATGCTTTCCAGAAAGTTTCGGCTAGCTGGGAGGTGGGATTCAATGATTTTGTTTTAGCTGTGGGTAGTGATGTTCTCAGTGAAGCTAAAATTATCAGTGATCCTGATCAAATAATGGAGTTACAAGGATACCTTAGAAGCTATGGAGGATCTGGAAAAACAGAAGATGGGGAGAACATTTATCGTTTAATTCAAGGTAATATATACCCGTTGGGCATAGCTTATACGTTAAATCCTGCTGCTGATGTTAAGGGTCTCTATGGAGAAACTCCCGAAAAGAGCAAAGTTTTTATAAATGATAAGCGGGATAAAATTTCACAAAATAATAATTTAAATGTAAACAACCAAAAGAACATCATCGATATGGAACTTGAACAGACTCTTAACGAACTAAAAGACCTTCTTAATGAGAAAAAATTCTCAAAGGAAGCTGTTGCCAATATGACTGATACTTTTGCAGATGCTATTCGCCAACGCGATGAGCAATATCGCAAGGATATCGAGTCAGAGCGATTAGCTAAAGAAGGTAAAACAAAGGAATACGAGGATCTCAGATCTTCCGTAACTGAACTTGAAGAAAAGCTCGGTGCTGCGAATGAGCGTATTTCTCATTTTGAAAATGAGAAGCGAGCAGACGAAGCAGTAGCCTCCTTCAATATTCGCATGGAGGAAGTTGATCAAAAGTTTGAACTTGACGATCAAGATCGCGAATTCCTTGCGTCCGAACTTAAGAGTCTTGAGGATCAAGAAGCTTATGAGGCATTTGCCTCTAAACTTGAAGTTCTGTGGAAACATAAGAACAAAGAAGTTCAGGCTGAGTTTGACGCTCAAATCCAAGCCCGCATTGATGAAGAAGTCGCAAAAAGAGTCTCTACTGCTTCCACTGAGGAGGTGGATGTAGAAGAAGCTTTGGATGCCGCTGAAACTACTGATGCTCCCGTAGCTAATTCCAATGAAGCTGTTGCTTCAAAGGAGCCTAGCTTGCGTGAGAAGTTCCAGTCTGCATTTTCTCGCGACAACATTGAAATTTCTTAATTAACAAACTAAAATTATGGCATTACGAATTCTACCATTCAGACAATACTCTGATCACGATGTCGTGAACCTCTACGCCGTTTTGGAAGTAGACGTTCTCGATAGCACAACTGGAACAGGCGCTGGCGATGCTGGCGTATTTGTGAAGGTGACGGAAGGTAACTTTGATGCAGATCCTGTTGAATACCAGAACAGGGATTACTTGGGTAACACCGACTATCCCTTTATTGGAACCAACAAGATGTATCCAGAAGTAAACCTTAAAATTACAGGCGCTAGTTCTGGAGAAATCCCACTGGGATTAACCCTTTACCAGACAGCTAAGAACGACGAAAACGGAGAAAAACTTCTCTATAACCCACAAAAGGCCGAAGAGCTTCAAGCGTTGCTTCCAGGCCAAGCAGTTCCTGTTCTTACTAAAGGAATTGTGACCTTAAGTTCAGATGCTTTTGATGGGACGGCGGCTGCATATACTCCAGGAAATGGCATTCTTATGTCACAGAGTAATGCAGGAAAGATCACTGGCGTATCACGGCCTAGCAGTCATGATGCTACTGGTAACTTTATCTTCGGTCACGTTCTTGGAACTGGACATCGCGCAAATGTCGGAATCACTACAGATCAGTTCTCTGGTGATTATATCGTTGTATCATTTGATTGTGCATAACCCCAGAAAGGATTTTAAAAAATGAAAATTACTTTAAAAAGAACCCCAGAACAAGTCGAGCTTGTAAAAGCTATGGCTTCGCGCAACCGTCAGGTTGCATATGAGGCTCAGGTTGCACTTGCTGAGTTCATCGGTCCAGTTTTGGCCGAAGTTCTCAATAACGCTCCAACAGTGAGCAACCTGTTCCAATCACTTCAATTTGATGCTGATGACAATCCAAGCATCCCTCTTGATCTCTACTACAACATCGCTGACGAAGATTACGTCAGGGTTTGGAGTCAGACTCACGCAGGTGGTCTTCCGAGTAACCAAGTGCTGCCTACCGCTTCTGAATTGAAGCTGGCTACTTACAGCCTTGACTCTGCGGTTGATTTTGATCGCCGTTATGCTGCCAAGAGCCGCATGGACGTTGTTGGTAAAACTTTTACTCGCGTTGCACAAGAAATTCTTCTTAAGCAGGAGCGCACTTCCGCTACTCTGCTTTTGACTTCTCTTGCTAACGCGACAATTAAGAGTTCACCCAACTATCTTAATCAGCAGGTTCAGTGGAACTCTCAAGCTTCACAGTTTTTAATGGATGACATTAACAACTTGTTCACTCTTGCAAAAAGGATCAATAGTTCATGGATCGCAGGAACTCCTACTACTCGCACTAAGGGAATTACTGACATTATTGTCTCCCCTGAGATTGTAGGTAAGATTCGCACTATGGCTTACAATCCTGTTAACACTCGCGGTGGTGACGGCGCTGGAGCACTTGCTACAGATGGATCTCAAAATCCTATTGCGGCTCCCGAGGCTCTCCGCGAAGAGCTTTATAGGGGTGGTGGTGAAACCAGCTTCATGGGCCTCAACATCTTGGAATATAACGAGATGGGTGTGAACCAGAAGTTTAATACTCTCTTTGGCACTGCGGCTGGCGCAACTCAATACGATAAGTTTGGAGTTAGTGCTGGTGGTGGTAAAGCTGCATTCGACGGCACAACCGACGAGATTGTTGTGGGTATTGACCGCACTCGCGATTCCCTTATCCGTGCTGTTGCAACGGATTCGGAGAGTGGAAGCGAGTTTACTCTGATCGCAGATGATCAGTATAGCATTCGTCAGAACAAGATCGGCTACTTCGGCTCCGTCGAAGAGGGTCGTGTGGTTCTCGATAACAGAGTGCTGTGCGGAACCATCGTTGGTCCTTAATAGACCTAGTTAATCACAAAAAAGCCGTCCCTTTCGGGGGGCGGCTTTTTTTTTGTAATTTATTAACTGGGTGTATATAATAATGTATGGCTAAGAAGAAAACAGCTAAAAAGAAGCAAGCCCCATTTAAAGAGGTAACCACGGGGCAGGAGCAACCTGCAAAACAGGGAATACTAGAAGAGCTAGAAGACCTTAGAGCTAAAGGAGAAACCAGCACTGCTCGCTACAGAGATCTATTAAAGGAAGTAGAGGTCATTTTTGGCACGGGAGAAACTAACACTTTTGGAACTAATGATTTAGATACCCTTAAGGAAAAACTTGACAGAATGAGCAAAGCTGATCTTCAGGAGTTTTCAAAAAAAGTTGGGGTAAATCCTTATTATGACAAAAATATTGTCACGGATAATATTATTAAAGAATTTAATCGTTATCAGAGCAGGGGTAATATTTTCACTGCCCCGCAGCCTGTTCCAGCCATTAAGTTAGATCCTAACAACCCAGAACATAAAGAGCTTCTAGATTGGTTAAATAGTTAAATGGTGTGTAATACACTATATGCCGAACGTATTAGAAGACCTTGCTTCAGGGATTGTAGTCACTGAGTTTGACAGTGATACAGGAATTGCCACCGTAGCTAATGTAAGTGGGTGGCTGTATGAAAATCTAGGACAAGTTAACACTTATCTCTACACGGATTTCAGTGGCGAAAATGCCAGTGGAATGTATGGGATAATGGATACGGAGGCTCAAAATGTCCTTAAGGAGCTATACCTTTCTAATTACTACAATAAGCAAGCGAGGAATGCCCTTAGAGGCATCGTAGACTCAAGTGTGAGTGGAGACAACGTTTTGTCCTTAAGGGACGGAGAAAGCTCTGTGACGTTCATTAATCGTAATGAGGTGTCAAAGGTCTATAAAGGCATGTCAAGCGATTGTATGGAGAAGGTGACGCGAATGGCGGCACAATACAACATCTATCAAGCTCAGCCCAGACAACTGGGAGGAATAGATGCGAGCGGAATAGGATTGGTATATCGCTAAGGACTACTCTTCAGAGAAGAAGTCTTTCCAATCGTGACCATCATTGCAAACCTTTTCCTTTCTTCTTCCGAAGTAGCCTTTTGGCCATTCAGGGTTGCGCCCCTCATTAGAGGGGGAAGGATCGGGTTTCTTCTCTTCCACAGGTGCAGGAGAAGTATCTTTTGCGTCTTCGTCGCTAAATAAACCTTTTTTATCACTCATCTATCTTATTGGAAGATCTTGTTACCATTAGCTCCGCTCATGAAGAGACCAGCGGTCTGGTCCTCTGGTCCACCAACTTGCGCGGAGAAGGTTAAATCGACTGACTTGTTAGCTCCGATGCTTGAAGAGAAAGATTCGCTGTCAAGCTTAGCTTCCTTAAGGTGGTATCGAATAGCGGTGTTGCCATTAGAGTCCTTCATGCTAATTGATATGGTTTGAGCACCAGATTCCAGAACGTCTGAAAGGTTGTTATGCTCAATATCATTTAAGATAGCACTGGCGGAAAGGCTAACGTTTACAGGGAAATCAACAGCCCGAGCAAACGGGAACTTACTTCCAAGCCTTTGAATTGGAGTCCTCGATAAAGGAAGGGAAAGTGATACACTTTGAACGTGAGCTTCACCCGCTCCACTTAACTGCGCCACTGTTTCTCCTGAAACATTAGAAAAATCTAGGGTAATATCTCCTGGGCGCAATGCGTTAATAACTGCGCTGCTGCTAGCCGCTGGTGCTCCTCCTGGAGTTTGAATTGGGTTTGGAAGGGCCACAACCATACCCTTTGCTCCGACAAGTGGGAGGCCATTTTCCTGATTAATTGCAGGACTTTGAAAATTAGTTCCACTTGTATTGGAGTTCATGTTTGCCCCCTCCATAGTAACCGAAGCTGTAGGAAGTGCTCCCACAGAAAGGTCTACAGAGTAATCGGAAACGTAACAGTTACCAATACCAATGATGGTGTCGGTAGCGTCTAAAGGTTCACCTACTCCTGTTATATTAAGATCAACTCCATCAGGAGAAGTAACGATAAAAACGTTAACTCCAGAGTGAGCTACCATGTGACCAGAAGCAAAGTTACCTTCTGCATTTGCAAGTAAATTGGGGCATCCTACGAGGGTGTTATCTTCACCACTCTGCTGAACAAAGAAACCCAAGGCTCTTTCATTATATCCATCAGTAAGTAGATAGCTGAAATCAACATTAACAGTAGGCGGATCTAATACAATAGAGTCAAGCCTTGCAAGCTCTCCGTATTGGTTAACGTCTTGTCTGTTAATTGTGTAGCTATAGTTAGCACTTTGGACACGCTCTAATTGTTCGTGATTCGCTGATGTTGTATCTGAAGCGTTTTTACTAACGTATAGACCCTCTGATTGGTAAATTACTCTGTTTCTATTGGCCATGATAAAAGATTCTTTCTGTTGTTTACATTTTTAATACGAAAATATGAAATTAAGAGAAGCGATATCTGTGTTGTTGTATGTCAAAATCAATAAATCCTATATATAATTCATTTGCTAAGACATTTCTTGTTCTATCACTTAATTTGGAACATTTTACTTTATCCACAAAAAACTTTGTTTCGCCCTCATAATCCGCTTCTACACCTGTGTAATTAAAATTATTTCCTTTTAAATCCCCAAGCTCAGTGATTGGATATCCACTCATGGGAATAGAGGTAATAACTTCGTTAACGGAGTCCATAAATATAGACATTACTCCATCCAACTGGTAGGTGTCCTCTGCCATTATTACGGCTTTTGCTTGAATACAAGTGTCTTGCATTCCCCCAAAAGCGAAAGGTTTGTTTTCTGTGTCTGAGATAGAGAGAAAAATAGCGGGAACTACATCATCATAAGGTTTAATGTAGGTTAATGGGCCAGATGGGAGCCTTGAGTTAAGGGTGTATTTGCTTTCTACAATTAAGTCGTCTTCTGTATCATTAGTTAGATAAACACTAAAATCCTTGACTGCAAATTCTCCAGTAATAGAGGAATCTGTTGTCGATCCCGAAACCAAAGCTCTTCCATTATCGAAATCTAATACAACTCCGTCATTTCTTCCCGAGAAACTGTCATTAATAAATACTCCCGTTGGGATAGTAGCACCTGTAATTGAGGAATCCGTTACCCATTGTTTATAGGGACTCCCATAGGCTTTATAAGTAGCATCAAGACGAGGATCATCGTAGTAAAAGAATTCTCCTGTGCTATTTGTATACGCCTCTCCCTTGTCTAGTAAGAAATTATCGAACCAGAGGAAAAAAGAAGTAGTTAACTTATGTTGGAATTGTTCAATCATTTAAGATCTTTAAATCGTTGTTTGTATTTTTTTAGCAAACTAGAGATGTATGGGGTGTTTCTAAACTTCCCACCTCTCACCTTTCTTACACGACTTTGAACCGCTGCACCCGATCTACCCTTGTTTTTTCTCAATAAATAGCCCAAACCAGAGAGTCCTCTCTCTATTCCTTCTGCCCAACTTCTCCCTGTCGCCCAAGGAAGAGGAGTTATAGCAAAAATCTCTTCTGGTCGTGGCAAGTTAACCTTAAACATAACTCCAGGTTTTCCCCTCCTTATCTCTCTGTTATACTGCATATTTACATTTTCAAGGAGAATTAGTATGGGGGCTATTGGGTCTTCTCCCTCGTTAAAACCGATAAAGGCAAAAAGATTACTCACTCCACCTAATGTTCCGCTGATGTTAACTCCTGAGGGGCCAGCTATGATTTCTTGAGTAATTGGATTATCCAAAAACTCTTGTATCATTTCCCCTTTTATCTTTTTAAATTTTTCTCTAGCTTGAGCCTCTATGTCCTTTCTTTTTAATTTTGGGACTTGGCGCAAAAGAGCATTTTTAACATCTAGTGGAAGGGCCATTAGGAGTCTACGGGGCTTAGAACGAAGGTATAAAATTGATTTGAAGTAAAACCTCTAGGTTTACCATCGCTTTCGATGATGAATTTTGTTCCGTCGAATTCGACTCTACGAGCTTCGCTCAGATAATCATAGGCATCTTGTTTTACTACAATTCTCACCGTGCCATCAGGAACTACAACTTTGTTTTGTGTTCCTGCTTGTTCTGTGGGACCATCATCAGTTAAATATTCCGTATCCATATCATCATAGTAAATTCTAGCTTCAAAAGTCGAGGACACCGTGGTGTATTCTACAGAACTATTAGAGCCAGTATTGGTTCGCCTATACAGCGAATTCCAAGAATTTGTAGATGCTATCAGCGTCTTCTTTGCGTTCTTATAAACAGTGATAGTCCTAGCAAAAGTAGTATGCAAAGTCCCCATTAAGGTTTGGACTTTGTTTATTTGATCTTGTGATAAAAATCCTGCCATATTGATTTTTACACTTTTAATTATATAATAAGATAGGATTAAGGCATGGACGCAAAAAAAAATTTAAGCAAAAACTCAAACGACGAGATTTCTAGGCTTTTTAAAATGATGCTTATGATGGTAGAAGACATGAAAAAAGATCATGACTTTCACTATGAGAAGCTATATGAGCACATTTCGCCCGACTATCACCCCGTTATAGATACAGCTAATCACTTTACTCCAGAAAAAGTAAATTGGATTAGAAAAAGAATTTTAGATATTGGAAACGAATGTATTAGAAATTTTGATTCATCTCTCAATAATTACACAGTAAGTTTTGTTTTTAAACAGGATTAAGGTTATGAAATTTAAAGAATTATACTCATTTGGTTTAGAAGAAGAGAAAGAAGTAGAGAAGACTCACACCCGAAAAAATAAAAAAACGGGAGAAAAGACTACTGTTACTAAAAGGGTTAAGGAAAAGGTTCCTGTTCAAGTTAGAATCAAACGTCCTTCCAGAAGGCAGCTAGAAGATGCTGAATTAGAATATTCAGTAGAAATGAGTCGCTGTGTCAAAAGAGGAATTTTAACAAAAGCAATGTTGTATAAAAAATACAGCGATACAGGTGGTGTTTGGAGTGAGGATGATGCAAAGGATTACGGAAAGCTTTACAGGGAAATTTTTGATATTCAAAATGAGTATGCTCGTCTTGAAATTGTTGAAAAAAGAACCGAAAAGCAGGAGAAAAAGTTCGAAGAAATTAAAACTAAGCTAGCCGAAACGAAGCGACAAATCGTAGAAGCGGAATCAGCAATGCAATCGTTGTTTGATCACACGGCTGATGTTAAGGCTCAAAATAGGCTACTTTTATGGTATACCTTGATGCTCACTCATATTCAGCACGAAAAAGAAGATGAGCCTGTTCCATATTTTAATGGAGAGACCTTTGAAGAAAAAATGGAAGACTACTATCTAAAAGAGGATGAGTTAACAGAATTATATGAAGCAGTGGTTAAAAAAGTTACCACTATCTTAGCTTTCTGGTTTTTCAATCAAGCCTCAAGTCCCGAGGAGTTTAATAAACTTATCGAGGACATGGAAAAAGGTGATCTTTGAAGGAAGAGTTCTATATCTCTCTAATCGGTGAAGCTTTTGATGGCTATACCGAGGCAACTATTAATGATAAAAATGTGTTTGTAAAACACATGAATATCAGAGATCAAAGATATCTTCATAAGTATTACGAAAAATATAAAGACTTGGCGCTAGCCAAAGGCTTGGATACTGAAAAGGAACGAATAAAATATGTTCTTGAAGAGGGAATTTGGTCCGAAGAAGATGATGCAAAAATAGCGGGAATAGAATTTGAATTAGAGAATTTAAAAAGAACAGTTAAAAGTATTTTTTTACCCTCCCAGCAAGAAGCTATACAGAAAACTATTAAAGAAAGAACTACTGAGTTAATAGAACTAAAAGCAAATAGGGCAGAAGTTATGGGTAAAACCGCAGAAGATTATGCCACAGTCAGAAGCGGGGATGAAATTTTAAGATTTTTATTGTTTAAAAATAAAGAACTTACCGAACATTTATATACGGAGGAAGAGTTTGGTAATTTAGAATCATGGGAAATTTCTATAATTACAGATATTAGTTCTGAGATACATCATAGGTTAACAGATGCCCGAATACAGGAAGCTGTGTTGAGACCATTTTTCAGTATGTATTTATCTTTATGCGAAGATGCGGCGGGATTTTATAGAAAACCTATTACTGAGCTTACCATATTTCAGCTAAAAGTAGTTCTTTTTGGGAAGATGTTTTTTAATATTTTCCAATACACAGAAGACATTCCCGATACTATTAAAGAAAATCCAGAACAACTCTTAGCATATTCTGAATCCCAAAGAAATAGAGACTCCAATAAGGCTAAAAGTGGTCTTAGAGATGATGCGGATGTGTCCATGGTTTTTGGAGCCACAAAAGAAGATGTCGAATATTTAGGTGGAGATGCAGAAAAAACAAATTTTGGTAAAGAAGCTGAAAAGCACGGTGGAAAGCTAAACATGCAACAAATGATGCGATTAGCAGGGCATGATGTGTAAATCTTTGTGTAAATACAACAAAGGTTTACGGATATGCCACTTCAAATACCAGCAACAGTAACAGGACTAGAAGCCAGCATTCAAGCTGCGGCTAAAAAAGCGGGTAGAAATCTTCAAATTAATTTAGGGACAAGCGCCAAAAGTGTTGAGGGTTTGTCTCAACCATTGGGGCGTATTACTGGTAAGGCAGACCAGTTCACAAAATCCATGGAAGCCGCCAACGCAAGGGTGTTGGCATTTGGAGCTTCTGTAGGAGTTTTGTCAGCCGTTACAAGAGGCTTTAAAGATTTGATTACTACCACCATTGAGGTGGAAAAACAGATGACTGCTATTAACAGCATCTTGGGACAAACTGGTCAGCAATTACAGCAATTTAAAAAAGAAATTTTTGATGTAGCTAAAAACACCGAGCAGTCATTTGACACAGTTGCTACAGCAGCATTAGAACTCAGCCGTCAAGGTCTGAAGGCTGAAGAAGTTCAGAAAAGATTAAATGATGCATTGATTTTAAGTCGTTTATCTGGCTTAGGGGCAACAGAGGCGGTGGCTGGCCTTACTGCGGCCATTAACTCTTTTAATAGAGAGGGAGTAACCAGTGCAGAAGTTCTCAACAAGCTTTCGGCTGCTGCTGTAAGTGCTGCGGTTTCAGAGAGAGACTTAATCGAAGGTATTAAGCGTTCAGGCGCGGTTGCTATTCAGGCTGGAGTTAGTCTAGATGAATTGGTTGGAGTAATCACTGCGGTCCAAGAAAAAACTGCCCGAGGAGGTGCAGTCATTGGTAACTCCTTTAAAACAATTTTCACAAGAATACAAAGCATTGATAAGTTAAGAACAATGCAAAACCTTGGGGTTCAAATCAGTGACGTTTCTGGAAACGTATTGAGTGGAACTCAATTGATTCAAAATCTCGCTAAAACTTTAGAAAACTTTCCCGATGCACGAAGGCTTCAAATTGCCGAGGGTTTAGTTGGAAAATTCCAAATTGCTCCATTTTTAGCCATCCTTGATGACTATAACCAAAAAACTTCTACAGCGATTAAGGTCACTGAAATCGCAGCGGCAGCAACTAATGAGGCTTATGGTCGAAATATTGCACTCAACGAAACTCTATCAACTGCTATTAATCAAGCGACAGTCAACCTTAAAGAGTTAGCAGACACTCTGGGGAAGATTGGCGTAACGGATAGTTTAAAAAATATTCTTGGTTTCTTTAATTCTCTAGTAGGTAACATCAAAAATGTTTTAGAAGGAGAAGGTATAGGTAGCGATTTAGCGCGAGGTATTGTTAAGGGAATTAGTAATGTTATTAGCGGGCCTGGGTTAGCTATCTTTGGTGCTATTATTGCCAAACTTACTATTGATTTAGTTAGATTTGGAACTACTTCCTTGCAAACTTTCTTTGGTTTAAATAAGACCGCGAAAGACCTTGCTGCTACGCAAGGACAGATAGCACATACTCTTTTAAACAATAAGGGTATTCAAGCGCAAATTTTATCTATTGAAAATAGCACGTTGAGCACAGAGCAGAAACGTGTAGCTCAAACTAAGTTTTTTACAGTCGCTTTAAATGAGCAGTTAGCGACAATGGTTAAGATGCAAAGTCTTGCATCTCGTATAACTCCTGGGGTTGTAGCGGGAACAAGAGGGATGAGGGCAAAAAGAGGGGCAGAGGGATTTATTCCTAATTACAACCAAGTCAGAGGCTATGGAGGAAATTCTCCTCAGGTAGCAAGATTGGCTGAACAAAAAGATATTAACAGGGGAGTAGGTGGAGCACCATCAGACGCTCGCCCCGTAACCATTCCTAACTTTGCTTTTGGTGGTGGAGAAAAAGGGACAATGATCGCTAATAGTAGCGAATTTGTAGTTCCTAATTATGCGGGTGGGGGTTCAGCAATTTTTACTCAAGAAATGGCTCAAACCACAGGTCTTCCTGCGGGAGCCAGAAGAGTTGGCGCTGGAGCAGCGGGGTATATTCCTAATTTTGCAAGGTTTAGAAGTGTAGCCGATTATACCAAATCTTTAAAGGGGCAACGCCAGTCGGTTATTGAGGGTGCTGCTAAAAAATCAAGAGATCCCAATAGGCAGAAAGCTGCAATGGGCTTACTTGGAGCCAGCACCGTTTTAAATGTCCCCGCTCAAAGATATGGGGTAGCTGCTCTATTCCCAGGAAAGGTTACAGATACCGCCAGTATGAATATCACTGGTGAAAAAAGCCTTGGGGCTAGACTGCTTCAAAGAAGGGGTGTTTCAAACCTTCAATTCAGCGGAATCCAGATAAGGAGTTTGCAGGATATGCAAAAGAACCAAAAAGGAGGTATGAATCCTTCGGAGAACCGAAGAAAAATAGGAAGATATTTTGCCTCAGGTCTTTTAAAGTATGGTTCTGATCTTGTAGGTAAAACTTTTAAAAACGATGAGCTTACCAAAATAAAAGGAAAGCTTGGATCAATAACGGGCAAAGGAGGATCTTCTGCTTTATTCTCAAGTTCAGTCGAGGGTGGAATTTTTGAATCGGCAGTGAACTTGGTTACCAAGGGCGCGGCTGCGATAGATGAATTCAAGAGTCATGTCGGGGAAAGAGCGCCTTTTGATTTTGAAGAAGGTGGAACCGCTGATAATGCATTCAAACGTTCATTTGGCTTTTCTAATGTTTTGCAAAGAGCAGACGCAAAAAGAACAGCGTCAAACGATGCCGTCAGAACTATAATTACTAAGGCTCTTAATGACCGAAAAGAAACATCTTACATTTTATCCTTAGCTCGAAAAGATCCAAACAAAAGATTTGGAGTAAAAAGAGCGGCGGGTGGTTTCATTCCGAACTATAGCGAAAGTCCATTGCAGAACGCAATACAAAGAGAGTCTGCCGCAGGGGTTCCAGTTAATCAGATAAGAGTAAATCAAGACGCATCTCTTAGAAATTCTCGAAACCCAATGGGCTTAGCTGTCACGAATATGCGTGACGAACCCACAGGAGCAATTCCAAACTTTGCCAAGGTAAAAGGGGGTGATGGTGGACTTGACGCAGGATTTGGAGGTTTGATGACTAAGTTGCTCGTTCTTCAAGGGGCTTTTGGTATGTTGTCTGGAGTTCTAGGAGAGGTTACTCAGAAAAATCAACTGGTTGCTGGCACTATGCAAGCTCTGAATATTGCCATGATTGCGTTTATGAGCAGTCAGGCACTTGGAGGGATGGGTAATATTGGAGCCAATCTAATCGGAAGGGGAACCGTTGGTGGAAGGACTGGCTCGCAGATTATGACTGGGGGAAGAAATCAACTACGAGGCAGTAGGTTTGATCTTCGTAATGCTAGAGGGGCTTTAGGTCAAGGCAAAATTGGAACAGCGGCAAGATTGGGAGGTAGGGGTGCAATGAGTGCGATTATGGGACCGCTAAGAATGGTTGGTGGTGCATTGTTAAGGTTTGCTGGTCCTGTGGGGCTTGCTGCTGGTGCTGTAATGGGTGCAGTAAAAATATTCAATTTGATACGAGATGCTAGTGCAGGAACGGCTGCGGAATATAAAAGAGGGGCTGATTTAGTCGCAGAATCATCAAAAAGAGCATCTAAAGAATTAAGCGAACTAAAAGTTCCAGATGAATTTAAAGAGGGTCTCAAAGGTAGAGCAGAAGAGGTTCAGGAAAGAGTTAGGAAGAGTATAGGTAAAACTGGCATTGCGGGTATATCTAACAAATCTGAACAGAAACAACTAGATCAAACATCTGAACTAGTTAAGCAAGCTTTCCTTGGAGGAAGATCTGAAGCAGACATAAATGCAGTAATAGATAGATTTAATAAAGAAGCAGGAACGACCACTACCAGAGGAGGAATGTATGGTCAGACTTGGACTACTACAAGACAAAATCAATTAAGTATGCAGCAAGCGAAGGATAGAAGAACTGCGCTTGCTAATTTATCAAAAGTTGATGTATCAGGAATACAGCAACAATTACTTAATCAGGTCAGCCCTGAAGATCGAAAGAGGCTTGCTGCGTTAGGAAGAGCTAGGGCATTTGCAAAGAGCCAAGGAAAAGAACTGAGTGGCCTTGGAGCCTTTGATCCAAGGGGGGGCGGCAAAGGAATGGGTTCAATGCTTGGAGGAGACACTACTGGAATAGTTACTGTGCTTGCTGAACAATTTGAAAAACAAGCCGAAGACAAAGGAATTACTCTTCAAAAAGGAGCAGGAAAAGCAATGGCTGAGGAATTGCTGGAAAAAGAAACAAAGAAGGGGGACACAAGCTTAGGGCGCGTAGCTCAGATGAGAGCAGATATTGCTCAAGCTCAATTAACTACTGAGCTTAAAATTAATGAAATTAAATCTCAAAGAATTTCAGATAACGAAAAAGATTTAGCTACGGGACAGGCTTTAAACACTCTTAGTGCTAAAGGTCTACTTTCTTTACAGAAAAAAATAGCTCTTGAGGGTAATAGCAAGAAGTTAAATCTAGACATTGGGGCGCAGGTTATAAAACAAATTAACGCCAGCGAACTCCTAGAGGTGAGCGAAGAGCAGAGAAATTTAATTAGGAAAAAAATTCAAGGCATGAGTGCCGAGGATTTACAGAAAGCAGATAAAAGAAAAGAACTTTTTGATGAAATTCTAGTATTGGCTAAAGCAGAAGGAACTGAGGCTACAGAATTAAATAAGGTCTTTGAGGAGATGATAACCAATCTTGTGAGTCAAAAAGATGAAAGAGACAAAAACATAGAAGCTGGATTTAAACAAAAAAGGCTAGATCAAGATACTCTTGATATTTTGAAACAAACAAGAGCAGAGCTTACTTTGTCAGCGAGAAAAGAAGCTTTTGGTAAAACGACTAAAAGCGCAAGAAGGAGAATTGAAATTGAAACCGAATTAAGCGAAGTAAGGAATCGAGGTCAAAGAGGAGCAGATCCAGTAACAACTAGAAGACAAGAAGTAAAGCTTCTTAACGAATTAAAAGATTTAGATATATCGGATGAGCAAATAAATTCTGTAAAGGATGTCAACACAGAAATTCAAACATTTTTAAAGACTTTTAAAGGTCTTTCTGGTGGTTTTGAAACAATTAATTCAATTCTCACAAATGAAAATATACCCGAGCTTGCTCGTTTGCAAAAAGTTCAGGGTAGATTAAAAAATCCAGCAGAGTTGGGGATAGACCTCAAAAACGAAGACCAATCAATTGCATTTAAGAACTTAGTTCAAGCTATTACCGAAGCAATCGTCAAGCTACAAACAAGTGGTTTAGCAGCCGAAGGAGCTAAAGATATAAACAATACAAGCATTGGCTTGTCTGACAATTTCAAAAATTTAAGCCGACTATTAAGTGATTTTTCTTATAGCTTACGCCAAGCAACAGAACAATTAAAATTTGACTTTTTGTTTGCTAGGTCTGGTTCCGATATGATTTCGAGTTTGAATAGAATGCTCGAAACAAATGAGAGGAAAGACGGAAGTGGAAGCTCTGGAGATACAGCTAGGGCAACAGCCAATGCGGTGATAGAAGAAAGGAAGGATCGAAAATTCCTTAGCAGAACTCGCGCAGGTAGAAGGTCTATTGAGAGAGAGGATGATGTTGTTCGTCAACAGATGGAACTCCAAATTCAACTTGCCGATGCAATGAAGGCGGAAGGGGTTGATTCTGAAAAAGTAAGACAAATTAAGGAACAAATACTTCAACTAGAAAAAGAACGGTTAGAAGTTAATGACAGTCTTGCCGCAAAAATGGAAGATGCTTTTGTGTTTAGTCAGGCTGAGATTCAAAACAACTTGACTGATGGATTAGTTCGATCTGCAACTTCATTTACTGATAAAATTTCAGATGGTCTCGTAGATGCCATTGCAAAAGGAGAAGACTTAGGTTCCACGTTGAGAAAAGCTGCCGCTGATTTCTTCTTGGATATGGCTCGCGCTAACATGAGAGCCGCAATGCAGAACTTCACTTCTGGTCTTGGAATGTCGTTCCTTAATAGGAATAAAGGAGGAATAATAAACGGAGGTTCTGGAGTTCGTGACGATATTCCAACTATGCTTACAGGTGGAGAGTTTGTAATGAATAGAGGGGCTGTAGAAAGATATGGACCTGACTTCATGGCTGCTCTTAACAGAGGATCAATCCAAACAATGCAAGGGGGTGGATTATTTACCCCAGGAAGCTTTGGGCAGGGAGCTATATCTGGTTCAAGAGCCTTGTTGAGTTTTTCAAGTCAGTATGGAACATCAGGTTTTAAAGATGAGATAGTTAGCGGTAGTGATTTTGCTGGAATAGCTCTAGAACCACAAAGCGTAAGGATGACAAGAAGGGCAATAGCCAGAGATCCAGCATCCAGAAGAGAGCAACAATCCAAACAAGAAGCGTTTGGAGCTTATGCTCAGCATTACCAAGCTCTACAACAGTATGAGGAACAAAAGAAAGCGCAACAAAAGGCTCTCTTGAGTTCTATAGGAATGGCCGTCTTAAGTGCGGGAATTGGTTCTTTTGCTGAAGGTTTTGGTGAGGCTCGCGCCGCAGGATCGGGGTATGGAGAAGCATTTAAATCTGGCTTTACAGGATTTGAATTTAGGGGAGAAAAGTTTGGTGGTCTTGGGGGAATATTTAGGGGTAGACCTGAAGGTCCAGCCCCTTCCGATTTATTCTTTAAAAATCCAGACGGCAGCATGGGAATGCGTGATCCTAGCACCTTCAGTAGAGCAGGTGGGGTTGGACAGGGATTATTTAGCATGACGGGAGGCGGTGCTCAACTTCAGTCACCATCTAGTGGACCTAATATGGGATTTGGTCCGAGAGTCCAAGGGCTTCCCTCAAATAACTTTGACTTCTTCTTGAATGAAGCTTTCAATAACGAGAGGCAGGGAGATCTTTTCCATGGAGGTTCAGTAACAAGTCCCTTTGGAGGAAGAGCTACAGGAGGCTCCATTCCTTATGCCGCAGGAGTAGACACGGTTCCAACGATGTTATCGGGTGGTGAGTTTGTAATGAACGCTGCTGCTACACAAAACATTGGCCGAGGAAACTTGACTGCAATGAATGCTGGGGCAGGGGGAGATAACGGAGATGTAGTTAATAGACTTGATGAGCTTATTGATGTTTCTGAAAATCGAGGAGAAAGTAATATTAATATTACTGTTAATTCAGACGGTTCAACAGAACAAGACGGTAATGGTAGTGATAGAGAACAATCCTTGGCAGTTAGAATTAGAGATGTTGTAAGACAAGTTATTGATGAAGAGAAGAGACTTGGAGGATCATTAAGACAAGCTAACGCATAATGTATGGATCAACAGCAAATTACGATGCTCACTTTTTCATTTCTGGGCAGGGAGGAGAACTGGCAGCTAGGGAGTTGTCGGGAGTTGAGTCTCTAGACATAGGTTACAACAACAGCGCTAGAACCATTAATCCACTTGGATATAAAAACGGCTTTACTGTCATTGGTGGGGCAACTTCACAAACAGTTTCTTTTTCTCGTCGTTTAATTTACGATGACCCAGTTTTGTTTTTCACGGGAGACTATGTAATGAAGGGCAGTTTTAATTATAACAATAATGCCTCGTATGGTTTTGAAAGTGGCTACTTAAATAGTTATTCAGTTAATTGTGCGGTTGGAAATATCCCTCAAGTAAACGCGAACTTTACTGCATATGGAGAAATGGCAAGCGGAATAAATGCTACTGGAACAACCAATACAAACATTTTTGTTCCGAGTCAAGGTTCAATTACTGCTACCTGCGACAATAGCACAACAAACCGAGTAATAGGATTTGATTATTCATTAACAACAAATAAAAAACCTTACTATACAATAGGGTCTGAAGACCCTGTTAGTGTTAAACATATTCCTCCAATTTCATATACGGCTAGCGTTCAAATAGAAGTAGATGATACTTTTCTAGAAAGCGGTTATAACTTTTTAGGAGAAAAAATAGACAGAACTGTAACATTCACAATAAAAGGAAGAGACGGGACAACTCTTCAGTCACTAAGTATTCCAAATGCTTCTTTGGTTGGTGAACAGTTAAATTCTACCGCTGCGGGTAACGCTCGTTTAACTCTTAACTATATAGGTCATCAATGAGCGAGGCATTATTTTATAATAGAGATGAAAACATCTCAGGAATTGCAGTTCCCGAAGAACTGTCAGGAATGGCTTATACTCCTGTTTATGGTTCCAAGGTAGAATTTAAAGGAAATAATCACAGTTATGAAACTGATGATTTTTATTACAATTTAATTCCACTTTCAGTTAACAGTTTAACTGCGACTTTTAATGTTAGATATGATGTCAATGAAGAGGGCGCTAGAAAATTAGCTACGTTTTTTGAGAGTAAGTCGGGAGATAGACAGTTGGAATTTACTCCAGATAATTCTGGAATATATCAAACCGTCACTGGCTATTGTGATAATTACGCAATTAATTTTGTGAACAATCAGCACTTCGAAGTGGCTTCTAGAATAAGTATAGATGAAGCTCCAACTTTGCTTAATTGGTCAGGAGGAACGTTTGTTAATTTGACATTTCAAGGATGGGGGGGCGCAGGTGTTCATTATCCCAAATACTCTGTAATATATTCTGGACAAAACCCAGATGGAACAGAAAATGCCAGCAAGTTAGATAACTTTTACTATTGCACAGGAACCCATTCATCGTCTCCCACTAATAGTCCAACTGGAACAGCTTCTATGTGGACCAAGAATTTTTTCTTTGAACCTGATATTGGAGTTCAAAACGATGTTCCCATTAAGGCTGACGTATTAAATTACAAAAACTCCTTTACTCAAAGACTCACAACAAATAGCAATATTGCGGCTTTTGAAATGAATTATACTTTTAGCAATATAAGTGACATTCAAACTAAATCCATCCTTCACTTTTTAGAAAACAAAGGAGGATACCGCAGATTTGAACATCAAATACCTTCTGTATATAATAGACCTAAAGTGTATTATTGTCCTGAGTGGACTCATGAATGGAATTATCATAATTCAAACACTATAACTGTAAACTTCATAGAAGACCCGCTTGGAGTAATCCCAACAGGAACATAAGATGGCTCGCAATGTAATAAAAACCAACAATGCTGTTATTGCTGTGCAAAATAGTGCAGAAGCATTTTCTACGAGTAATTTGGATTTGAATCTTTATGCTGGTGTTCAATCCGCAAATTTTTCCATCTCATACTCAAGAGCGGATATGAAGCAGTTGGGGTCGCAAGGCTTAGTAACGCGGGATATGGCTAGACAACCTGATGTAACACTTAATGTTGATTATATTCCCGAACCAAAATTTGGAAACGAAGAATTTTCTCACTTTAGAGATGCCGCAGTGAATGTAACTTCTCAGTATGCTAGTTTTTTTTCTAACGTAGGAGATAAATCTACTAATTTTTATTTTTTAATAACCCCTAATGAAGAACAAGATGCTATTTCAAATTTAACTTTTGATGAATCTCTTTTAGATTTGGCTGGATGGACATCTATATCTTTTGGAAATTGTTATCCCACTAGGTATCAGCTTTCTTACTCTATAGGTAGTTTGCCCAAAGTAAGCACTAGTTATATTTGTTCAAACACAAAATTCGAACCTCTTACTGGGACTAGCATGCAATCTCCCGCTATTAATTTGGAGAGTGGTAACAACAGTCGGGTTGGGTTAAGTTTATTTCAGTTTGATCAGGGCAACGCTGCTCCAATCGTTGTTAATCCAGCCTCAACTGGAAGTTCAGTTAATCTGCAAAACTTGCAAGTAGGAGGACAAAACATATCAGGAGTTCATTTAGTCCAGAGCGTTTCCTTGGCGGTTGATATACCCAGAACTTCTAATTATGGCTTGGGAAGTGACTATGCCTACGGCAGAGAACCTCAATATCCTGCAAGGGGAGTTTTCGAGGTTTCTTCTCTAGTTTCGGGAATGGAAAGCGGGGCTATGACAGGAGTATTGAAAAACGACTCCGATTATAGCTTTGAGTTAGTTTTGGAAGGTGATGGTAAACAAATGATTTATCAAATCAATGATGCTAAACTAAATAGCTATTCTTATTCTTCTTCCCTTGGAGAGTTTTTTAATTTTAATGCAGGTTTTAGTTTTGAGGTAACTGAAGCCACAGGCTTACAGATTAGCGGAACAAATTATTAATCGTAATCAACTTTTACGTTTTTACTTTCGTAAGTTTTGCCCTTGCGGTTAGGGTGTTCTGCTCCATTCCTATCTTTGGCATAATTATCATAGAATTTTTCTTTTACAGGATCTTTTCCCCCCGCTTTTTCGGCCCTTTTTTCGCTAAGTTCTGCTGATAAATTCATCATATCTCCCAAGGTTCCTTTTTTGTTATAAGTAGCATCAATAAAGTGCTGTTTATTATAAGGATCTACCGAATTATCGATAGAGGCATTGGGTGAAAGAAATACTCTATTCCACTCAACACCGTCCTCCGAATAAATATGTTCATCGTTCATCCCTTGAAATACCTCACGATATTCCTCTTCTTCGGGGTGTTTATAAACATAAATAGGCATAATTCATTATAAAAGAAAGAGAGGGTATTTCTACCCCCTCTTTCACTATGTTGCTTCTCACAGGGGAGCTTCACTACATTAAGCAGTAGTGGTAGCGGACACCTAGACCGCTGACTCCGAAGCATCACATAATTTTAATTTCCCGAGCCTCTGCAACGGTTTTTTTAGGAAGGGTAAGTTTAAGTAGTCCATTTTTAAGATCAGCGGAAATGTGATCCTCTGCCACCAAATCATTTAAATGTAATTTAAATTTTTGGGAGCGGTCCTTGTTTTTTGCATCAAGTTCTAAAACTCCGTCCGAAATTCGGATAGAAATGTCCTTTTTGCTGAAGCCAGCTAATTCAACCTCTGCGGTATATACATCTCCCTGATCAGATACGCATGATTTTTTTCGAATCATTAGATCTCTGGGTGACAAAACATTTAAATCATTAAAAAGTGTGTTAATTAAAGTATTCATATATTTATATTATAGCAAGAAATACACCATTCTTCAACTGCTATAAATACAGTCTAGAATAGCATCTACTGTTTTGCTGTAGGTAAACTTGTCTGCTAACTTTTGTCCCTCTGTGTTAAGTTGACCTACTTTAGATTCGGCTTTTTCCATTGCAGCCACCGCCTCTTCTTCCTCCCAATTATGAAAAGTTCCTTGATTAAAAGGAACGGTTTCATTAAAAAAGATTCCATCGGCAACAGGCATCGTTGATGACGGATTAACTAAAATACAATTTTCTTCGTTAGCCCAATCTTTATGAGAAGTAGCGTTGAGAACAACGCTCCATTTTCCTAAGCATGTAGCATTAAAAGAAGGTAGATTCCAGCCCTCTCCCCCAGATAGCCCTGTTAAATCAATATCAATTGAATTTAAAAGCTCATTTACCTCATCATTTTTAGCTAAAATAGGGAGAAAGTTTATATTGCTGTAACTTTTTCCTTCAAGAGTGGCTTGAAGTAAGCCCTGCATCTGGTTAGGTTGAAAAAATGGATTAGTAATACAACAAGTAAGTTGGTATTTTGGATTATTTCCATATTTTTTAAGCCATGTTTGAATTATTTTTTGAGTGTGTTTCCTTTTCTCAAACTTACCCATTAAACCGAAATGAGTAACATCCTTTAGATATGTTTTTCCTGTTCTTTTGAAATCTTCATCAAGGCCAAGAGGGATATGGGTTCCTTTTGAAACTCCACTTGATTTAAAGTGAGATGCGGCTTCAGAAGAACTAAAAAAAACTTTCTCTTGAGCTTCGCAGATTTTTATTTCTGTCGAGGTTGGTTGATTGCATTCATAGAAGGTATAAAGATATTGATTTTTATTTTTTCTGTTTTCACTACCATTGATGTGCCAAATCTTCAAATTTGGTATCTCTGGACTTAAAAAATCAAACCTATTATTTATAGCTGATTCTATAAATGCCTTAATCTCATCAGTGAGAGGGTAAGCACTTAGATCTATATCTCCCGTAGGAAATAAACCCAGACTTACGTTTTTTCTTTGTAGTTCCCTGACAATATTAAAGGTAACATTGCCAAGGCTTAGGCCATTAAGTGGAGCCTCTATAAGAAGTTTCATTAAAAAGGGACCGAATCTTCGGACTCTTCGGATTTCTCAGTTCCTGACTCTGACTTTTTCCCAGAACTCAAAAACTGAAGGTCTTTGCCACGGATAAAGTATTTGCTGAAATTTTTTCCATCCTTCTCCCAAGAAGACATACACAGTTCTCCCTGAACAATAAATTCTCTTCCTTTGGTTAAGTATTTTTCTGCGATCTCTGCGGTCTTATCCCAATACTCGATATCAACAAAACATTTGTTTTTAGCGTTTGAGGTAGAAACCCCCGCTCTTAGATTAACAACTTTTTTACCGTTGCTTGTAGTTCTGGCTTCAGGATCTTTTACTAAATAGGCTGCTGCTGTGATTGAATTATACATATTTTCCTTCTTTTTTGACTTTGTTGATAAACTTATTGTGAATATTAATACAGCCCTGAATGCTCATGTCAAGCTCTTTCGCTATAAACCTCCAAGGTGTGAGCTTATTATTAACGCCCCCATATCTCATGTCAACTATTTTTTTTACTCTTTCATCTTTTTCTTCCTCAAGACAAGATTTAAACACAGATAATGCTTCATCTTTGTTTATATCGTAAATAAAACTTTCACACTGGGGTTCTATGTAAGTATTTTCATCATCAATAAAAATTTCTCTATTTTTTTTCTTTTTATTGAGAATATTTAAGCATTTCCATTTTGTCTGGTTTGCTAAGTGAGTGGAAAATTTTGTGTTTTTATCGGGATTGTAATTCAATGCCGCAGAATAAATAGTGGAATCTTTTTCTCCTACTATCTGATTTTTATCAAAAACATTTTGTGGGTGAGACATGAAATAGTTAACCATTGAATGAAAAATACCAGAGTGGCGATCAATGATCTCCAACAAACTGTCTTGGTCATTATCGTCTTGAATTTTAGAAATTAAATTCAGGTCGCTTTTCACTGCACCCATTATATCTCCTATTTTACCTTTTTCCACAAAAACTGAAATTTCAATTCTTGATATTAATATTATATTTATAAAACGTTTTACGTTAAGAATAACGTAATACTAAACCTATGACGTTATAGTTCTAAGAAGCGTTATCCCGTTTCACGGTATATTATATGGCCAAATATTCATCTGTCAAATTAATTTTTTCGGAAATTTTCTAATTGACTTGACACAGCATTGGAGCTAGGTGTAAAATCCTTTAACATGATTTTTGAAGAGCAAGTATCGAGGAAGCCCGACCACTATCCATGGGCGCAGGAGTTTATAGAGGCAATGCACAATGGGTTTTGGACCGACAAGGAATTTAGTTTTAGTAGTGATATTCAGGACTTTAACGTCAACCTCAACGAAGACGAAAAAGAGATGATTATTAGGACTCTTTCCGCAATTGGGCAGATTGAGGTGGCAGTCAAAAAGTTTTGGAGTAAGCTAGGTGATAACCTCCCCCATCCTAGCTTAACTGACCTTGGTTATGTAATGGCTAATGTTGAGGTTATTCACAATAATGCCTATGAGAGACTTCTTAAAGTCCTGGGATTAGAAGATGTTTTTGAGGAAAATTTGAAACTAGATTTTATTGAGGGGAGAGTAAAATATCTCCGCAAATATAATCACAAATTTTACAAAGATTCCAAAAAACAATATGTTTATGCCCTAACTCTTTTTACTTTGTTTGTGGAAAATGTATCACTCTTTAGTCAATTTTATGTTATTAATTGGTTTAACCGATACAGAAATGTTTTGAAGGATACAGGGCAACAGGTTAAATATACCAGAAACGAAGAAAACATTCATGCTCTTGCGGGTATTAAAATTATAAACACCATCCGAAGTGAACACCCTGAACTTTTTGATGAGGAATTAGAGGAAAGAATTTCGAGCGAAGCTAAAGCAGCTTTTGTGGCAGAAAGTTATCTTGTAGATTGGATGGTTAATGGATTTAATGAGAAAGGACTCAGCGCCGACATCTTAAAAGAGTTTATTAAAAATAGAATTAATGACTCCTTAGAAAAAATCGGCTTTGATTCAGCGTTTGATGTTGACACTTCTTTATTGGAAGATACAATGTGGTTTGAGGAGGAGTTGCTTGGTAATAATGCCACTGACTTCTTCCATTCTCGCCCTGTGGAATATTCCAAGAACTCTCAAACATTTGACGCTGACGACCTTTTTTAATGAAGAAATATAAATGGCTTAATAAGGATTCTCGCGATTTTTTAAAAAGAGGATATCTTCAAGATGGAGAATCAGCAGAACAACGAGGACATGATATAGCCGTTGCTGCTGAAAAGTATCTCAAAATCAAAGGTTTTGCGGAAAAATTTGAAAGCTATTTGTCTCAAGGGTTTTATTCTCTTGCTAGCCCCATTTGGGCAAATTTTGGTAGGGAGAGAGGCTTACCTGTATCCTGTAATGGGGTATTTATAGAGGACAGGATGGATTCCATTTTGGAAAAACAAGCCGAGGTAGGAATGCAAACAAAACACGGGGCTGGCACTTCTGCTTACTTCGGAGATCTAAGGAAAAGAGGGGGAGAAATTTCGGCAGGAGGAACCTCAAGTGGACCAGTCCATTTTATGGAACTTTTTGACAAGGTATCTTCTGTTGTTTCACAAAGTAATGTGAGGAGAGGATCTTTTGCGGCTTACCTGCCAATTGATCATCCTGACGTATCTGAATTTCTAAGAATAAGAGGGGAGGGTAATGCCATCCAAGAAATGTCTTTTGGGGTCTGCATTACCGATGAGTGGATGAGATCTTTAATACAAGGAGACAGAAAAAAAAGACTCGTATGGGCTTCAGTAATAAGAAAAAGATTTGAGACAGGATACCCTTATTTGTTTTTTACAGACACAGCCAACAAGAATGCCCCCAAACCCTACAGGGATAAAAAATTAAAAATTAGTGCTTCTAATTTATGTAGTGAAATATTTCTCCATTCCTCTGAGGAAGAATCTTTTGTTTGTTGTTTATCTTCTTTGAATCTAGTTAAGTGGGAAGAAATTAAAGGGACAGATGCAATTCAAATGCTAGTCTATTTTTTAGATGCCGTAATGGAAGAATATATAAAGAAGACTAAAAATATTCCCTTCATGAAAGCCTCTCACAACTTTGCAAAAAAACAGAGAGCTTTAGGGGTAGGGGTTCTAGGATGGCACTCTTTATTACAAGATAAGATGATAGCCTTTGAGAGCATGGAGGCTAAATTTTTAAATGCTGAAATTCACAAGACAATTAAGAAAAAATCAAATCAAGCTACTAAAGAATTAGCTGTGCTGATTGGAGAACCTGAGCACCTGAAAGGTTATGGAAGACGCAATATGACCACCATGGCCATTGCTCCGACCACATCCAGTTCTTTTATTTTAGGGCAAGTATCCCCATCAATTGAACCTCTGAATAGTAATTATTTTACTAAAGACTTAGCTAAAGGAAAGTTTACCTACAAAAATCCTTATCTAGAAAAACTTTTAGAGGACAAAAAAAAGAATACTCAGGCCACTTGGAAATCTATTTTACAAAAAGGAGGATCGGTTCAACATCTCGACTTTCTCACTCAAGAAGAAAAAGATGTATTTAAGACTTTTGGAGAAATTTCTCAAAAAGAAATTGTTATTCAAGCTTCACAGCGTCAAAGTTATATAGATCAAGGTCAAAGCCTCAATATAATGGTTTCTCCCAAATGTCCCCCCAGACAAGTAAGCGAACTTCTAATTTTTGGTTGGGAAAGTGGAGTTAAGAGCTTCTACTATCAGAGAAGTGCAAATCCTAGCCAAGAACTAGCTCGATCAATATTGAACTGCTCATCCTGTGAGGGTTAATATTCATTTTTAATAATTAAAAGTGTAATTTTTTTATGATGAACCTTACTTTTTCAGACAAAATCTACAAGTGCCTTGTGGGTAAAGTTTTGAATTTTAATAAACAAAATAAGACTCAAATTACTGTAGATCAACTGGTAAGAGTATATAAAAGAGGGGAAAAAGCCGCTGACGTTAATTGGCAACCCCAAAAAACCACTGCTCAGTGGGCCATGGCTAGAACAAATATATTTTTGAAACTATCCGCTGGCCGTAAGGTAAAAAAGGACTATAAATTCCATGATATTGATGTAGTTGAGGGGACGGATAAAACCCACCAACAAGAATCAGCAGATCCCTTTTGGAACTTTACAAACCTAGACTTTACTTCTGCTAGAACTGACCTGTTATTGGCAGAAATTTCTGATTCTGAAGGAGAAAAAATCTTTTATCCTCCCACAGTAGAAGAAGGTTGATTTTTATCTATAATCACACTATACTGTGTGATGAAAGTTTTATTTATATCTGATTTTACTCTCGATCAAAAACAAGGAGGGGCGCAAGTAAGCAATTCCCTTATTATTCAGAAGGGGAGAGAGCTTGGATATGAGATTGATGAACATCATCATAGCTCTTCTATTGTTGATTTTTTAACCTCATACGACTTGGTTATTAATTCTAATTTAGAGGCAATTAGCAAAATTGCCCCTGCCAAGCTCAACATGATTGAAAGATTATCTAACTCAGTAAGGCTAGAGCACGACTCATGTTCCTATCTTTCTTCTGGAGACAGGAGAATATTATTTAATAACTCAAAAAAGAACTTTTTTTTAACAGAATTTCATTACTCTTTCTTTAAAGAGCTATATGGAGATTACTTTAAAAATGTTGAAATAGTTTATGATCCCATAGACACCAACATCTTTAAAAAGAAAGAAGAAGAAAAAATTTATGATGTAGTCTACTGCGGCTACCTTCACCCCTTGAAAGGATTAAACAATCTAATCAAGTTTGCTCGCAATAATCCCGATAGACAAGTTAAAGTTTTCGGCTGGTCAGACCAAAATCCAAACAGCCTTTTTGATAAAGAAGAAAACATTACATTTGTAGGTGCTTGCAAACACCATGAAACAGCTTTGGTTTTTCAACAAGCCAACGCAGTATTTCACTCTCCAGTGGTAAATGAGCCTTTCTGTCGAATGATAGGAGAAGCCCTCCTTTGTGGGGTAAAAGAAATTATAGGAGACACCTCCAAAATAGGAGCTTATTTGGAATTTGAAAAACAAGGTTATCAAAAATTTAAAGAAGGATGTGAAAATGCATCTACACAATTTTGGGAGAAAGCTATACAATGAATTTTATTTGCGGAACATATTTTAAACAACAGTGCTGGCTACAACTAATAGATTACTCAGACGAGAGGACTCCTGAGTTTTCTGTAAAGCAAAATCCATCTGCGGGAAATAATTATGTTTTTTGCATCCCTGAATTTCTTCAAGTATTCAAAGAGGTAAATATTTTAGGAGATACTGAATTTGTTTTATTTACTCATAATTCAGACATAAACTTTACAGACGAGTATGTTGAAGCTGTAGTGGAACTTTTTCCAACTATGACTCACTGGTATGCTCAAAATTTAAAATGTAATCATCCCAAGGTCCACCCAATCCCTATTGGAATAGCAAACCCAAAATGGTCTCACGGCAATCAACATAGGTTTAAAAAGGTAATAGACAAGGAAACTGAAAAAACCAAGGATGTTTATGTAAACTTCAATGTATCAACAAACCCCAAGGCTAGAAAATATTGCTTAGAACAAGTAGGTGAGTCCTTAGAAACAACATACCCAGATGCAGCGATAATTAAAGATCACAATTCCTTTGTTAATTCCACACAGGAAAAATATTTGACTGATATTGCCTCTTCACGATTTATCGTTTCGCCAGTCGGAAACGGCGTTGATTGCCACAAAACATGGGAAGCTATTTATATGAAAAGCATCCCCATTGTTACTCGGTGGAACGGCGTAGAAGCATTTAAAAAACTGGGTATCCCAATGTTAATTATTGATGATTGGAAAGAATTTAAAGATTTAGATTTGTCGGAACAGTTATATGCTGATATTTGGCAAGACTTTGACCCAAGCTCTTTAGACTTAAAAACATTTCTAAATGAAGAGCATAAAACTTAAGGGTTATTCAGGATGTAAAATTTCTCTACTTGAAGATAAAGATAAACTCTTTGTAAGAAAAATCTCATCCAATCCAGAATATAATGACAGGCTTTTAAAACAAATTAAAAAACAGAAAGAATTTAAACACCATTTAATTGGAACTCCTCTAATTTTTAATACTTTTTATATAGATAAAAATCTTTCTTTTGATATGGAATTTATAAAGGGTAAATCCTTTTCAAATTTTGCAGAAAAAGAGCATCACAAAAACATAAAGTTTCTCTTTCTTAAAATAATTGAATTTGTAAATCAAAATAATTTTTTAGAGGAAACAATAGAGCAAGACGTTGAAAAAAAACTAGATCAATTAAAAATTGACTCTAAATATCAACTTTTTAAAGATTGTTGCTTAGATTTTGATTGGAATAAGATCCATAAATCATATAGCCATGGAGATTTGACGTTTGAAAATATAATGATAAAAGATGGTGATTTATTTTTATCGACTTTCTAGATTCATTTACAAGTTCTCAAGTTTTAGACTATTCAAAACTTATGCAGGACATTATTGTGGGTTGGTCGTGGAGAAAAAACGACACTTCCCCTTTTATTAATCTATTATTCCTTCATAATTTACTGAAGGAAAATCTATCTTCAAACATGTTGACTGCATCATATAAAATGCTTATACTAAACTTGTTGAGAATAATTCCCTACTGTAAAAAAGAAGAAGAAAATTTTATTTATAGTAAATTATTAAAGCTAAAAAATCAAAAATTTTGAAGACCTTAATTGTTCCAGCCGCAGGTAAAAGCTCTCGCTTTCCAGATATGAAACCTAAGTGGATGTTAAGTCATCCAGATGGTAGACTTATGATTGAAAAATCCGTTGGGTGCATGAATTCTCACAACTTTGATCGTATAGTCATTACTATTTTAAAGTCCCACTGTGATGATTACGATGCAGCACTAATACTCAATCAAGTTTTTGGGACGAAAGTAGAAGTTCACCTTTTAGATCATGTTACTTCTTCCGCTTCTGAAACGGTTTATCAAACGATTGTAGACTTAAATATAAAGGGATCTATTTGTGTCAAAGATTCAGACTGTTCTGTTGAATTTGATTCTACAGAAAATAGTAATTATATTGTTGGTTTAGATATTGATTCTGACTGTAAAATAGAGAATTTACAAAACAAAAGTTTTCTTATTTTTAACTCTGACAACATTATTAATGACATTGTTGAAAAACAGTTAGTTTCAAACACTTTATGTGCTGGAGTATATAGTTGTCGCGCAGAGGATTTTAAAGAAGCCTACAGAGAAATAACGGAAAGCGCAATTTTTGACCAACACAACGAGTTCTATGTGAGTCACATTATATCATATCTAATAAAAAACAAAAACAAAATCTTTGAAAAGATTTCCGCCTTATCTCTAAGAGATTGGGGAACCCTAAAGGATTGGAGAACAGAACAGAACAAATTTAAAACTTACCTTTTTGATATTGATGGGGTATTTTTACAAAATGTTGGTAAATATGGTAAAAGAACGTGGGAAAAGACCTTTGAACCTATTGTAGAAAATTTTAAAACATTAAAAAAACTAAGCGATAGCGGTGCAGAGATTATCTTTATTACAGCCCGAGAAGAGAAATATTTAGAACAGTTTAAAAAAACCTTATCTGAGTATAATATTAAATACAAAACCATTATTTCTGGGTGCAATCACGCTCAGAGAATTCTGGTTAATGACTTTGCGCCAACGAATCCGTATCCGTCATGTAAGGCTATATCAATCCCAAGAAATGCTACGTTAAACCCCTATATAGAATGAATGCTCCTATCTCATACGCTTATTTAGAGACTACAAATTATTGTAATCTAAACTGTTCTTTTTGTAACAGGAATGAGGTAATTGGTCCTTTAAAGCATATGTCGCTAGAAAACTGGAAGATTCTTCTTTCTAAAATAGAACACCATCCTTTAAAAAATTGCAAACTAATGGGAATGGGAGAACCTTTCCTTCATCCTGAGTTTGACAAAGTAACAGAAGAATTTAAAAAAACTTTTCCTGAATGCTTTGTGATTGTAGCAACCAATTGCCAATATCCTATCAAGGAAGGTTCTAAAATGAGAGCGAAGTTTGAGAGGGCTGTTCAAAATTTAGATCAACTTTATTTATCAATCGACGGTTATGAGGAGAGCTACGAGAGAGATAGGTCTCCAGCTAAGTGGAAAAAATTAATTGCTTTCTTGGAAAATCTCCAAACTGTAGATAGGGGCAATTGTGATATAGTTGTTAATTATGTTGTCAACGCTTACAACATTGAAGACATTGAAAAAGTAGATAAACTCAGAAAAGACTACAATCTGGGAAGGTTTAGGTTAAATATAGCTCAGCTTTGGGGTGAGGAAGATTCTATTTCCGATAACATTGAAACTTCTGGATATTCTCTAGATCAATTAAAATACCTAAAAGAAAACTGGTCAGATAAAATAATGGGGAAAGGAAACTGGGAATTTCCTGATTGTTTTTGGGTTAAAGAAGGTCTTTATACCACGGTAGATGGTCGAGTTTTAATGTGTTGCATGAATACGGGAGCTAAATCTTTTGGGAATTTATTTACGCAAAATCTAGAGGAAATACGATCCTCTAGTGATTTTCAAAATGTTAAAAAAGGATGCGAGACCAATAAACCAACAAAACATTGTAAAAATTGTTCTTATAAAGAATTAACTCCCATCTTAAAAGAGTTAAAGGTTCAAAATGTTTAAATATAATAGTCATATTTCCGACATTGAGAGGAAAAAATATTATCGCAAGACACTAAAAGAAAACTTGCGGTTGGATATGTCTGAAAGGGTAGTTAATTTTCCCGATAAGTTTTTTAATGAATTTTTATCTTCCCTTGAGCAAGAAGATTTTATTTGTTATCCCTCCTTAAATCAGTATGACCTTCTTTGTGTTAAACTTGCAGAACATAATAATTTAGAAAGACAAAACGTTTTATTGGGAAATGGCTCTGAGTCTCTTATAAAAATAATATTTGAATTAACATCCAACAAAGATAGCAACATAGTAACTTCGTCCCCTTGTTTTCCTATGTATGATGTGTTCGCTCAAATGGTGGGGAGCACTTTAAATCAAGTTAGATATGTTTCGCTTGGCCAGCCCAAGTTAGATTTGGTTGATATAAAAGTAGCAGTTAATGATAAAACTAATTTAGTTGTTTTAGCAAACCCAAATAGTCCAATTGGAGATTTTAAACACAGGCACGAATTAGAGGATCTGCTTGTTTTTCTAAAACAAAAAAACATCCTACTTCTCTTAGATGAAGCGTATGTTGATTATGCGGCTTACTCTATTTCCGCACTAGTCAAAAAACATGATAACCTTATTGTAATTCAAACTTTTTCTAAATCTTTTGGAGGAGCAGGTGTTAGATTAGGTTGTGCTTTTTCTTCTGAGGAAAACATTATTCTTTTAGATAAGTTAAATTTATGTTTTCCTGTTAGTGGGGCTTCTATTAAATTTGGTTTAGCCCTAATGAACAATTTGCTTTTATTAGAAGACTATACCGATGCTATAAAATTACAGCGTCGAACTATATCTAAAAAGCTAGAGCAAAATGGATATGATGTTGTTTCGGGTAGCTGCAATTGGGTTCATTTTAACGATAGATCTAATAACTCAAAAGCCACAAAAATATTTAAGAAGCATAACCTTAATTTTAAAAATAAAATAAAACTTCCTCACGATTATAGAGACAATTGGATTAGACTAACATTAAGCTCGGACACATTAGAGCAAAAATATATGAAAGAAATTTTATATGAAGAGTAAAATATATATCCTCACTTATAATCGATCCAAACTATTAAACATAACTCTTCGCGGTCTTTTCGAAAGCGATGCTAAATCGTTTATTAATAATGGAGATTGCGAAATTTTTATAATTAATAATCATAGCAATATACACATAGATGAAGAATTCAAAGACAAGGTTACCTTGTTGGATAATGTTTTGCGCCCCGACTTTTCTACAGGACATATCGGTAGAAACTGGAATCAGGCTCTAATATTAGGATTTGAGAGTCTCACTGATCCGTCATGTGATCTGGTTATTACCTTGCAGGATGATGTTCTGCTTCAACCTGACTGGTATTCAAAGCTCAAAAACTTGCACTGTAATTTTGACTTTGTTCAAAATGGTCATGGAGACGCTTTATGTAGTTATACAGTTGAAGCAGTAAAAAAGGTTGGAATATGGGACGAAAGATTTATTTTTGGTTTACAAGCGAGCGACTATTTTTATAGACAATTAATGTTTAACTGGGACGGTTCCACCATCAATGATCCCGTGCATAAAAGAATGCACAACTCATTGCATACTGACCCAATGGTCGCAACAAGTTACCTAGTATCTAATAGCTTTTATTCTGAAACATTTCCAGACCCCTCTTTAGATATCAATATAGCAAGCTCTATTATAAAAGAAAAATATAACCACCCAAGTCAACTACACCCATGGACCGAAACCAATAAGCAAGCAGCTAAAGTTGATAAATTCAAGGGAAAGAGTTACCTGTTTTATCCTTACTTTGAAAAAGACGTTTATGAACTAAAAGAAAAGAAATATGTGTTATGATAAAAGTAAATTTTGTAGACTATTGGTTTGATTTTGACAAAAAAAATAATTATTTTTATCACTTATTATCAAGTCATGACGAAGTAGTTATAGATGAGGAAGATCCTGACCTTCTGTTCTTTTCGGTAGATTATTCTAATGTAGGAGAAAGAGAAAAATACAAAAACCACCGTTGCAAAAAGATTTTCTTTACGGGGGAAAGCGTTTCTCCTAATTTTGATTCTGATGAGTCTATAAGAATGACTAATCACCAAGCTCACTATAACATAGGGAAGTGTGACTTTGCTTTTACCTTTGATTTTTCAGACGACCCGCGCCATTACAGATTACCTCTTTGGGTTCTCCACATTGACTGGTTTAATAAAGGTGGTTATGGTAACCCAGAATTTATTCTCCCCCCCTCAAAGATAGAAACTAATGAATTTATCTCTCACCCCAAAGATAAGTTTTGTGCGTTTGTGTTTAGTAACCCCACACAAAAAAGAATAGAAACCTATAATCTCTTTTCCTTATATAAACAAGTGGACGGATATGGAAAGCCTTTTAATAATTGGTCTTATGGTGAATCTATTAAATATAATAACTTAAAAAATTATCGTTTTTCCATTTGTTTTGAAAATAGAAAGCGTTCTGGCTATTATACAGAAAAACCCTTCCACGCTAAAACTTCTGGGACCATACCAATTTATTATTCTGATGAGCAATTTTCCCACGATTTTAATGAGAAGGCTTTTTTAAATTTAAATGATTTTGACTCGCTTGAACAGTTGCTAGAGAGGGTAAAAGAGGTGGACCAAGATGAAAAATTATACAAAGATTACTTTCAAGAACCTTTATTTAAGGGAGGTAAAATAAAAAAAGAATTTCACCCCCATTCTGTTTTGAACTTTTTTTACAACACTATTTTAAAATGATAAACGTCGATAAGGTTTATGTGCTGCATTATACAAAACTCAAAGAGAGAAGAGAAAACATAGAAAAATCTCTCAATTATTTTGGGATAGATTATGAATTAGTAACAGCTTTTGATCAAGAAGATCTTTCTAAAGAAGTTATAGATGAATGGTATGATGCCAACGAAGAGGTATATAACTCAAAAATTGACCCTCTGTGGGGTGTAGAACAAAACCCCTTTAGAAAACTCAACTTAGCAGAGATATCCTGCACCATCAAACATTATTTATGTATTAAAAAGGTAGCAGAAAACTGTTCAAATTATGGTCTTATTTTAGAAGATGATGTTTTCTTTGTAGAAAACTTTCCTGAAAAATTTAACTATTTTTTATCTGAAACTCCTAACGATTGGGGTGCAATTTTTATGGGCTGTTGCGCCAATTTGAGAGTTCCAAAACATTTACTACGACAAGGAATACACTCATATCCCGTAACTCACCCCGCCTCGCGAGGAGGCGACTCATATATTTTAAGAAAAGAGGCGGCACAGAAAATCATCTCCACAATGAAACCCTTTAATACCATCAGTGATTGGGAGCTTGCTTGCCAGCTTCATCAGCATGACATTAAAACCTATTGGTGGGAACCTCCCTTGGTTGTGCAAGGCTCAGAAAACGGAACTTATATAACCACTTTAAATGATGATAACCATCGTCAAAGCCACGGAGGAGTGTTTTGAAAAAACGTTTGCCATATATATAATTAACCGATGAGAGATGATATTTTACCCATAATTCCCCACGCTGCCCTAAAGGAAAAGAGGAGAGCTTATATCGTTTTGGGGCCAGAAATAAGTGGAACAAAACTTTTGGCGGAAATTTTTTTAAAATGTTTCAATCTTGAGGGTAAAGTCTCTGATGGATCGGTTTGTGACGCAGATAAAGATTTAATAATGATGAGATGGTCTTTACCATCAGGGCTTTTTCCTCATCACCAAAGCGAGTGGATGGAACATCAAGACAGGATGATTGACATCCCGTCCCTAATAGAATTTTTAAAAAAAAGAGACTATTTACCCGTTTTTGTGGGGATCACTAGGAGTTGGATGGCAGTAACTAAATCGCGCCTACAACAATACTCGCGGTCAGGGGACTCCTCTCATGGCCCTCCCGACTCAATAGATACTCACCTCCAGATGATAAAAAAAGGTGTCTCATATTTTTATGAAAACGTTCCCGTTCAGGGATATCCGTGGTATATGTTTAGCTATGAAGAAATAACCACTCGCCCCGAAATCTGCATTCCTGAAATGGGAAAATTTTTGAATCTAGAATTTCAAGGACTAGATAAACTAAGCTGGCCCATTGAAAACCAAAATTTTAAATGGTTTGGGGATTCTACTGATGCCGAAGGAGATCCCTTTGCATTTGATTCGTGGGGCTAGGAATATTAAATCTAATTAATAAATGAAAAAAATAGCATTCTATCAGCCTCATCTTGACATTCAAGGAACTGGCGTAAGCAATTATGATTACGCCCACTTCAATCAAGTCATTCTGGGAAACAAATCATATATGATTTGTGATAAAGGACATAAAGGGACTCACCCTTTAGCTATGCAAAAATTCAAAAACTCCATGGAGGTGATTGAATTAGATGGAAATCAAGACATGGCTGCTTTAGAAAATGTTCTTCAGAAAATTAAAGCTGACGCAGTTTATATTCAAAAATGTGGAAAAAAAGATGATGGTCGCTTGGTAAAAAATATTCCAATGCTTACGCATGTAGTAGGGTGTGAAAACGAGCCTCACGGAAGCGTGTATGCTTATGTTTCTGAGTGGCTTTCTAACCACTCCTCTAACGGAGAGCATCCATTTGTCCCCTATATAGTTCATCTTCCTGAGAATTCTGAAGATTACAGAGATACCTTAAAAATTCCTAGTTCTGCCACTGTCTTTTCTCGTTTAGGGGGTTTTTATGGCTGGGACATTCCTTTTGTAAATAGTGCAATTATTAAGCTTCTAAGTTTGAGAGAAGATGTTTATTTTGTGTTTGCTCAAACACCCCCATTCATTAGTCACGACAGAGTTATTTTTGTTGAACCCTTTGCCGACTTAGAGACTAAAAGAAAATTTATAAATACAGCGGATGCAATGATCCACGCTCGCACCATAGGAGAGTCTTTTGGAATGGCTTGTGCAGAATATTCTTTTTGCAATAAACCCGTTATAACCTTTAAAAATTCTCCCGAAAGAAACCACATTAGCACCCTTGGAGAAAAAGGTATATATTATGAGGATGAAGAAACGGTTTTAGAAATTATGAAAAGTTTTGAAAAAAAACCAAACGAAGACTGGAATGCGTATGCCAATTTTACGCCCGAAAAAGTTATGCAAAAATTCAATGAGGTCTTTCTTTCTAAAATTTAAATTAAAAATATAAAATGAAAAAAATACTTATCACAGGCTCTAAAGGCTTCCTGGGTCAACATTTAACAGAAAGATTAAAAGATGACTACGAGCTAATTACCCCAAGCAGTTCGGAATTAAACGTGCTAGATGTAGTAGATCTTCACAATTATCTTTCTAAATCTAAACCCGATGCAATTATCCATCTTGCGGCTGTATGTGGAGGCATTGGAGCCAATCAAAAATCTCCAGCAGACTTTTTCCTTAAGAACTCCCTAATGAGTTTAAACGTTTTATCTATGTCTCATTATCACAAAATAGATAAATTAATTACGCTAGGTAGTGTTTGTTCTTACCCAAAGTTTACTGAGGTTCCATTTAAAGAGGAGGATATTTGGAATGGTTATCCCGAAGAGACAAATGCTCCTTACGGAATTGCAAAAAAAAGCCTGTTAGTAGGTTGTAAGGCTTATAAAGAGCAGTATGGAAATAATTTTCTTCATTTAATTCCCGTTAATATGTATGGAGAATATGATAATTTTGATCCTGAGAGTTCACATGTCATACCTGCACTAATAACCAAATTTCACAACGCTAAAACTAACCGCTTAGGAAGTGTCACTGTGTGGGGAGATGGTTCTGCTTCTAGAGAGTTTCTTTATGCAGGTGATTGTGCTGAAGCCATTGAAAAAGCTTTACTTAATTATAATTCATCGGAACCTGTCAATATTGGAACTGGGTCAGAGATAACAATTAAAGACCTCACTACTAAAGTGGCAGAGCTTGTAGGTTATGAGGGTCATATTATTTACGATAAAAGCAAACCAAATGGGCAACCACGCAGATGCCTAGATACCTCTAAAGCAGAAAAAGAATTTAATTTTAAAGCAAAAACCTCCCTAAAAGAAGGTCTGGAAAAAACATACAGTTGGTATATTAATTCATGAAAAAAGCTATTGTTACAGGAGGTGCTGGTTTTATAGGCTATAATTTATGTAAAAAATTAGTTTCCTTGGGTTATGATGTTACTTCTATTGATAACTACTCCACAGGGCTTGTAACAAATCATGTGAAAGGAGCAGAGTATGTTGAAGCAGATATTTCTAATTATGATACATTAGAAGACCTGATACAAGGATCTAGTGTGGTTTTTCATTTAGCTGCACTTGCTCGTATACAACCATCATTTCATCACCCTAAAAAATACTTTGATTCAAATGTAGTTGGAACATTTAACATTTGTCAGCTTTGTTCTGCTTTTGGAATCCCTCTAATCTTTTCTGGCTCATCCTCTCACCACAGCGGCAAGTTTAAAAACCCTTATACATTCACTAAAGATTCTTCAGAAGAACTTTGTATACTATTTGATAAAATTTATGGTTTAAAACAAAGCATAGCGAGGTTCTATAATGTTTATGGTCCCAATCACATAGAGGATGGAGAATACTCCACCGTAATAGCAAAATGGGATAAGGCACACAGAGAGAAAAAGTCTCTTACTATTTATGGTGATGGAAGTAAGGAAAGAGATTTCACCCACGTTGATGACATTGTTGATGGGTTAATTAAAATATGGGAAACAAAAAGTTATGGAATAATTTTTGAATTAGGAAGGGGTAGAAAGTTTTCTCTAAATGAAGCGGCAAAACTTTATAAACCATCATTTGGCATAACTTACCTTGAAGACAAAAAAGGAGAAGCTCAAAGTGTTGAATGCAATGATGCATTAGCTAAAAAACATTTGGGCTGGCAAGCAAAAAACAATTTAGAAGATTGGATTAAAAATAAATGAAAAAAATAATTATTACAGGAGTAACTGGTCAAGACGGCAGTCACATGGTGGACTATTTGCTTAAGAAGACACAACACACAATCATTGGAGGAGTAAGAAGGTTGAGTGTAGAGAATCACGACAACATCAAACACTTAAAAGATAATCCAAGATTTTTTCTTATTGATTTAGATGTTTCTGACCCTCAAAATACCGAAAAAGTTATATCTAAACATAAGCCTGACTATTTTATTAATTTTGCAGCTAATTCTTTTGTAGGAAGTAGTTGGGATATGCCGTTCAACCACATGCAAACCAACTGCATGGCTGTATTACACCAACTAGAAGCAATTCGTCGTCATGCCCCGCATTGCCGTTATTACAACGCAGGAAGCTCTGAAGAGTTTGGAGATGTAGTCTTCGCTCCACAGAACGAAGAGCACCCACTGCGCCCCAGAAGCCCATATGGAGCTTCCAAATGCTCCGCTCGTCACTTAATTAAAGTTTACAGAGACTCATACGACCTCTATGCAGTGCAGGGCTGGCTTTTTAACCACGAAGGAGTTCGTAGAGGCGAAGAGTTTGTCACCAGAAAGATAACAAAAAATGTAGCCAGAATTCTTAAAGAGTTTGAAACAGGCAGCGTTATTAAGCCTCTGCAATTGGGAAATGTAGATGCAAAAAGAGACTGGAGTGATGCAGAAGATTTCATAAGAGGGGTTTGGCTGATGCTAAACCAAGAGAGAGGAGAAGAAAAAGATTATGTCTTATCTTCTAATGAAACACATACAATTAGAGAGTTTGTAGTAGAAGCATTTAATTTTGTTGGTTTTCATCGAGCCGTATCTGAGTGGAGAGGGGAGGGAATTGATGAAAAGTATTTTCATGGAAAGGAGTGCCTTGTGGAAATTAATAAAGATTTTTATAGACCAGCGGAAGTGGACTTATTGTGGGGAGATTCAACAAAAGCTCGCGAAGAATTAGGTTGGGAACCTACTTGTAACTTTATTCAGCTTGTGAAAAAAATGGTTGACAGAGACACAGGCTCTGTTATCTATCCATAGTGGCAAAGTCTAAAGGTCCAAACAAAAGAGAGATTCTTTTCCGTTTATTGGAGGTTCCCGATAAAGGAAGAAGACCCTTTTTTGCTAGGGAAATGAAGATGCTCAATGACTTATGTGAGCGTTATTCTTTAGAATTTATGGAGATAGTGAACTTTGGGAAAAAGTTTGACTCTCTAGCTTACCTTGTAAGTGAGAAATTAAGAGGCACTCTAGATCAAAAATTTAGAGCTTTTAACTTTAGGGTTGATTTATCCAAGTATGAGGTCTATCATATCGGAGAGAAGGTGGGGGAAGACAAATTACTCCCCCAAAAAAGAAAAACAATAAAAGATTTTTTAGATGAGTGATAACGTAGACCCAGAAGACATCCTTAAGAATTATTTGAAGACTCACAAGGATGACCATTATAATTTTGAAGAAACCGTGGAATATAAAATTTCTAGCGGCTCATTACAGCTAGACCTGTATATGGCTGGAGGATTTGGACCTGGGTTACATCGCTTCACAGGGGTTAATGAGGGAGGAAAAACCTCAGAGTCATTGCAAGTAATGAAGAATTTTCTTGGGACTCTTGGCAAATCTAGAGGTCTTTATATTAAAGCGGAAGGAAGACTTGGGCCTGAGGTTAAAGAAAGATCTGGGGTTAAATTTGTTTTTACCGCTGAAGAGTGGGTGGATGGGACTTGTTTTGTATTTGAGTGCAACATCTACGAAACCGCTATGGGTCTCATAAGACAACTCATTACCAATAATGATGAGAAGATTAAATATTGTTTTATAGTCGATTCTGTTGATGGTTTAATTCGCAAAGATGACTTTGGTAAAACCTTTGAAGAAAGCAGTAAGGTGGCAGGAGGAGCAGTGATTGCTTCAGATTTCTGTAAGAAAACCAGCACAGCACTAGGAAAGCGGGGACATATGGCTATTTTCATTAGTCAAGTAAGGGCAGATATAAAGCTTGACCCCTATTCCAAAGCTCCTGTGAGACAGACAACAGCAACAGGGGGAAATGCTCTCCTTCACTATGCCAACAATATCATGGAGTTTGAACCTCGATTCAAAGGAGACTTAATTCTAAAGAATCCCACGGTTAAAACAATGGATGCTAAGAAAAATCCAATTATTGGACATCAAGCAAAGGTAACCATTAAAAAATCGGCCCACGAAAATACTAACACCGCAGTTTCTTATCCTATTCGTTATGGTAGGACTGGAGGAACCTCTATATGGGTAGAAAAAGAAGTTGTTGATTTATTGTATGCTTGGGAATTTCTAGAAAAAAAAGGAGCATGGATTAAACCTACCGACGAATTCAACGAACTTCTTAAAGCTCAAAAGTTAGATTTTCCCGAAAAAATTCAAGGGGATAACAATCTCTTCAAAACAATCGAAGAGAGTAAGGATTTGTGTCTATTTTTAATAGATTATTTTAAGAAACAAATTGGAGCATGAAGTTTATTGATGTATACGGCAAAGAAAGAAACCTTAAAAACGCAAAAAAATACTTAATAGACTGGTCCAAGCCTAGCCGTAGCAAGTTCCAAACTGCTGTAAAAAAATTTCTTTATGCTTATTGGAAAAATGACATCGTTTTTGAGGAATTTAGGGTGGCAGGGAGTAGATTAACTTTGGATTTTTATAACGCTAATAAAAAAATTGCTGTTGAAGTTCAGGGAGCGCAACACACAAAGTATGTTAAATTTTTTCATAAAAATCGTTTCAAGTATTCTGATCAACTAAAAAGAGACGAGAAGAAACTTGATTTCTGCAAGGCTAATCATATAAAGTTAGCAGAGGTCTATCCGCAAGACGAAATTGCTGCATCATTATTTAAAAAACAAGATATTTACCTATGAATTTAGAAGACGATGACAATCCCGAATTCTCCATTCCCACGGAAATGGTTGATAAACTTTACGAGTTGTCGGGAGGCGCGGAGAAATATAAAGGAGTTATTTTGGCAGCGTCTTCAGAAAACGGTAAGCCATTAATTTATTGCAAATTTGATTGCGGTATGACAGAGTTTGCTTTAACTAAAGCTCTAGAGAACCACCTGTCGGGTCCAATTGAGCGCATGGAGGAGGGGAAATGATATATAATTTTGAATTAGAAAAACAACTTTTAGCAGGTTTAATTAAAGAGCCAAATAGTCTTTCGGAGATTTCCAATTTTATTGGAACTTCTGATTTTTATTCAAAACAAAGCTCCCTCCATTCCACAATCTTTCGCATTATTCAACAGGCAATAGATTCTGGAGACGAAGTGGATGAAGTTATTATAGCTCAAAGAGTTAATGACGTAGGGTTATCTTTTGAGGATAACTTAAATCCTGCTGATTACATTAAGTCCTTAGCCTTAAGAAAAGTTCCCAAAGGTAATGCTTTAAAGACAGCTAAAGAATTAAAAAAATATTCTATAAGGCGCGAGATTTTAGACTCTTCTCAAGACATTGCCAAGAAGATGAAAAACATGCCTCCTGAGGCATCTTACCGCTCAATCATAGAGGCTGCTGACAACACTTACAACTCTCGCATCAACCTGTATGAGATGGGCAATGATTCTCCAGAAAATATTTACGAGGAAATGGAGGATATTATTGAAGACCGTGGCAATAATCCCGTTACTGAATTTGGAATGATGGGACCACATCCCAAGGTTAATGAGATTTATGGATCTCTTCTTAGGGCTGGAAACATCACAGTTATTGTTGCTCGTTCTGGAGTGGGAAAAACAAATTTTTGCATGGACTATACCACAAAGGTTAGCCTCCAGTATGACGTTCCTGTATTACATTTCGATAATGGAGAAATGAGCAAAGAAGAGCTTATCATGCGTCAATGCGCCGCCCTCTCAGGAGTTTCCATGCACCTCCTAGAGAGTGGTAAGTGGAGACAGGCTGGTCAGCAGGTAGTGGACAAGGTTCGCGAAGTTTGGCCCAAAATTAAAAACTTAAAGTTTTACTATTATAATGTTGGGGGCTTAGATGTAGACTCAATGGTTAATACCCTTAAGAGATTTTACTATGCTAAAGTTGGTCGGGGAAAGCCTATGGTTTTTTCCTTTGATTATATTAAGACGACTTCTGAAAACATCGCTAACAAGTCAGAGTGGCAGGTGGTAGGAGAAATGGTTGATAAGTTTAAGAAGTGTGTGCAAAAGGAGATTTTACATGACGGCAATCCCATTATACCAATGATTACCTCAGTGCAGTCTAACAGGTATGGCATAACCAACAACAGGACATCACAAAACATTGTGGACGATGAATCTATTGTTTCCCTTTCAGACCGTATCACTCAGTTCTGTTCTCACATGTTCATCTTAAGAAACAAAACAACCGATGAAATAGAGACAGAGGGAGGCAGGTTTGGATCGCATAAATTAATTAATGTTAAGTCGCGCCATTTAGGAAGTGATATTGCAGGAGCTATTGAACCAGTAAGAATTGGAGATGCCCTCCGTAAGAATGCTATTAATTTAGATTTTAATAATTTTAATATCACAGAAAGGGGAGATTTAAGAGATATAGCCCGAATGCTTGATGGAGAGGAGGAATTAGAT
>Ga0209992_10000544_pt1 | contig 49658 bp, 44 predicted proteins | sample 2SBtaG_2_FD_182564 | JGI IMG/M metagenome (GOLD analysis project Ga0209992, IMG submission 182564) | Deep subsurface microbial communities from Kolumbo volcano to uncover new lineages of life (NeLLi) - 2SBTROV12_ACTIVE470 metaG (SPAdes)... | ecosystem: Environmental > Aquatic > Marine >... | reverse complement strand
GTCGCCCGGGTCGCCCAGGAGTCGACGGCAGGCAAGCCCAGCGCGGCGTCCTCGGTGCTGAAGGTCGCGGGCTCGGAGCTCAAGCAGCGCCGCTGGAACCTCGCGACGCGGATCGCGGGTCCCCAGGCGCTCGGCTGGGAGGGCCCCGGGTTCTCGGAGGACGAGCTCACGATGACCCGCTCGTGGCTGCGGTCCCTCGCCAACACGATCGAGGGCGGCACGTCCGAGGTGCAGCTGAACATCCTCGCGAAGCGCGTGCTGGGGTTGCCCAAGTGACCGCCTCCCTCACGCTCCGGCTCACGCGGGACGAGGACGAGGGGTTCCTCGCCGAGGAGGCGGCGCGATTCGTACGCGAGAACTCCACGGTCGAGCGGGTCCGGACCCTGCGCGACTCCCGGGACGAGGTCGGCTGGTCGCGCGACCTGTGGGCCACGCTCGCCGAGCTGGGCTGGACCGCCCTCACGACCTCCCCGGAGGACGGCGGCGCAGGGCTCGGGCTGTTCGGCGCCGGGCTCCTGCTCGAAGAGGCGGGGCGACGCCTCATGCCCGAGCCCCTGGTCCCCACCTTCGCGGCGCTGGAGGTGCTCGACCGCTGCGCGACGGGCGGGGCCCGTGGACGCCTCGTCCGCAGGATCGTGGAGGGGGACGCCGTCGTAGCGCTGGCCCTCGACGAGCCCGGGGGGCGCTGGGACTACGAGGCTCCCGAGACCGTCGCCGTCCCGGACGCGACCGGCTGGACCCTGAACGGGGTCAAGAGCCAGGTCCGCGAGGGCCACGTGGCGGACATCCTCCTCGTCTCCGCGACCACCCCCGACGGGTTCGGCCTGTTCGAGGTGCCCTGGGACGCGGCGGGCGTGACCCGAGCGCGCCAGACCCGTATCGACGGGCGGGGCGCGGCGATCGTGAGTTTGGACCACGTCGAGGTCGGCGCGCGGGCCCTGCTGGCGAAGGGCGACGCGGCCGCCGCGGGCGTCCGGGCGGGGCTCGATCGCGGCACGATCCTGCTCGCCACGGAGATGCTCGGCGGGGCCGCCCAGGCCTTCGACGACACCCTCGCCTACCTCAAGGAGCGCGAGCAGTTCGGCGTGCCCATCGGGTCCTTCCAGGCGCTCCAGCACCGCGCCGCGCGGGTGTTCATGAAGATCGAGATGGCGCGCTCGGCGGTGGTCGCGGCGGCGCGGGCGGCGGACGAACCCACCACCGACGACGCCGAGGTCGCGCGCATGGCGTCCCTCGCCAAGACCGTCGTGGGCGAGGCCTACCTGCTCGCCGCCACCGAGGGCATCCAGATGCACGGGGGCGTCGGGGTGACCGACGAATACGACATCGGCCTGCACCTCAAGCGGGCGCGGTGCGCGGAGGCGACGTGGGGGGACGCGGTGTGGCACCGCCGCCGCTGGGCCCGCCTCGGGGCGTACTGAGGGGCCTCAGAGCAGCTTGAGGATCCGCTCCGTGAGGGGCGCAGGCAGGGCCTCCTCGGTCTCCTCCACCTGCATCAGGATCCGGACCCACAGCGCCCAGAACTCGGGCCGCGCCATCTGCTGCACGGCCACCTCGAGCAGGTCCCGAGCCTCCGCGGGCAGGTCGGCGCGGCGGAGGGTGATCGCGATCTCCTGGGTGAGGACGTTCCGCTTCGCGGCCCTGCGGCTCTGCTCGCCGGGGTCCGCCGGCACCCGCGTCTCCCGGGCGGGGATCCGGCCCGCCAGCACCCCGAGGGCGCCGAGCTCGGCGCGCAGGCTCTCCTTGCGTCGGTCGATCTCCTCCTGCCTGGCGAAGTCGAGGACCGACTTGATCCGGGCCTTCAGGGCGTCCTCGACCTTGGGGGTCCAGGACTCCTCGGACCCGTCCCGCGCCAGGCTCACGAGCACCCCGGGCGGGTCCTTCCGGGCGCCCGCCATGGCCTTGGTCACGTACAGGTAGTGCAGCGCGCCGACGGACCGGACGGCGTCCTCGACGCGGGTCCGCCAGTCCCGAGGCAGCCCCTCGAGGTCGTAGTCGACGGTGACGCTGTTGTGCCTCTTGACTCCCACGCCGCAAGGGTACGCCCGCCGGGGCCTGCCTTCCATCCCCAAGCAGGCGCGAGGCCCGGTCTCCCGAAGCCTGGCGCGCGGTCCGAGGCGACCCTCGGCGTCTCCTCCTCGAGAGGGGTTCAGTCCAGGCCGAGCTCCCGCTCGACGAGGGCGATCATCTCGGCCAGCTCGCGCTTGAGGGCGCCCAGCTTGTCGAGGGCCTTGTCCAGGTCCTCGTACATCTCGTCCAGCTGGTCGGCCACGCGGTCGAGGCGCTGCTCGGCACGCTTCGCGCGGCGGTTCGCTTCCGCCTGGCGCGGCTTCACGGACTCGATCATGCGCTTGACGCGGAGGGCTCGGATCGCGACGCGCCACGCCTTGGGGTTCCCCTGGGCGCGCAGGTTTCGGTACTGCCACAGGAGCCCGCGGTACGCGCGGATCCGGCGGTCCATCCAGGAGTTGATGAGGTCGGCGCGGTGCTGGAGTCGGTCGAACGCCTCCTGCGCGTCGTCCATGTCGGCTTCCATCGCCGCGACGTCGTCCTCCATGCCCACGACCTTCGTGGACAGGGACTTGATGTGCTCCTGCAGCTCGACGATGTAGGCGATCTCGTCCGCGACCTCGGGGGGCACGGGCGACAGGTCGGTGACGTCGGCGAACGCGGCGCCCGGGAGCGCGAGGGAGGCGACGAGCGCGAGGAGGGCGAGGGGGCGGAGGGCGAGGCGGGTCATGCGGGACTCCCGAGGTGTGTTTCGTGGACACCTCTCCCCGGAGCAACCCCCGTGCCGGCCTGCGCCATGGACCACTCAAGCCACTGAAACCACACGCCTTTTCATCAACCCACGGCGACGGGCTCGGTCCCTGTTCGAGGCGTCCGGGGCTGTCCGCGGACAGGGCGACGGGCGTCCGCGGACACCGACTCAGGCCGCGACCCAGGCCTCCGAGCGGGTCCACAGCTCCTCCGCTCCCGCCGTGTCCTTCCCCAGCTCGGAGGCCGCGAGGAGCGCGCCCTCGGCGTAGTACAGCCCCGTCTCGGCGGCGGCTTCGGGGGCGAGCGCGCAGTGCAGCGTGGTCTTGGCGCCCTCTTCCTCGTCGATCATGAACAGCTTGGCGATCCAGCGGAACGGGGCCGGGATCCGGCGCCAGATGTCGGTGGCGACCACCCCGGGGTGCACCGCGTACGTCGTGACGCCGGTGCCCTCCATCCGTCGGGCGAGCTCCGCGCTGAACCACACGTTGGCGAGCTTGCTCACGGTGTACTCGGGGAAGCCGCTGGTGGAGCTGGTGGGGCGCGTGAGGGCGTCCCAGTCCACGCCCGCGCACTTGCGGTGGGCCCGGCTGGCGACGGTCACGACGCGGGCGGGGGCCGACGCGCGGAGGCGGTCCAGCAGGAGCGTGGTGAAGAGGAAGTGGCCGAGGTGGTTCACCCCGAACGTCATCTCGAAGCCGTCCTCCGTCACCGCCCGCTTGCCGGGCACGAGGCCCGCGTTGTTGATCAGCAGCTGGAGGGGCAGGTCTCGGGCGAGGAAGGCCTCCGCGGCGGCGCGCACGGACGCCAGGGACGCCAGATCGAGCTCCAGGAACTCGAGCGCCTCGCTGCCGGTCGCGGCGCGGATGTCGTCGATCGCCGCCTGGGCGCGCTCGCGGCTGCGACACGCGAGGATCACGTGGTGGCCCGCGGCGGCGAGCACGCGCGCGGTGACCTTTCCGATGCCGGTGTTGGCTCCGGTGACGATGGCGACGCGACGGGGATCGGGCTCGGACACGGACACTCCAGGTTCGGGGGCGCGCGAGCTTACCCGGCCTGCGCCCCCACACGGTCCGTCCGGACGTCGTTAAAGTCCCCCCAGGAGGCCCCATGTTCCATCACCCGTTCGTCCCTGCCCTCGTCGCCGGCGTCCTGCTCGTCGCATCCCCCGCTTCCGCCGAGAAGGGCAGCTGCACGGCCGAAGGCGGGTGGGCCGACTGTCCGCCCATCGCGATCGATCTCGAGCCGATCGAGTACGGGGACAAGGAGGTGAAGGCCAAGACCCCCACCGCCCTCATCTACTCGCCGCTCGAGTCGAAGGGGACGATGCAGTTCATCGTGGCCGACAAGGACGGCGACGTGATCGCCTACGACACGAAGACCGGGGCCACGCGCACCCTCCTGTCGATCCCCGACATCGCGAGCATCAACCCCGAGCGCGGCCTGCTCGGCTTCGCGCTCCACCCCGAGTTCCTGACGGACCCCCAGAAGCGCCGCTTCTACACGTATCACACGATCCCGAGGTCGCCCGAGGCCAACGCCAACTGCAAGCGGCTCCCCCCGGGCGCGTCCGAAGCGAAGCTGAAGGAGCTGTGCGCCGTCGGCGAGGAGTACGGCTGCGGCGGCTCGCTGGTGGTCACCGAGTGGACCGTCACCGACCTCACCGCGCCCAGCAAGTCGCTCGTCGCGCGCGAGCTCCTCGAGCGCAACCAGCCGGGCGAGGGACACAACGCCGGGCACGTGCTCTTCGGTCCCGACGGCATGCTCTACGTGTCGGTGGGCGACGGCGGAGCGCAGCAGGACCCGTGCGGGCGCGGCCAGGACCCGAAGAAGGTCACCAGCACCGTCCTGCGCCTCGACGTGAACGGCGAGAGCGTCGTGCCCGCCGACAACCCCTTCGTGGGCATGGACGACCACGACTCCCTCATCTGGGCCTACGGCTTCCGCAACCCCTGGCGCATGGACTTCGTGCCCGTGGGGCTGCCCGGCGAAGGCGCCCTGATCGTCGGCGACACCGGCCAGGCGCGGCTGGAGGAGGTGGACGTGGTGCTCAAGGGCGGCAACTACGGCTGGAGCGTCCGTGAGGGGACGCTGGCTCACCCCCACCAGGGGGAGGCCACGGGCACGTACATCGCGCCGCTGTTCGAGTACGGCAACCCCAAGGGCCCCACCGGCGACGCGGGCGGCTACGCCGTGGTGGGCGGCGTCGTGCACGCGGGCGACGGCTTCGCGGACCTCAAGGGCAAGTACGTCTTCGGGGACAACGTCACCATGAAGCTCTACGCCCTCGACCTCGACGGCGCGGACGTCACGGACGCGTCGACCTGGAACGGCCGGGCGAAGGTCCACCCCCTCACCGGCGGGACGCTCCCGGTGGGGACCTTCGGGCGCACCCCCGAGGGGGAGGTCGTCGTGGGCGCCTCGGACGGGCGCATCCGCCTCATCGTCGCCAAGGAGTAGCCCTCCCTCGAGGGCCGCGACCGCCGAAGCGCCCCCGGCCTCGAGCGATCTTCTGCGATTCCATCGGTGCGTGACTCCGTCTTGAGTTACGCTCTCTTGGTGCGGCACCTCTCCTTCGCGATCCTCGCGTTCCTCGTCGTCGCCGGCTGCGACGAGACGTCCCCCGAGTGCGAGGTCCGCGAGCCCCTCCCCCCGCGCATGCGCCTGCTCACGGCCTCCGAGTACACGGCGGCGGTGTTCGACCTGCTCCCCCACGTGGCGGGCGCGACCTGCGCGACCGACGCCGACTGCGACGTCACCTCCGAGTCCTGCGAGGACGACCGCTGCGCGCCGGATCCCTGCGGCGTGGTGACCTTCGCGCTCGAGGCCCCGGACGGTCCCTACGCGACGGCCCACGTGGCGGGCTCGTTCAACGACTGGGCGGGCACCGCAGCCACCGGCTGGCCCATGGCCTGGGACCCCGCAGGCCGCTACCTGCTCAAGCGCGAGCTCGGCGACGGCGAGCACCTCTACAAGTTCGTCGTCGACGACGCGGACTGGCGCCACGACGTGGGCAACCCGTCCACCACGTCGGACGGCTTCGGCGGCTTCAACTCGGTCCTGGTGGTCGCCTGCGACGGAGCCGCGCCCGTCACCGGGTTCGATCCGGCCGCGGACTTCCCGGCCATCTCCCGCCCCGAGGGGTTCCCGTTCGACAACTCGGTGGACGGCGGGGTGGTGACGTCCGCGCACGTCGAGCAGCACCTCCGCGCGGCCGAGGCGGTGGCCGAGCGCGCGCTGAGTGCCCCCGAGCTCCTCGCGGACTGCGACGTCCTCGACGACCCCGACTGCCGCCGGGCCTGGGCCTCGGACTTCGCTTCGCGAGCCTTCCGGCGTCCCCTCACGCAGGAGGAGATCGACCGGTGGGCGGGCTTGGCCTCCGATGGCGACGGCGTCTCCCTCGTCATCCAGGCGGTGCTGGCGTCCCCCACGTTCCTCTACCGGGCCGAGGTCGGCGCCGAGGGCCGTCTGGACGCCTGGGAGACGGCCGCGGCGCTGTCCTTCTTCCTGTGGGGCGGGCCCCCGGACGCGGACCTGCGGGCCGCCGCCGCCGCGGGCGATCTCGACGGCCCGGAGGGGATCGAGACCCACGCGCGCCGGATGCTCGCCGACCCCCGCGCCCGCGCGACGGTCGAGCGCTTCACCGCCCAGTGGCTCGGGGCCGACGCCGTCCTCACCGCCGACAAGTCCCCCGCCCTCTTCCCCGACCTCGACGACGCCCTCCGCCGCTCCATGCTCACCGAGGTCGAGAGGACCGCCTCCCACGTGGTGTTCGACTCCGGCGGCGGCTTCGTCGACCTCCTGAGGAGCCGCGAGGCGATCGTCGATCCCGCCCTCGCGAACCTCTACGGGACCGCCGCACCCGACGTCGCCGACGAGCAGGGGTTCGGTCTCGTCGACCTCCCCCCGGATCGCGCCGGGGTGTTCGGGCGCGCGGCCGTCTTGTCGAGCTTCGCGCACAGCGATCAGACCTCCCCGGTCCGGCGCGGACTGTTCGTCCGCGAGCGGCTCCTCTGCCAGAGCCTCGGGGTGCCCCCGGCCGACGCAGGCGGGGTCCCCGACGTCGATCCGAACGCCACGACTCGGGAGCGCTTCGCCCAGCACTCCGAGGGGTCCTGCGCGGGCTGCCACACGTACATCGACGACGTCGGCTTCGGCTTCGAGGGCTTCGACGCGATCGGCGCGGCGCGCGCGACGGACGCGGGGCTGCCGGTGGACACCTCGGGCGTGCTGCGCGACGTGGAGGGGATCGGGAGCGGGACGACCTCGTCTTTCGACGGCGTCGCCGAGCTGGCGAGCCTCGTGGCCGCCTCCGACGCCGCCACCGAGTGCTACGCCCGGCACTGGTTCCGGTTCGCGCTCGGCGCCCCCGAGCGGCCCGTCGATCAGTGCTCCGTGGACCTGCTCGAGGGCACCCTTCGCGACCGCGGAGACATCCGGGAGATGCTGGTGGCAATCACCACCTCCGACGCGTTCCTGAGGAGGGCACCGTGAGCCGCGTGATCGACGGACGTCGCCGGGTACGCCCGGGGTTCTCGCGGCGTGGCCTGCTCCAGCGCCTGGGTCTGGCCGCCGCCGCTCCGATGGCCGCCTTCGGGGCCCCCCGCCTCGCCCGAGCGGACGACGGCGCGCGCCGGGTCATCTTCTTCTACTTCCCGGACGGGGTCGCGGGCGCCTCCCAGGAGGGCGACCCGTCCCTCTGGAACGCCACCGGCAGCGAGCACGACTTCCAGCTGGGGCACCTGCTCGAGCCGCTCGCGGACCGCCGGGACGACTGCGTGTTCCTCCACGGCCTGAGCCTCGGGCCCACCGACTCCGGGTCCCACCCGGGCGGGGCGAAGAAGCTGCTCACGGCGACCGATCACGGAGCAGGCGAGTCGATCGATCAGCTCCTGGCGCGGACGGCGGGGGGCGGCTCCCCCTGGCGGCACCTGTACCTGGGCGCGATGGCGGGGCACAACGGGGCCTCGGGCGACAAGCACCTGTCCTACCCCTCGCCGGGCGTGAGCGTCCCCCCCGAGGACGACCCTCGGCGCGCGTTCTCCCTGCTCTTCGGCAACGCGGGGCCGCCTCCCCTCGAGCGGGACACCGGGGTCTCTCGGGCGAGCGTGCTCGACGCCGTCCTCGACGACATGAACGCCCTGCGCGACCGCATCGGGGGGGTCGACGCCGCGAAGATGGACCTACACCTCGAGGCCCTGCGCGAGGTCGAGCGACGCGTGGGCGGCGGTCCGGTGGGTGACGACGACGACGACGACGACCCCATCGTGGACGCGAGCTGCGACCAGCCCTGGATCGACACCGGGGGGCTCGCGGACCACAACCTGTACGACGCCGCGGAGTTCGGGACCACCCTCACGGCGCAGATCGACCTCATGGTCCTCGCCATGGCCTGCGGGATGACGCGCGTGGGCACGATCCAGGCGTCGCACCACACGAGCGAGCTCGTCATGAGTCGCATCCCCGGGTCCGAGATGCACGACCCGAACTTCGACATGCGCAGCCACCAGGCGTCGCACTACGGGGCCCGTCACGACTGGAGCCGCCGCGAGTTCACGGACTTCGTGGCCCAGCGCCGCTGGTTCGTGGGCCGCTTCGCGTACCTCCTGGATCGCCTCGCCGCGCTCCCCGAGGGCGACGGCACCATGCTCGACCACTCGGTGGTGGTCCTCTGCTCGGAGGTCTCCGACGGGAACACGCACAGCCACGATGACGTCCCCTTCGTGCTCGCCGGACGGGCCGGGGGACGCATCCGCACGGGTCGGCTGCTCGACTACGGGTACCGCCGCCACGGCGACCTGTGGCTGAGCGTCGCGCACGCCATGGGCGAGCCCCTGTCCTGGTTCGGGGACGCGTCGAGCGGGCCCCTGCCCGGCCTCGTGGACTGACCCGAGCGACCTACTGGAGCGGCTCGCAGCCGTTGGGCTCGACGCCCGTCCCCTCGCCGCGGATCGAACACTCGGCGTTGCCCGTGAACGCGTGCGCCGCGCGCAGGAAGTAGCTCCCGGTCACGATCTCGACGACCTCGTTCCCCGAGATGCGGCAGGAGGCGTCCATGGCCTCGGCCACGAGCAGGCCGACGTCTCCGCTGGATGTGATCCCGAAGGACGCCCGGCAGAGCATCGACGTCCCCTCGAGCGCGACGTCCCCCGCCCCGGTCACATCTCCCGCCACGTCGAGCGACCCGGCGGCCGTGATCGTGACCGAGCCGGGCCCCTCGATCGAGGCTGCGCTGCGGAACAGGAGGTCCCCTCCGGCCGTGCCCACGGCCCACAGGGAGCTCCCCAGACGGCCGCTGAGGTCGAGGTCCTCGCCCGCGGAGAGGACGACCTCGCCGACCCCTCGAATGTCGGACGCGGCCCTCAGCAGGACGCTCCCCTCGGACTCGAAGAGGGCGTCCCCCGCCGCCACCACGTCGCCCCCCATGTCCAGGGAGTCGACGCTCGCGAGGGCCACGTCCCCGGCCCCTTGAATCGCCACGGCCTGCCGCACGAGGACCGAGTCGCCCGCGATGTCCACCTCCCCGGCGCCCTGGTAGTCCGAGCCGAGGTCCACCGTCCCGCCGCGCAAGAGCAGGTCCGCCCCGCCGAGGACCACCGAGGCGGACCCACGCACCAGGATCGCGCCCGCCTCGTGGCACAGCCGCTCCTCGACGACGATGTCTCCGCTCAGGTCCAGAGCCGCCGACTCGAGCGCCAGGGAGGGGGCGACCGTGGCCGCGGTGATCATGATCGTCGTGCGGTCCCGGGAGCGGATGACCAGCCCGATGCTCGCCTCGACGCGGCCGCGGCTCACGAACTCACCCACGTCGATCATCGCGTCGGTCAGGCCGGTCAGCTCGGCCCCGGGGCGAATGTCCAGCGTGCAGGCGGTGCGAAGAGAAAGCGACGTCCCCTCGAGGTCGAGCGCCGCCGTGAGCTGGGCGTGGCCGGTGGGAGACGCGACCCAGGCGTCCCAAGCAGGTCGGTCCGCGATCACGACGGCGGCCCCGGGACAGGTCTCGCCCGGCCCCACCGAGGACTGCACCTCCCCGTTGCCGCACTCCGCCGCGCAGCCCTCGGTCAGGGTCGCGTCGCCGTCGCAGTCGTGATCGACGGCGTCACACCACTCGACGGCGCCGGGGAACACGGACGCGTCGCTGTCGTCGCAGTCGTCGTCGCACACCCGCACCCCGTCCTCGTCGGCGTCGGTGGGGTCGTCGCAATCGTCTGCGTCGTCGTCGTCTGCGGAGTCGTCGTCGTCCGGTTCGCCTCCCTCGGGGGGCGTCGGGTCGCCTTCCGCGGCCGGCTCCGGACAAGCGCAGAGCACGAACAGGGCCAGGATCGGGACGATGAAACGCACGGTCGGCTCGGCTCCACGCTACCTCCCGCAGCCCGCCGCGGGTGGACCGAGTGCGCGCCGTCGGAGAGACTCGTTCCATGCCCTACGATCCCGAGCTCGCAGACCGCATCCGTGAACGCGTCGACGGCACCCCCGGCCTCGTCGAGAAGAAGATGTTCGGGGGGATCGGGTGGACGATCCACGGGAACATGGCCACCGGGGCGCACAACGACGGGAAGCTGATGATCCGGTGCTCCCCGGAGGTCTTCGAGTCCTACCTCGCCGAGGAGGGCGCCGAGGGTCTGATGCGGGGCGGCAAGCCGATGATGGGCTGGGTCCTCGTGGATCCCGACGCCGTGGCCGACGACGCGGACCTGGACCGCTGGGTGGAGCGCGGGATCGCCCACGCCGCGAAGATGCCGGTCAAGAAGAAGAAGGCGACGAAGAAGGCGAAGAAGAAGTAGCTGCTCGCCGGAACTCGTCGAACGTGGCCCGGATCTCCTCCCGCGGGGGCGGGATCCTCCAGCGTGGGAACATCGCCCGCATCCAGTGCTGGTCCCGTCGGACGCGGAAGTACAGCTCGTGGTCCCACTCGACCTCGGCCATCTCGAGCAGGTCCTCCACGAACTCCGGCCGCCCCACCACCACCGCCAGGCGCGCCGCCCGCTCGTACGGGGTCACGTTCCGCGACTCGAGCACGCCGGCGCCGTACATCGGCACGAACCACCCGCCGAACAGGCAGAGGAGCGAGATCGTGGACCCGATGAGCGTGTAGACCAGCTCGAGGAGCGGGTTCGGGCCCGATCCCAGCCGCTCGAGCATCCCGCGAATGCGGTCGCGGTGGTCGATCTCGTCGAGCCGGATCCGCTCGATCTCCGCGGCTTGGATGGCGTCCGAGAGCGACCGACGGTGTCCGCCGTAGGCCAGGGCGGCCGCGAGCTCGGCCGAGAAGGCGAGCCGCAGGAGCGCGATCAGGTCCCTTCGGGCGTCGGCCGGCTCGAGGTCACGCGGCAGGTCCCGACGCATAGAACTGACGGTACCAGCGGCGCAGCTTGCCCACCGGCCCGTCGCCCGGGACCAGCTGGGGAGACGGCCGGTAGACCTTGTTCTCCCAGATCTGGATGTCCTCCATGAAGCCGCGCCGGAGGTTGTCGACGTACATGGCGCTGAACTTCTCGGTGCGGCTCCGACCGCCGACGACCTTGAGGCTCACGCCGAAGCGCAGATCGATGTGGTCCGCGCCGTCGTGCAGGCGGTCGAAGGGATCGCCGTCCTCCACGAAGCCGCGGCCGCCCCCCGAGCCTCCCAGGACGACGGGCGTGTGCGCGAGGAGCAGGACGGACTCCAGCACGCCGTCCATGTGGCTGATCTGGAACCCCGGACCGTAGTACGTCGCCTCGATCTTGAAGTGGTCGGTGCCCCCGCCGGGGGGCGTGGCGACGCCCTCGGTGCGCTGGGTCGCGCGGTGGGCGTCGTACTCGTTCTCGAACTGGAGGATCTTGGTGCGGTGCACCTTCGGGAAGTGGGCCTTGTCGGCCACGTTCTCGACCACCTCCTTGGGGTGGGTGCGGATGCGCAGCAGCTTGCTGGACCACGGCATCCAGTCGGGCCGGCCGTGCTCGGGGATCGTCGGGATCTCCCAGGCCGGGGCGCCGCCGCCTCTGTCGTGCCACACGTGGATCGCGCCGTTTCGCTCGACGACGGGCCAGGACTTCACCTTCGCCCGCTTCGGGATCTTCTCGGCGTACGGGATCCTGGTGCAGCCGCCGTGGCCGCCGAACTCCCAGGCGTGGAAGGGACACCGGACCGCGTCGCCGGACACCGTGCCGCCCACCCCGAGGTGCGCCCCGAGGTGGGGGCAGTAGGGGTCGAGGACATGCACGTCGCCGGACTCCCCCCGGAACGCCACCAGCTCCTGCCCGAAGTACTGCATCCGCCGGACATCGCCGATCGCGATCTCGTCCGAGAAGCAGACGATGAACCACCCTGTCGGGTAGCCCTTCACCGAGGTATCGCGCGCCATCGAAGGCCTCCAAAGCCGCCGGTCCACCGAGTCGAACCCGGCCCAGCCCCTCGAATTGAAACGTGTTTCACTCTTCCCTGCAAGCCGCGTCGTCTTTGAGTGAAACACGTTTCACTTTCCCGCTGAAACGTGTTTCACTTCTCGGCGCCGCGAGGGCGACGTAGAGGCCGTCGCGGCGCCGGACACCAACGAATTCGGGAGGCTCCGATGGTCGCTCGCGTGAACACCTGCCAGGAATACTTCGACACCCTCGACGACCGCTTCGTCACGGCCAAAGCGCCGAAGGCGGGCAAGACGCTCACCTACCAGTACGACCTGGAAGGCGACGGCGGCGGCACCTGGTGGGTGGTCGTCACGTCGGAGGGCCCCGCCGTCTCCACCGAGGCCCCCGGCGGCAAGATCGACGTGACGTACACCATGGACGCCTCGGAGTACGTGAAGCTCGCCAACGGCGACATCGACGGGCGCAAGGCGTTCATGACCCGCAAGCTCAAGGTCAAGGGCTCCATCCCGAAGGCCCAGAAGATGAACAAGTTCCTGCCCCCCGGCTGCGACTGAGTTCCGCGGAGGCCCCCTTGGACCAGTACCGACTCTTCATCGACGGAGCCTGGTGCGACGCCGAAGGGGGCCGCACCGTCGAGACGATCAACCCGGCCACGGAAGAGGCCTGGGCGACCGTCGCGGCCGCGTCCACGGCGGACGCGCGACGCGCCGTCGACTCCGCTCACCGCGCCTTCCACGGCGCTTGGGGCGAGCTCGACAAGGACGCGCGCGCGGACCTGCTCGACGAGATCGCCGAGGGCATCCGCGAGCGCGAGGACGAGTTCGTCGACGCGGAGATCGCCGACACCGGGGGCCCGGTGCGCAAGGTCTCGATCGCGGACGTGCCCATCGCGGCGCAGACCTTCGAGTACTACGCCGAGCTGCTGCGTGAGACCGAGTTCGAGGAGTCTCACGAAGAGGACACGCCCGTCGAGTCCGTGAACCGGATCGTCCGCGAGCCCTACGGCGCGACGGTCGGGATCGTCCCCTGGAACTTCCCGGTGGCCGCGGCCTCCTGGAAGATCGCGCCCGCGATCGCGGCGGGCAATACGATGGTCCTCAAGCCGTCGCCGCACACGCCCGTGACCGCGCTGATGCTCGCCGAGGTCTGCTCGGCCGCGGGGCTGCCCGACGGCGTGGTGAACGTCGTGACCGCGCCCGAGAACGCCCTCGGCGAGGCCCTGATCACCCACCCCCGCGCCGAGAAGATCACGTTCACCGGGTCGACCGTCGTGGGCCGGATCATCGCGGGCAAGGCGGCCGAGCGGCTCAAGCCGGTCACCCTCGAGCTGGGCGGCAAGTCGCCCAACATCATCCTCGACGACGCCGACCTGGACACCGCCTGCATGGGCGCCCTCTTCGGCGTCTACTACAACCACGGTCAGGCCTGCATCGCGGGCACTCGGCTCCTGGTGCCTCGGGCGCTGCACGACGAGATCGTCGACCGCCTCGTCGAGGGCGCGGGGCGCATGGTCGTGGGCGACCCCACCGACTTCGAGACCACCATGGGCCCCCTCATCGCGGGCTTCCAGCGAGACAAGGTCGAGCACTACGTGAAGGCCGGGCTCGAGGCGGGCGCGAAGCTCGCGTGCGGCGGCTCCCGCCCCGACGGCCTCGACCGCGGCTTCTACTACACGCCGACCATCTTCACGGGCGTGACCAACGACATGGTCATCGCGCGGGAGGAGATCTTCGGCCCGGTCCTGTCCGTGATCGCCTACGACGACGAGGCGGACGCCCTCGCCATCGCCAACGACTGCGACTACGGGCTCGCCGCCGGCGTCTGGAGCTCCGACCTCGACCGCGCCCAGGCGCTCGCGGCGCGCATCGAGTCCGGGACCGTGTGGATCAACGACTACAACCTGCTCAACCTGCGGTTCCCCTTCGGGGGCTACAAGCAGAGCGGCCTCGGTCGGGAGCTCGGCCCTCACGGCCTCGCCGCCTTCTCCCGCACCAAGCACATCCACGTGGGGCAGCCCGGTCCGCTGGAGGAGAAGTTCTACTTCGACATGGTCGTCCCCCAGTTCGACGACGACAGCTAGATGACCGCCCTCACCGCTCCCTACGTCCTGGAGTACCCCTACTCCCGCTCCACCGGTCCGGTCATCGGGCGCTTCCTCACGGGGCTGCGTGAGCGCCGCGTGAGCGGGGTACGCAACGGCCGCGGCGAGGTCGTGGTGCCGCCCCTCGAGTACGACCCGGAGACCGGCGCGGAGCTCGGCGCCCACGACGACGACTGGGTGGAGCTGAGCGGACACGGGACGGTGTCCACCTGGACCTGGGTGAAGAGCCCCCGGCCCGAGCACCCGCTGGACCGACCCTTCGCCTGGGCCCTCATTCGGCTGGACGGCGCGGACACCGGGATGCTGCACGCCGTGGACTGCGGCAGCCCCGACCGCATCGCGACGGGCGACCGGGTCCGCGTGCGCTGGGCGGCGGAGCCCACCGGGTCGATCAAGGACATCGCGTGCTTCGTCGCCGAGGACACCCCCCCGGACGAGCTCCCCGCCCTCCCCGCGTTCGACGAGCCCGTGAGTCGGATCGTGACCCCGACCCACCTGGAGTTCACCGTCTCGGCCGCGGCCCCCCTCGCGCGCTTCCTGCACGGCATCACCGAGCGGCGCATGGTCGCCGAGGAGTGCCCGTCGTGCGCGAAGGTCTTCGTGCCCCCCCGCGGGTCGTGCCCCACGTGCGCCGTGCCCACCGAGAACCCGCGCGACCTCGGCGACACCGGCACCGTCACCACCTTCTGCATCATCAACTTCCCCTTCCCTGGACAGGTGCTCACGCCCCCCTACGCGACGGCGTCGATCCTCCTGGACGGCGCCGACCTGCCGATCTTCCACCTCGTGGGCGGGGTCGACGCCGCCGAGGTCCGCATGGGCATGCGGGTCCGGGCGGAGTGGCGCGAGCAGCTCGAGCCGACGATGGAGTCCATCAAGTACTTCGTCCCCACCGGCGAGCCCGACGTGCCCTTCGACGCGATCAAGGACCACCTGTGAACCGCCCCGTCGCCATCGTCTCGTTCGCGCAGCTGCCCTCCATCCGGCGGGACCAGGAGCGCCAGGAGGCCGAGCTCGTGCAGCCCGTCGTGGCCGAGGCCCTGGCCGCCGTGGGGCTCACGCGCCACGACGTCGGGTTCACCTGCTCCGGCAGCTGCGACTACCTGATCGGCCGCCCCTTCTCGTTCGTGTCCGCCCTCGACGCGCTGGGGGGGTGGCCCCCGATCTCCGAGTCCCACGTGGAGATGGACGGCGCCTGGGCCCTGTACGAGGCGTGGATCCGGCTCCAGCACGACGACATCGACGTGGCGGTCGCGTACTCCTTCGGCAAGTCCTCGGCGGGAGACCTCCCGGCGGTGATGACGTCCCAGCTCGATCCCTACTACCTCGCGCCCCTGGGGCCCGACGCCCTCTCCCTGGCGGCGCTGCAGGCCCGGGCCGTCCTGGACGCCGGCCTCGCCACCGAGCGCGACCTCGCCGCCATCGCCGAGCGCAACCGAAACCACGCGACGTCCAACGCTCACGCCCAGGTGGTCGGATCTCCTCCCGCGGCCGAGCTCCTCGGCGAGCCGTACCTCGCCCAGCCCCTGCGCAAGCACGACTGCCCGCCCATCTCGGACGGCGCCGCGGCGGTGGTGCTGGTCGCAGGGGACCGGGCGAAGGAGCTCTGCGAGCGTCCCGCCTGGATCCGAGGCATCGATCACCGCATCGAAGCTCATGGGCTCGGGATGCGGGACCTCACCGCCTCGCGTTCGACCGAGATCGCCGCGGTCGAAGCAGGAGTCGGCGAGGGCCCGGTGGACGTCGTGGAGCTGCACGCGCCCTTCACGGCCCAGGAGGTCGTGCTGCGCAAGGCGCTCGCACCCGCGTTCGGGCCCGACACCGTCCTCAACCCGTCGGGGGGCGCCCTGGCGGCCAACCCGATGATGGTCGCGGGCCTCATCCGCCTCGGCGAAGCGGCCGCTCGAATCCACCGCGGCGCGGCCTCGACGGCCGTCGCTCACGCCACGTCGGGGCCGTGCCTGCAGCACAACCTCGTGGCCGTCCTGGGGGCCTGATGGAGCGCTGCGCAGTCGTCGGGATCGGCCAGACCCGCCACGCCGCGAAGCGGAAGGACGTCTCCCTGGCGGGGCTCGTGCGGGAGGCCGCCGTCGCGGCCCTGCAGGACGCCGACTACGGGTTCGAGGACATCGACGCGGTGGTCCTCGGCACGGCCCCCGACACGATCGAGGGCGTGATGATGCCGGAGCTCCACCTCGCGGGGGCGCTCGGCGCCGTGGGCAAGCCGATGTTCCGGGTGCACACCGCGGGCAGCGTCGGCGGCTCCACCGCCCTGGTCGCGTCGCACCTCGTCTCGTCGGGCCGTCACCGCAAGGTCCTCACGGTGGCCTTCGAGATGCAGTCGGCCAGCAACGCGATGTGGGCGCTGTCCCCGCGCTACCCGTTCCAGCCCCCCATGGCGGCGGGCGCGGGAGGCTACTTCGCGCCGCTGATCCGGGCCTACATCCGCCGCTCCGAGGCGCCGCGACACGTCGGGCACATGGTCTCCGTCAAGGACCGGCTCAACGGATTGCGAAATCCTCACGCGCACTTGCAGCTCAAGGACATCGACCTGGCGATGGTCGAGGCGAGCCCGATGCTGTGGGATCCCGTCCGCTACCTCGACACGTGCCCGTCGTCCGACGGCGCCTGCGCCCTGGTGCTCACGGACGAGGCCGGCGCCGCCGGTCGCAACGTCGCCTGGGTCCACGGCACGGGGATGCGCAGCGAGCCGATCCTCTTCCCCGGCCGCGACCAGGTGAACCCGCGGGCAGGTTCGGACTGCGCCGCGGCGGCCTACGCCATGGCGGGGATCACGAACCCGCGGAGCGAGATCGACACGGCCGAGATCTACGTCCCGTTCTCGTGGTTCGAGCCGATGTGGCTCGAGAACCTCGGCTTCGCCGACGTGGGCGACGGCTGGAAGCTCACGGAGGACGGCACCACCGCCTTCGAGGGCCGCCTGCCGATCAACCCGAGCGGCGGCGTCATGTGCAGCAACCCCATCGGCGCGAGCGGGATGCTCCGCTTCGCCGAGGCCGCCCGCCAGGTGCGGGGCACGGCCGGGGACTACCAAGTAGAGGGCGCCACGAGGGCGCTCGGTCACGCGTACGGCGGAGGCTCCCAGTTCTTCGCCGCGTGGGTCGTCGGGAGGGACAGACCATGAGCCTGAGTTACAACATCGCCGACCTCTTCGAGTCCCTCGTGGACGTGATGCCGGACAACGAGGCGCTGGTCTGCGGGGACCGTCGCCTGACGTTCGCCCAGCTCGAGGACCGCAGCAACCGGCTCGCCCACTACCTGCGGTCGCAGGGCATCGGGGCCGGGGACCACGTCGGGCTCTTCATGTTCGACGGGACCGAGTACGTGGAGGGGATGCTCGCGTGCATGAAGCTGCGGGCGGTACACATCAACATCAACTACCGCTACGTGGCCGAGGAGGTCGCGTACCTGTTCGACAACGCGGACCTCCACGGCGTCATCGTCCACCAGACGTACGCCGCGGTGGTGCGTGAGGCGCGTGAGCGCGTGCCCGCGGTCAAGACCGTGATCGTCGTGCAGGACGGCTCCGGCGAGTCGGCCCACGGCATGGACGCGGTCGATTACGACGCCATCCTCGCCCAGGAGAACGGCGACCGGGACTTCGAGGACCGGACGGGCCAGGAGCTCTACATCATCTACACGGGCGGCACGACGGGCATGCCGAAGGGCGTCATGTGGCGCCACGAGGACCTCTTCTTCGCGTTCCTGCAGGGCGGGGCCCCGGGCGGCGACCCGATCGAGAGGCCCGAGGAGCTCGCCCACAACGCCATCGAGGAGTACTTCACCCAGAACATCCTCCCCGCCGCGCCCTTCATCCACGGCTCGGGCCAGCTCGCCACGTGGATCGGGATGCTCACGGGCGGCACGACGGTGATCATCCCGGGGCCGACGTTCGAGCCCGTGAAGATCTGCCGCGCCATCGAGGACGAAGAAGTCACGACGGTGAACATCGTCGGCGACGCGATGGCGCTGCCCCTCATCGAGGCCCTCGAGGGGCCGTGCAGCGACGTCGACCTGGACTCGCTGATGGCGATCGCGTCCGCGGGGGCGGTCCTCAGCGGATCGGTCCAGGCGAAGCTCCAGGAGCTCGCCGAGGACGCCCTGATCCTCAACAACTTCGGCTCCAGCGAGTCGGGCCACCAGGGGTCCGTCTACCCCGAGGACGGCGAGGAGCTGAACGGCGGACGGCCGAAGTTCCTCATGAACGAGGACTCGACGGTCCTGCACCCCGACACCTACGAGCCCTGCTCCCCCGGCGACGGCGTCGTGGGCCGCATCGCGCGCACGGGGCGCATCCCCCTCGGCTACTACAAGGACGAGGTGAAGACGGCCGAGCGCTTCAAGACCGTCGGCGGCAAGCGGTACGTGGTCCCGGGCGACCTCGCGACCATCGCGGACGACGGTGAGATCATCCTCTACGGCCGCGGCTCCATGTGTATCAACAGCGGCGGGGAGAAGGTGTTCCCGGAGGAGGTCGAGGAGGCGCTCAAGTCCCACCCGGCCGTGTTCGACGCCCTGGTCGTCGGCATCCCGGACCCGAAGTGGATGCAGCGGGTCACGGCCGTCGTGGCCCTACGCAGCGGCGCCGACGCCACGGCCGAGGACCTGGACGCTCACGTCCGCACGAAGGTCGCCGGCTACAAGGCGCCGCGCGTCTGGACGCTCACGGATCACGTCGAGCGGTTCGCCACCGGGAAGCCCGACTACGGGTGGGCCAAGGGCGTGTCCCTCGCCACCGCGGAGGCGCAGGGCGCGTGAGCCCCACCCCGCCCATGCAGCCCCTCGAGGACCGGGTCCAGCGCCCGAGCGTGGCGGCGTTCGTCGGCATCCTCGCGCCGCTGGCGTGCCTCGTGGCGGTGGCCCTGAGCGAGGCCGCGTACACGTGGTGGACGGGCACGCTGTTCCCCCTGCCCTCCCGAACGTTCCTGATCGGCCTGCTCGCGGCGGTGCCCGTCATCCACCTCGCCGAGGCCTGGTGGGTGCATCGCACGGCGAAGCGCATCGGGCTGGTCGACTCCGCCGGGGGGTGGTTCCGCCAAACGTTCCTGCTCGGCGGGCCGTCGACCGTCCTGATGGCGCGTGCGGCGAAGGAGTTCTTCGGCCCCCTGCCGCCGGGGTACCAGAGCCCCTTCGCGCTGTACCCGATGGAGCGCATGCAGGACCACGCCGCGGAGTTCATGGCGGAGCTGCAGGCCGCGCACGGGGACGTGTCGATGTTCCGCATGCTCGGCCACCCCTGGGTGGTGGTGAACGATCCCGAGGCGATCTACGAGATCCTCACGAAGCGGGCGGACAAGTTCCACAAGGCCGCCGTGAACCCCAAGATCTTCCGCAGCTTCCTGGGCTACGGGATCCTCAGCGCGGACGGCGAGGCGTGGCGGCGCAGCCACAAGATGATGATGCCCGCCTTCCACAAGAAGCGGATCGACGCCTACGCGAAGGTGATGGTCGACTTCACTCGGGACATGCTCGACGAGTGGCAGGCCGCCGAGGACCGCGACGTGTGCGCCGACATGAACGCGCTCACGCTGGCGATCGTCGCGAAGACGCTGTTCGACGCCGACGTCCGCGGGGAGGACGCCGAGACGGTCGGCGAGGCGATGCTCACGATCAACCACGTGCTCGTCGAGCACATCCAGATGCCCATCCCCTTCCCGCGGTGGTGGCCGAGCCCCAAGAACCGCCGCAAGGTGAAGGCCGTCGACGCCATCGACGCCATCGTCCGTCGCACGATCCGCGAGCGTCAGGAGAGCGGCGAGGACCGCGGCGACCTCCTCTCGATGATGCTGCTCAGCCGGGACGAGGCGGGCGAGGGCATGTCCGAGACGCAGCTGCGCGACGAGGCGATGACCATCTTCTTCGCGGGGCACGAGACGACGGCTCACGCCCTCACGTGGGCCTGGTACCTGCTCGCGAAGCACCCCGAGGTCACCAAGAAGGCGCAGGCCGAGGTCGACGAAGTGCTCGGCGATCGCGCGGCGGGGCTGGCGGACGTCAAGGAGCTGCCGTACATCGAGCAGGTGACGAAGGAGGTCATGCGGCTCCTCCCGTCCGTGTACGTGTTCATGCGCGAGCCCATCGAGGACGTGGTCGTGGGCGGGTACACCCTCAAGAAGGGCTGGTACATCCTGATCTCGCCCTACGTCCTGCACCGCAACGAGCGCTTCGGCGACCCCCTGGAGTTCCGCCCCGAGCGCTGGACGAAGGAGATGGAGAAGGGCCTCCACAAGGGGGCCTACGTCCCCTTCTCCGCGGGCGCGCGGGTCTGCCTGGGCAAGGTCTTCGCGATCATGGAGCTCAAGCTGATCATCGCCACGCTGCTCCAGCGGGTGACGCCGCGCATCCCCGAGGGCCACGAGCCGGTGATGCTCCAACAGCTGAGCCTCAACCCCAAGGACGGACTCCCCGCCATCGTCGAGCTCCGCCCTCGAGAGACCCCCGTGTCCGCCTCCGCCTGAGGCGACGCACACCACTCACGCAGACTCACGGTTCGCATGCGCATCGAATACACAGACGACCAGGTGGCCCTCCGCGCCGAGCTGCGAGCCTACTTCGCGGAGCTCATCACCCCCGAGGTGCTGGACGAGGTCCACGAGCTGGAGGGCGCGGGCCCGCTCTACCACCAGGCCCTGAAGCAGATGGGCGAGGACGGCTGGCTCGGAATCGGCTGGCCCAAGGCCTACGGTGGCCAGGAGCGCAGCGCCGTGGAGCAGTTCATCTTCGGGGACGAGGTGCAGCGGCACGGCTTCCCGATCCCGCTGCTCACGCTGTCGACCGTCGGCCCCACGCTCATGGCCCACGGCACCCAGGAGCAGAAGGACCGGTACCTGCCCGCCATCCTCCGGGGCGAGGTGCACTTCTGCATCGGCTACACGGAGCCCCAGGCCGGGACGGACCTCGCGGCGCTCGAGACCCGGGCGGTGCGGGACGGCGACGAGTACGTCGTGACGGGCCAGAAGATCTTCACCAGCCAGGCCGACTACGCGGACTACATCTGGACGGCCGTGCGCACGGACCCGGACGCCCCGAAGCACAAGGGCATCTCCATCCTGATCATCCCGCGGGAGGCCGACGGGGTGTCGCTGACGCCCATCCAGACCCTCGGCGACAACCGCGTGTTCGCGACCTACCTCGAGGACGTGCGCGTGCCGATGGGGAACCTCGTGGGCGCGGAGAACGGCGGCTGGCGGCTGATCACGTCGCAGCTCAATCACGAGCGCGTGAGCCTCTTCACGGTGGGGCTCACGGAGCAGCTGCTCGAGGACGTGACGGCTTGGGCGGCGGCCACCGAGACCCCTGAGGGCGGTCGGGTGCTGGACCGCCTCTGGGTGCGCTCGAACCTCGCGAGGGTGCACGCGGGCGTGGAGCTGCTTCGACTCTTCAACTGGCGCCAGGCGTGGAACATCGAGCACGGCGCGCTGCCCCCGTCCGAGGCGTCCGCGGTGAAGGTCTACGGCTCCCGCTTCTACATCGAGGCCAACCGCCTCCTCATGGAGGTCGTGGGCCCCACGTCGACGCTGCAGAAGGACTCCGCCCAGGCCGCCTTGGCGGGGCGCGTCGAGCGCTTCTATCGGCAGACGCTCGTCCTCACGTCCGGGGGTGGCGCGAACGAGGTGCAGCGCGACATCATCGCGATGGCGGGGCTGCGCATGCCCCGGGCGCGGAGGTAGGCCATGGACTTCGGACTCAGCGAAGAGCAGGGCGAGCTGCGAGGCCTCGCGAAGCAGATCCTCGCCGACATGACCGGCGCGGCCGCGCTCCGTGAGGTGGAGGCGGGCGACGGGACCCATCGGATCCTGTGGGCGGCGCTGGGCGAAGCCGGGCTGCTCGGCCTGGGCCTGCCCGAGGAGGTCGGCGGCCTCGGCATGGGCGACTTCGCGGACGTCTGCCTGCTGCTCGAGCAGGTGGGCCGCCACGTCGCGCCCATCCCGGCGCTCGAGAGCCTCGTGATGGGGGCCCTGCCGCTGGCGGAGTTCGGCACCCCGGAGCAGCGCGCCGCCGCCGATCTCGAGGGCGTGATCGCAGGACGCAGCGTCCTCACGGGGGCGTTCGTCGAAGCGGGCGCGTCGGACCCGCTGCGCCCCGGCACGCGCGCCGAGGCCGACGGCGACGGGTGGCGCCTCTACGGCACGAAGGCCACGGTGCCGTCCCTCCCCGCGGCCCGCCGGGTGCTCCTCACGGCCCGCCTGGACGACGGACGCCTCGCGGTGTTCCTCGTGGACCCGAGCGCCCCCGGAGCGACCGTCCAGGCGGGCACCGGGACCCACGACCTCCCCCTCGGCGCCCTCGTCCTCGACGGCGTGAGCGTGGGCGTGAGCGACGTGCTTGGCGGCATCGACCGGGGTGACGAGGTCGCTCGATGGGTCGTCGAGCGAGCGCACGTGGGCCTCTGCGCGCTCGCCTTGGGGCTGGCGGGCAAGGCCCTGCACATCACGGCGAAGTACGTCAGCGAGCGGAAGCAGTTCGGCGTCCCCCTGGGGACGTTCCAGGCGGTCTCCCAGCGGGCGGGCGACGGATGGATCGACGTCGAGTCCATCCGACTGGTCGTGCAGCGGGCGGGTTGGCTGTTGGCCGCCGGGCGCGAAGCCTGCAAGGAGGTGGCCGTGGCGCGGATCATCACCGGCGACGCGGCCCACCGGGTGGCCTGCTCGGCCATCCACCTGCACGGCGGCATCGGCTTCGATCGCGACTACCCCCTCTATCGCTACTTCCTGTGGACGAAGCACCTCGAGTTCCTCCTGGGCTCCACCTCGGCCCAGGTGGCGCGACTCGGCGACCGCCTGGCGGAGGAGGCGCGCGCGTGAGCGACGTCTGCCGACGGGTCCTGCTCGAGGAGATCGGCTGGGACCGAGACCTGGCCCCCGAGTACGGGCCGGACGTCGCCCCGGAGCCCGAGGCCGACGAGGTGGTCGTGGCGGTCGAGGCGTGCGGCGTGTGCGGCCGCGACCTCGTGGATCGCGACGGGCGGTTTCCCTTCCTGCAGACGCCCATCGCCCCCGGACACGAAGCCGTCGGCCGCGTCGTCGCGGCGGGCGAAGACGTCACCGAGTGGACCGTCGGAGACCGGGTCGCGACGATGCACCGAGACCACTGCGGGGAGTGCGCCGCCTGCGTCGCCGGGCACACGTCCCAGTGCGCGGCCGCCGCCCACGTGTTCGGGCTCATGGCCGACGGCGGCTACGCCCGCTGGGTCGCGGCCCCGGAGTCCGCCTTCTATTCCGTGCCCGACGACCTCCCCGGGGGGATGGCCGCCTCGCTCCACTGCACCTTCGGGACGGCTTGGCGGTGCCTCGTGACCGTGGGCGGCCTCACCGCGGGCGAGCGGGTCCTGATCACCGGGGCCAACGGGGGAGTCGGCGCAGCGGCGATCCAGATCGTGAAGGCCCTGGGCGGTGCGGCGGTCGCGGTGGTCCGCGACGAGGCTCACGTGGCCTTCCTGGAGGGTCTCGGCGCGGACGAGGTGGTCGTGAACGCCGACGCCCGGTTCCACAAAGACGAGCGCTGCCGGGACATCGACCTCGCCCTCGAGTGCGTCGGGACCCCGACCTTCAACGCGGCGCTTCGCACCGTCCGCTTCGGGGGACGCCTCGTCATTCTGGGCAACGTGGACCCGACTCCGGCTTCCCTGAACCTCGGGCGCCTCATCATCTTCGCGGTCAGCATCCTCGCGGGCGGAGGCGCCACCCGCGCCGACATGGCGGCGGTGCTGGCCCAGCACGCCGTCACCCCCTTCCACATGCCCCTCGCCCGGCGATTCCCCCTGGAGCAGGCCGACGCAGCCCAGCGCTTCGTGAAGGCCGGGGGACTCCGCGGGCGGGTGATCGTGGACGTCGCGGAGGCGTCCGCATGAAGTTCGCCCTGACCGAAGAACAGGACGCGCTGCGGGACATGGCCCGCCGGTTCCTCGCCGACCACTCCGGCTCGGAGCAGGTGCGCGCGGCGATGGAGACCGAGCTCGGCTGGATCCCCGACGTCTGGAGCCGGCTCGCCCAGGAGCTGGGGTGGACTGCGCTGACCATCCCCGAGGAGCACGGCGGCTTCGGGTTCACCGCGACCGACCTGGTCCCCCTCATGGAGGAGATGGGTCGGTCCCTGCTCTGCGCGCCCTTCTTCTCGTCGATCTGCCTCGGCGCGAACGCGCTGATGGTCGCCGGGTCGGCCGCTCAGCAGGCGCGGCACCTGCCCGGGATCGCGGCGGGCGAGACCCTCGCGACGCTCGCGCTGACGGAGCCCGGCGGGTCCTGGGATCCGACCGCCGTGAGCGCCTGGTGTCGTCGCGGCGGCGGGGACTGGGTGCTGGGGGGTCACAAGCGGCTCGTGCCCGACGCTCACGCCGCCGACCTGTTCGTGATCGTCGCCCGTGAGGAGGGCACGTCGGGCGATGCGGGGCTCCACCTGTTCGCCGTGAGCGCGGACGCGGCGGGGCTCACGCGCCGCTCCTTGGGGTCCATGGACCGCACCCGCCGACTCGGGGAGGTCCGGCTCGACGACGTGCGGGTGTCCGCCGAAGATGAGCTGCTCGCGGAGGGGCTGGGCGCCGGATCGGCCCTGCGACGCGTCCTCGATCTCGCGGGCGCGGCCCTGGCCGCGGAGCAGGTGGGCGGCGCCGAAGCGTGCCTCGATCTCGCGGTCGACTACGCGAAGGTGAGAGAGCAGTTCGGCCGCCCCATCGGCAGCTTCCAGGCCATCAAGCACAAGTGCGCGGACATGCTGCTCCAGGTCGAGTCGGCGCGGTCCGCCGCCTGGTACGCGGGCTGGGTCGCGGGGCGCGGCGACTGGGAGGAGCTGGCCGCGGCGTCGGCGACGGCCCAGGCGTACTGCAGCGACGCCTACTTCCACTGCGCCGCGGAGAGCATCCAGATCCACGGCGGCATCGGCTTCACCTGGGAGCACGACGCCCACCTCTACTATCGTCGGGCCAAGAGCAGCGAGAGCCTGCTCGGCGACGCCTCCCACCACCGCGCACGCTTCGCGCTGCCCCGGGGCTGAGCATGGACCTCGAATTCACGCCCGAAGACGAGCGCTTCCGCGCCGAGGTCCGCGACTGGCTCGAGACCGAGCTGTCCGGGGACTTCAAGGACGCGCGCGGCCGCGGCGGCCCGGGCGACGAGGAGGAGTGCTTCGACCTCCGCCACGCCTGGGAGCGGCGACTCGGCGAGGCGGGGTGGGCCTGCGTGGCCTGGCCGTCGGCTCACGGCGGACGCGACGTGAGCCTCATGCAGGAGGTCATCTGGCACGAGGAGTACGCCCGCGCGCGCGCCCCGGGCCGGGTCGGCCACATCGGCGTGGAGCTGCTGGGGCCAACGATCATCCACTTCGGGTCCGACGCCCAGAGGGCGCGGTTCCTGCCGCCCATCGCCCGGGGCGACGAGCTGTGGTGCCAGGGCTACTCGGAGCCCAACGCCGGGAGCGACCTGGCGAACGTCCAGTGCCGCGCGGAGCTGGACGGCGACGAGTGGGTCATCACCGGGCAGAAGATCTGGACGTCGCTGGCCCACTGGTCCGACTGGGTGTTCGCCCTGTGCCGGACGGACACGGACGCCCCCAAGCACCGCGGGATCTCCTACCTCCTGGTCCCCATGCGCCAGGAGGGCATCGAGATCCGCCCCATCGAGCAGATGACGGGCGGGTCGGAGTTCTCCGAGGTCTTCTTCGAGGGCGCGCGGACCGCGAAGGACCACGTCGTCGGCCCCGTGAACGGGGGGTGGCGCGTGGCGATGGGCACCCTCGCCTTCGAGCGCGGCGCCTCGACGCTCGGTCAGCAGCTGGCCTTCACCAACGAGCTGCAGACGATCACCGACGTGGCCCGCTCCAACGGCGCCATCGACGACCCGCTCCTGCGGGACCGCCTGGCGAAGGCCTGGATGGAGCTGAGGGTCATGCGCCTCAACGCGCTCCGCGTCCTCTCCCGCGGCGACAACGAGGAGCTCGGCCGCGAGGCGATGATCACGAAGCTGTACTGGGCCTCGTGGCACCGCGACCTCGGCAAGCTGGCCATGGACGTCCTCGGGGCCGAAGGAGAGGTCCCGGGCGGGGCCGACGGCGGCCTCGACGTCCTCCAACGGCTGTTCCTGTGGAGTCGCTGCGACACGATCTACGCGGGCAGCAACCAGGTGCAGCGCAACATCATCGGCGAGCGGGCCCTCGGCCTGCCGCGGGAGCCCCGCAAATGACGGTCCCGATCCCCCCCTACCCCACCGGCGCGGGCCTGCTGAAGGGCAAGCGCGTGGTCGTCACCGCCGCGGCGGGCGCGGGCATCGGCTTCGCCACCGCCAAGCGCTGCGCCGAAGAGGGCGCGCGGCTGGTGATCTCGGACATCCACGACAAGCGCCTCACGGCGGCCTCCGAGGCCCTCGGCGACGTCGCGGGCGAGACCGTGAGGGGCGTGCCCTGCGACGTGCGCAGCGAGGAAGACGTCCAGGGCCTGCTCGCGGCGGCGAACGAGACCCTCGGCGGGGTCGACGTGTGGATCAACAACGCGGGCCTCGGCGGCGCGACCCCGATCGTCGACATGACCGACGACGAGTGGAGCCGCGTCCTCGACATCACCCTCACCGGCACGTTTCGCTGCGTCCGCGCGGCCATGCAGGCGATGCGCCGGACGGGCGGGGTGATCGTGAACAACGCCTCGGTCCTCGGCTGGCGCGCCCAGAAGGAGCAGGCGCACTACGCGGCCGCCAAGGCCGGGGTGATGGCCCTCACGCGCTGCGCGGGGCTCGAGGGGGCGGAGTTCGGCGTCCGCGTGAACGCCGTCGCGCCGTCCCTGGCGATGCACCCCTTCCTCCAGAAGGTGACGCCCCCGGGGCTCCTCGAGGAGCTCGAGGGGCGCGAAGCGTACGGCCGCGCCGCGAAGCCCTTCGAGGTGGCCAACGTCATCGTCTTCCTCGCCTCGGATCTGTCCTCCTACATGACGGGCGAGGTCGTCTCCGTCAGCTCCCAGAGGGCCTAGGCCCCCGCGACGAAAGGCCTGAATCATGGTCGACAAGACCGCCCTGGGCGCCGTGGGCGTCCCCTTCGAGATGGACGTGGAGCGGGGCAAGATCCGCGAGTTCGCGAAGGCCGTCCGCTCCGGCCACCCGGACCACTGGGAGGGAGACCACCCCGTCGCGCCGCCCACGTTCCTGACGTCGATGTTCTTCTGGGAGGAGGCCGTCCCCGGCGCCGACCCCTGGGAGAAGGTCCGCATGTCCCAGGAGCGCGGCATGCACGCCGAGCAGGAGTTCATCTTCCACGGCGCCCCTCCGCGCGCCGGGGCCCGCCTCTTCTGCACGTCGCGGATCGACTCGATCTACGAGAAGCAGGGCCGCCGGGGGGGCACGCTCGAGTTCGCGGTGAAGGTCACCGAGTTTCGGGACGCGGACGGCACGCTCGTGGCCGAGGCCCGCATGACCGGGGTGGAGACCAGCAAGCCCCCCGAGGAGGGCTCGTGATGACCGTGAGTGCACGACGCAGCCGCAGTCTCGCGCCCTGGAGCCCCGGCCCGGGCACCCTCGGCACCCCCTCGGAGCCGCCCTCCTTCGACGCGGTGGTCCCGGGCAGCGAGCCCGCCCCGCTCACGCTGGAGCCCGTGAGCCGCACCGACCACGTGAGGTACCAGGGCGCCTCGGGGGACATGAACCCCATCCACCACGACGAGCCGTTCGCGACGTCGTCCGGCTACCCCGCGCCGCTCACGGTGGGCATGTTCCAGGCGGGCGTGCTCACGACGTGGGCCACCAACTGGCTGGGCCCGGCCCACGTGCGTCGAACGCGCCTGCGGTGGAAGGCCCCGGTGTTCCCCGGGGACGTGCTCACGATGGCGGGGGCGATCACCGAGCGGCGCCCGGAGACGGGCGAGGTGGACCTGGAGCTGGCGTGCACCCGAGAAGACGGCTCCGTGTGCGTGCAGGCCTGGATGACGTTCAGGCTCCCCCGCCCGTGAGCAGCACGTCCACGCAGTGAGCGATGTACCGCGCATCCAGGTCCGGGTCCTCCGGGTCGTAGCCGAGCGCTCGGCAGACCGCCGCGCGGTTGTCGACCCAGTACTGGACGATCCCGGCCGCGTGCACCATGAACAGGCCGGGATCGAGCGACGCCTTGAGCATCCCCCCGTCGCGGGCCGCGCGCACGACCGTCTCCATGCGACGCCAGACCTCGTCCGCCTGGCCCCAAGGCTGCTCGTCGCTCTCGAGTCGGCTCCAGGCCATGAGGCGCGACAGCCGCGGGTTCGACTCCAGGAACCGCAGGTACCCCAGGAGCGCCAGTCGGACGTAGTCCATGCCGAGCGCGCCGCCCGGATCCGGAGGGGTGAACCCTCGGTAGCGCTCCGTGAAGCGATCCTTCACCGCGGAGTAGAGCCCGCGCTTGGTGCCGAAGTGGTGATGCAGCAAGGGCTGCGACGTATCCGCCGCCTCCGCCAGGGCCCGCATGGACGTGCCGGAGAAGCCCCGCTGAGCGAACAGCTCCTCCGCGGCATCGAGGATCGCCGCGCGCGTCGCGTCGCCCCGCGCCGAAGGCCTCCCGTCACTCACCTCAGGGGCCTCGAGTGCCGCCCTTCTGCTCATCGATATCCCTCTCCCGACGGTTGATCCGCGACCGCAGTGGTACCACGATTGCGGCCAAACTGATCGATCGATAAGTTTCGTCTTCGCGCGCGACTCCACCCCCGGATGGACCCATGGACATCGACCTCCTCGACGGCGACTTTCATACCTACGACCCCTGGGACGCGTACAAGTGGATGCGCGAAGAGGCGCCCCTGTACTTCGACGAGAAGAACGGCATCTGGGCCGTGTCCCGCTACGACGACATCATCGCCGTGAGCAAGGACCAGGACACCTTCACGTCCCTCAACGGGGCGCGGCCGTTGGTGCCGCCCGACCCCTCGATGATCTGCCAGGTGGGCAAGGACCACGCCCTCCAACGCGGCATCGTCGCGAAGGGCTTCACGCCGAAGCACGTCGCCCAGCTCGAGGACTACCTGCGCGGGGTCGTCGTGGAGCTGATCGAAGAACTCATGGAGCGCGGCAGCGGCGAGTTCGTGGACGAGTTCGCGGCGCTGATCCCCATGCGAGCCATCGGAAAGATGGCGGGCATCCCGGTCGAGGACCAGGGGCGGATCATGAGCTTGATCGACATCTTCGTGAAGGGCGGCGACGGCCCCGACGCCATCACGGACGAGGTGGACGACGCCTTCTACGAGTTCGCCGAGTACCACGAGGAGATGGTCGAAGAGCGTCGAGGCTGCCCCGCCGGCGACCTGCTCTCGATCTGGATGAACGCCGACATCGGCGGCGAGAAGCTGGACGACGTGCAGCTCCTCTTCGAGCACGTCCTGCTGCTCGTGGGCGGCAGCGAGACCACGCGAAACGCCATCAGCGGCGGCCTCGAGGCGATCTGCAGCCACCCCGACCAGTGGGAGTGGCTGGCGAAGAACCCCGACGGCATCCCCAACGCGTCGGAGGAGTTCATCCGGTGGGTGAGCCCGTTCGTGAACATGTCCCGCACGCTCACGCGCGACTTCGAGATGCACGGGCGCACGATGAAGGACGAGGAAGAGATCGTGATGCTCTACCCCGCCGCCAACCGCGACCCGAAGCACTTCGACGACCCCGACACCTTCAACCTCCAGCGCAACTTCCGCTCCCCGCAGATCTCCTTCGGGCACGGGCGCCACTTCTGCCTCGGCGCGGCGCTCGCACGCCAGGAGCTCCGGATCGCCCTCGAGGAGCTGCTCCCTCGCATCAAGAACCTGCGGATCACCGACGGCGAGCAGGTGGAGCGACGCTCCAGCTCCTTCGTGCGCGGCCTGCACCACCTCCCGATCACCTTCGACGTCCGGTAGGCCCATGACCGAGTGCTTCATCTACGACGCCGTGCGCACCCCACGGGGTCGCGGCAAGCGGGGCGGCGGCCTCCAGTCCGTCTCCCCCGTGGACCTCGCGGCCGTGCCCCTGCGGGCCCTCGCGGCGCGCAACGGCCTCCCTCCGGGCGCCGTGGACGAGGTGGTCCTCGGGTGCGTCGAGGCGGTGGGCGAGCAGGGCGGCGACATCGCCCGCATCGCGGCGCTGCACGCGGGGTACGGCGATGACGTGCCGGGGATCCAGGTCAACCGGTTCTGCAGCTCGGGGCTCGACGCCGTGAACCTCGCGGCCGCCCAGGTGAAGGCCGGGGTCACGGACGCCATGGTCGCGGGCGGGGTGGAGTCCATGTCGCGCCTCCCCATGGGCGCGAGCGGGGGCGCCTGGGCGACGGACCCGCAGATCGCGGCCGAGACGGCGTTCATCCCCCAGGGCGTGGCCGCCGACCTCGTCGCGACCAAGTACGGCTACTCCCGCACCGACTGCGACGCGGTGGCCGTCGAGTCCCAGGCCCGCGCGGCGACCGCGTGGGAGGAGGGCCGCTTCGACCGCTCGGTGGTCCCCGTGATCGACCGCAACGGCCGCCTCGTCCTGGACCGCGACGAGCACCCTCGGGCGGGCACCTCCCTGGAGTCGCTCGCGAACCTGAAGCCCTCCTTCAGCCAGATGGGCCGTGACTACGGGTTCGACGCAGTCGCCCTCCAGAAGCACCCGGAGATCGAGGCGATCGAGCACGTGCACCACGCGGGCAACAGCTCCGGGATCGTCGACGGCGCCGCGGCCCTGCTGCTCGGCACGGCGGCCCTGGGAGAAGAGCACGGGCTCACGCCGCGCGCGAGGATCCGCACCTGGGCGTCCGTGGGGACCGAGCCCTGCATCATGCTCACGGGCCCCGGATCGGCGGCGCGTCGTGCGCTCACGCGGGCGGGCATGACCCCCGAGGACGTGGACCTGTGGGAGATCAACGAGGCCTTCGCGGCCGTGGTCCTCCGCTTCCGCGACGAGCTCGGCCTCACCGAAGAGAACGTGAACATCGACGGCGGGGCCATCGCCCTGGGTCACCCGCTGGGGGCCACCGGCGCGATGATCCTGGGCACCGTCCTGGACGCCCTGGAGCGCACCGGCGGCAGCGTCGGCGTCGCCGCGCTCTGCGTGGGCGCGGGGATGGGCACCGCCACCGTGATCGAGCGGCTCTGAGCCCGAGAGGACCCTCCATGATCGACTTCGAAGTGGACGACGGCGTCGCCGTCCTGACCATCGACATGCCCGGCCGCTCCATGAACGTGTGGAATCGGGGCTCCCTCGCGGCGTTCGCGGAGGCCGTCGAGCGGGTGGCCGCGGCCGAGAACGTCGCCGGCGCCGTGGTGACCTCCGGCAAGGCCGCGTTCCTCGCAGGAGGCGACCTCGACACGATCGGGGACCTCGCCGGGCGCGCGGCCGACGCCGACGCCGAGTCTCCCGACGAGCTGCACGACGGGGCGGCCTCGCTGAGCCGGCTGCTGCGCCGCATGGAGACCTGCGGCAAGCCGTTCGTGGCGGCCATGAACGGCGCGGCCATGGGGGGCGGCTTCGAGCTCGCCCTCGCCTGTCGCCATCGCGTGCTGGCCGACCACCCCGGCGCCAAGGTCGGGCTCCCCGAGGCCACCCTCGGCCTGCTCCCCGGCGGCGGCGGGACCCAGCGCCTGCCGCGGCTCATCGGCGTGCAGGCCTCCTTGGGCCTGCTCATGGAGGGCAAGCAGCTGCGGCCGGACAAGGCCCTGAAGATGGGCGTCGTGGACGCGGTGGTGCCCGCCGACCAGGTGGTGGCCACCGCGAAGCAGTGGATCCGCGACGGCGGCAGCGCGAAGCAGCCCTGGGACGAGCGCGGCTTCCAGGTCCCCGGCGGCGGCAAGGAAGACCCCCGCACCGCCCAGACCTTCATGGTCGCCACCGCCCTCCTGCGGGCGAAGACCCACGACCGCTACCCGGCCGGGTTGGCGATCCTGTCCTGCGTCCGCGAGGGGCTCCAGGTGCCCTTCGACACGGGCCTGGAGATCGAGACTCGCTACTTCGTCTCGCTGCTCAAGGATCCGGTGGCGGCGGCCATGATCCGCACCCTGTTCGTCCACCTCCAGGAGGCCAACAAGGGCGCGCGTCGCCCCAAGGACGTGCCGGACTACCCCATCGGGAAGCTGGGGGTGCTCGGCGCGGGCCTCATGGGCGCCGGCGTGGCCTACGTGTCGGCCAAGGCGGGCATGGAGGTCGTGCTCCTGGACCGAGACCAGGAGGCCGCGGATCGGGGCAAGGCGTACACGACGCGGGTGGAGGACAAGCGCATCGCCCGGAAGCGCTCCACCGAGGCCAGGCGCGACGCCATCCTCGGCCGCATCCACCCCACCGCCGACTACGCGGACCTCGACGGCTGCGACTTCGTGGTGGAGGCCGTGTTCGAGGATCGCGGGGTGAAGGCCGCCGTCACGAAGCAGGCCGAGGCCGTCCTCCCCGAGCGCGCGGTGTTCGGCTCCAACACGTCGACCCTGCCCATCACCGGCCTCGCCGAGGCGAGCGCCCGGCCCGGGAACTTCATCGGCATCCACTTCTTCTCCCCGGTGGAGAAGATGACGCTCGTAGAGGTCATCCGCGGTGAGGAGACGTCCGACGAGGCCCTGGCGAAGACGCTCGACTACGTGAAGGCAATCGGCAAGACGCCCATCGTCGTGAACGATGCGCGGGGCTTCTACACGTCGCGGGTCTTCGGCACGTACATCGTCGAGGGGTTCGCGATGCTGCTCGAGGGCGTGCCCGCGCCCCTCATCGAGAACGCGGGCAAGGCCACGGGGATGCCCATGCCGCCCCTCGCGCTCGCCGACGAGGTGGGCCTGGCGCTGATGTTCCAGGTCGGCAAGCAGACCGAGGCCGACCTCGGCGAGCAGGCGATGGGCGGGCCGTCGCCGCAGGTGTTGCAGCGGATCGTGGGGGACCTCGGCCGCGTCGGGAAGAAGTCCGGGGAGGGGTTCTACGACTACCAGGGTCGGAGCAAGAAGCTCTGGTCGGGCCTGGGCGAGCTGTTCCCCACGTCCGAGACGGCCTCACGCGACGTCGACGAGCTGCAGCGTCGGTTCCTGTACACGCAGGCGCTGGAGACGGCCCGCGTCATGGAGCAGGGCGTCCTGATCGCGCCGGAAGACGCGGACGTGGGGGCGGTGATGGGCTGGGGCTTCGCGCCTTGGAGCGGCGGCCCGCTGTCCTACATCGACGGCATCGGCGTCGCGGCGTTCGTGGCCGAGGCCGACCGGCTGGCCGCCACCTACGGCGACCGCTTCGCCGTCCCCGACCTCCTGCGCGCCATGGCCGCCGAGGGTCGGTCCTTCTACTAGATTTGGCGTCGTCGCCGGAGCAGGGGGAGCAGGAGCAGCGCGGCGAGGCCGACCGGGGCGTCCGTCGAGGCCATCTCGCAGTCCTGGCAGCCCTCTCCCCCGTCGTCGTCGTCGTCGTCGTCGTCGTCGTCCCCCGGGGGCGTCTCGTCGAGCCGCACGTCCGCGTCCACGGTGATCTCGGCCGACACGAAGAAGCCCTGGATCGGGCCGTTCGCGCGGCTCCCGATCGCGAAGTAGTACGTCTCCCCGGGCTCCAGCGCGGGGTCCGAGTCGAGGCGCAGCTCCACCTCGAAGTCGTCGCCCGAGCCCTCCACGACGAAGTCGTACTCCTCCGGGACGGCCATGTCGATCGTCCCGAACTGGGTGGGGATCTCGACGACCTCGTGGTGCACGTACTCGCCGCGACGCACGTAGATGTCGTACTCGAGCTCGTCCGGCCCGCCCGCCAGCTCCTTCACCCGGAACCGCAGGTAGTCCGCGTCGGCGGGCGCGTCGATGCGGAACTGGTTGGCGAGGGGGATGCCGCCGTCGTCGCCCGCGAGGCGGGAGTGGAAGAGCAGCTGGACAGGCTCCTGGCCGTCGTCCAGCGCCACCACGCGGCCGCAGCCGACCACGCCCGAGACGTCCCCGTGCTCGACGAACGCGGCCACCACGCCGTCGTCGATCAGGCCCGCGTCGCGCAGTCGCTCGGCGGCCTCCACGAGGCTGTCGCCGGCGAACCCCCAGTCGACGTCCGACGGCCACGTGCCCAGCGCGCCGTAGAGCACGAGGGCGACCTCGTCGGTCGTCGTCCGCTCGTCCTCGATCACGTTCCAGAGGTAGGCCCCCCAGGTCTCGCCGTCGCGGTGGGCCTGGCCGTACAGGTCCGTGGGGCAGTGACGGTCGTCGTCGAGGTTCCGGATGCCGCCGCCGGACGCGCCCGCGTACTCGCCCACGATCGGGTCGGGGTGCCGAATCATCGTGAAGACGTCCGCCGTGCCCTCGTTCAGCCCCGCGGGCGCCCACACCAGGCCGTACTCGTCGGCCCCGAAGAAGCCGCTCGTGGACACCACCTGGCCGAAGACCGAGTGACCGAACTCGTGGATGATCACGTCGCCGTCGTAGGCGTAGTCGAAGAAGGCCGTCTGGCCGAAGGCGACCTCGGCGATCTGGTCGCCGTCGACGTCTCCGTAGAAGGCGTTGTTGTAGGCGAAGTTCACGACGCCCTCGATCGAGATCCCGAGGCCCGCGGCGCCCTCGTGGCGGAAGCCGAGCGTGTCCTCGAACCACCGGGAGAGCAGGTCCAGGTGGTAGTACATCTGGACCTCGGCGAGGGGGTCGTCGAAGGACGTGGGGTCGGACTCGAAGAGGAAGTCGCCCCCGTCGTCGGGCAGCGCGTGGCTGGACACCTCGGTGCAGGTGCCGCCCCCCCACATGTTCGTCTCGTACGTGTCGCAGGAGACGACGCGCGCGTAGGGGCTCGCGAGGGAGTCGATGTCTCCGAGGTCGACCTCCGTGAGGCTGGTCGTGCTCGGGTTCTCCGGGAAGACGTTGCCGACCGCGTCGCTCGACGTTCGGCGGAAGTCGACGACGACGCCCTCGTGAGCGTCCACGAGGAGCTGCCAGGTGGCCATGGGGGCGGCGGTGCTCGCGTCCACGACCCAGACGAGGTGGGGCTGGTCGCGACCGTCGAACCAGATCGCCCGCGACGCGCGCGGCGGCCACATCTCGCCATGTCCGAGCTCGGCCATCAGCGGCCCGGCGGCGTCGATGGCGGCCCCCTCCTCCACCGTCCCGGGGGGGAGGAACGGGATGTGGAGCGGCTCGCCGAGGGTGGCGACGACGCGGTCCTCGAGGTCCAGGGACACGATCACCTCGCGGTCGAGGATGGGCAGCCCCCGCCACGACTGCGCGAGCCGGACGTGGGTCCCGGCGCCCCAGGTGTGGGCGCGACGGACCGTCAACTCCACCGCGTCGGGGGCCTCGACCGCGGCCGAGGGGAAGACCGCGGCGACGTGGTCGAGGGCGACGTCGCCGGGCGTCTCGGCGAGCGCGGGGCCGGCGCAGAGGGCGGAGGTCAGGCCGAGGACGAGGGAGAGACGGCGGGTGGGGCGGCGAGGCATGGAACGGCTCCGTGGGTGGGCATCGAACTATGGCCGGGAGGGCCGGCGCGCGTATCGGGTTTCACGTGTCCCTCACGAAGCTTTGCCGCCTGTTGACGTCGCTTTGACCGATCGGGATCGCCCGAAACGCCGGCGCCGCGCGGTTCCTCCGACTATTCTGATGAAGGCCTCCTGCCTCTGATTTTCACGACAACGGATCTCCGTGAGCCTCCGCAGCACCCCGACCGTCTCCGGTCCCAAGACCTACGATCCCATCCGCACCGGACGCGCCTTCGAGGCCGAGCGGAAGCTGGACGACGCGATCGACGCGTACCTGCGCGGCGGAGCGCACCGAGAGGCCGCCAGGCTCCTCTCCTTCGGCGGGAAGTTCGCCGAGGCCGCCGAAGCCCTCCTCCAGGGCCTCCCCAAGGAGCCGACCCCGCCCTCGCACCTCACCGCCGACGAGCGTCGCGACGCCCTCAACTCGGCCCTCTGCTTCGCGCGCGGCGGAGCGCGGGTGGAGTGCATCTCGCTCCTCGTGAACCTCGGTGAGACCGAGCGCGCGGCCGCCCTGCTCCAGAGCACCGGTCGGCGGGCGGAGGCCGTCGAGGCGATGAAGGGCAACGTGCCCGACGGCAGCCCCTGGCCGAAGGGGCTGATCTTCCCCGTCACGGAGCGGCTGAAGCTGCCCGCGAAGCGCCCCCCCAGCGTGGTCACGCTCCCCCCCGAGGCACTCGAGGTCCTCCCGGATCCGCAGTCCGTGGACGCGTCCATGCCGCCGGACCCGATGTCCTTGAGCCTGCGCTTCCGCTCCCCGGAGATCGAGGAGGCGCCTGAGGACTCGTACGAGCCGCTGGCCGGGCCGGTGGACGAGGGCGCACCCTGGGACGAGGAGGAGCCGACGGTCTTCGCGCCCACCTTCGAGTACCAGGCGATGCCGAGCGGCCCGATGCCGAGCGCCGATCTGGCCGGCCTGCTCACCGCCACGGCGGACGAGGACCGCTACGGCGGCGCCGTCAGCGCGGTCGTGCAGCACGTCTGGCGCGATCAGCGGATGTCCCGCCGGGTGGCGCTCTTCCTGGACGAGTTCGTGCGACGCGCCGCCAACGCCCAGGTCCCCGAGGAGCTCCGCGCGGCGGTCTACGCCGTCGGCCGTCTCTTCGAGTTCCACGACCGCCTCGACGCCGCCCAGAAGGCCTACCGGGCGGTCGTGCTCGAGGGCCCCGAGTTCGCCGACGCGTCCTACCGCCTCGGCAACCTCCAGTCGGGCCTGGCCGAGGCCGCCGACGGCTGCTGGCACCCCGTGCAGCTGCTCATCGCGGGCGTCCACCCCTTCGGCAACCTGCCGTCCCTGGCCGACCTTCCGCCCCTCGACGGCACCGCCATCGAAGCCTCCGGCAGCTTCCCCATGGCCCAGCCCCCCCGCGTGCGGCCCGTGCCCGCCGCCGGACCGGACAGCCCGTTCGTCGTCACGGACTCCATGCGCCGCCTCAAGCCCGGCGCCGTGATCGCGGGCAGGTACCGCATCGAGGAGCCGATCGGCACGGGCGGCATGGCCACCGTCTACCGCGCCACGGACACCGAGCTCGAAGAGACCGTCGCGCTGAAGCTGTTCCGCAGCGCCGGCCAGTCCGAGGACGGGCTCGCGCGGTTCCGTCGAGAGATGAAGCTCTCGCGGCGCCTCAACCACCCGAACATCGTGCACATCTACGAGTTCGGGACGTGGCACGGGCTGCACTTCATCACCATGGAGCTGCTCGAAGGTCTGGACCTGGCGGACCTCGCCGAGCGCAAGCCGCGGGGCCGCGTCCCCCACGACGAGGTGGTGCGGCTGATGATCCAGGCCTGCGAGGGCCTGGCGTTCGCGCACGCCGAGGGCGTCGTCCATCGAGACGTGAAGCCCCAGAACTTCTTCGTGCAGGACGACGGCGTCCTCAAGGTCATGGACTTCGGCATCGCGAAGGCCCAGTCGTCGGCGACCATCTCGGTCACCGGCGTGCGGCTGGGCACCCCGCGGTACATGAGCCCCGAGCAGATCGAGGGCGGCAAGCACGTGGGTCCGTCGGCGGACCTCTACGGCCTGGGCGTCGTGATGTACGAGCTGATCACCGGCATCCCCCCCTTCTCCGGGGAGACGCTCGTGAAGCTGCTCCTCGCTCACATCAGCGAGCCCCCGAAGCCGCCGCGGGAGCTGGTGTCGGACCTCCCGATGGACGTCGAGAAGGTGGTGCTGCGGCTGCTCGCCAAGAGCCCCGAGCATCGCTACGCCGACTGCGCCGAGACCAAGGCGGCGCTCGAGGCCTGCCTCTCTGGGTGAGCGTCAGGCGCTGAACTCCAGCAGCGCCTCCCCGATCTCGATCGCGTGAGCCTTCTGCGGGTTGTGTCGACCCGTGGGGAACGCCAGCCGAGGACCCGCGGGCAGCGCGGCCGCGAGCTCCTCGAAGATCTCCCGCTCGATGATGGGGTCGTCCTCGGCCCAGGCCATGAAGGTCGGGACGCCGGCCGTCGCGAGGGCGGCCACGGCCTCTCCCCGCTCGTCGAAGTTCACCCGCGCGATCGCGTGCACGGAGTCCGCCGCCTCCCGGTCCGGAGTGGAGGCGGGGAAGCCCGCGGCCTTCATGCCCGCCCGCAGCCCGGGCATGAGCAGGCGGCCCAGCAGCGGGGTCGAGAGCGCGAGCGACGCGGGCAGGACGGGCTTGCCCCGGAGCAGCTGGTGCTTGCGGGTCCCGATGGAGGAGATCAGCGCGACGCCGCGGACTCGGTCGGGGGCGATGAGCGCGGCCTCCATGGCCACGGGCCCTCCGATCGAGTGGCCCACCAAGGTGACGTCGTGGAGATCGAGCGCGGCGAGCACGTCGGCCGTGAAGCGGGCGCGGCCGCCGATGGTCAAGTGGGAGCGGCCGTGGGGAGGGGTGTCGCCGTGGCCCGAGAGGTCGATGCGAAGGACCCGGCGGCTGTCCTCCAGCACCGGCGCGAGCCAGCGAAAGTCCCGGCCCGAGCCCGGGCTGCCGTGCACCGCCACGACCACGGGGCCTTCTCCGACGTCCGAGTACCGGACCTCCCCGGACCCGATGCGGATCGACGTCTTGGGGGGGTCCGAGGGAGCCTCCGGCGTGGTCACGAGCCCTCCTCGGCCTCCTCCACCGCGCCCAGGAACGCGGGACGCTCGCCCCCGCCGTGCACCACCAGCTCCGCGCCGGTGACCCATGGGGCCGCCTCGGACGCCAGGAACAGCACCGCCGAGGCGATGTCCATGGGCGAGCCCATCCGCCCCAAGGGGATGGTGCGTCCCACGGCCGCGATGCCCTCCTCCCCGCCGTAGTGGGCGTCCGCGGCCTCGGTGCGGATGGGGCCGCCGATCACGCCCACGACCCTCACCTTGGGGGCCCACTCGACGGCCAGCGACCGGGTGAGGGACGACAGCCCGGCCTTCGCGGCGCCGTACGCCGCCGTCCCCGGAGACGGCCGGATCCCCGACACCGAGCCGATGTTCACGATGACCCCGCCCGCGTCCTGCGCCTGCATGACCGCGTTGGCGGCCTGGGCGAAGTTCAACGGGGCGATGAGGTTGAGCCGCAGGATCGCCTCGGAGAAGCGGGGCGAGGCGGTCGCGGCGTCGGCCGGGGGCGAGCCTCCCGCGTTGTTGACCAGCACGTCGAGCCGACCCGTGGCGGCGACCGCGGCCTCGACCACGCGCAGGATGTCCTCGATCTTGCGGACGTCGGCGGCGACGAACGTCCCGACCGGGTCCTCCGGAGGACGCCGACCGCAGACGAAGACCGTCGCCCCCGCGTCCGCGAAGACCTGGGCGATGCCCTCGCCGATCCCGCGCGTGCCCCCCGTGACCACCACTGTGCGTCCGGTGAAATCCAGCCCTGCCATCGCTTCTCCCGAGGTCTGATCGAGGGTCGTCCGAACCCCGTCGGAGCGTACCCGGCGCGCAGCATACCGGTCCTCCACGGCAGCCTTGCACCCCGAACTGAAACATGTTTCACTCCCGCGGTCCGAGGCCGTGAGGGCCCGGACCTCGCGCGCCTTCGGAGGATGGAATGCCCATCGAGTGCCGACGCCCCGAAGAGGACCCTCGCGTCGCCGAGATCGTCGTCGACGTGCCCCCCGTGAACGCCCTGGACGTGGCGGGCTGGTTCGAGCTCGCGAGGATGGTGCGCGCCGCCGGAGAGGACCCCACGGTCGGCTGCGTCGTCCTGCGGGCCGAGGGGCGAGGGTTCAACGCGGGCGTGGACATCAAGGAGATGCAGCGCACGACGGGGTTCGACGCCCTCATCGGCGCGAACCGCGGCTGCTACGCGGCCTTCGCGGCCGTATACGAGTGCGCGGTCCCCGTGATCGCGGCGGTCCACGGCTTCTGCCTCGGCGGAGGCATCGGGCTCGTGGGCAACGCCGACATCATCGTCGCCTCGGACGACGCGACGTTCGGGCTCCCCGAGGTCGATCGTGGCGCCCTCGGCGCGGCCACCCACCTCGCGCGGCTCGTGCCCCAGCACCGCATGCGGTCGATGGTCTACACCGCCGAGCCCGCCTCGGCCCAGGAGCTGGCGAGCTACGGCTCGATCCTGAAGGTCGTCCCCCGCGCAGAGCTGCGGGCGACGGCGATGGCGGTGGCGGCGAAGATCACGAGCAAGTCGCTCACGGTCATCCGCGCGGCCAAGGAGTCGCTCAACGGCATCGACCCGGTGGACGTGAAGCGCTCCTACCGCTTCGAGCAGGGCTTCACCTTCGAGCTCAACCTGTCGGGCGTCGCCGACGAAGCGCGGGATGCCTTCGTCGAGGGGCGGGACGCGGACTTCGAGGAGTAGCGTGGACAAGCGCTGCACGGCGGACGAGGCGGTCTCACGGCTCCGCTCCGGCATGACCGTCGGCGTCGGCGGGTGGGGCTCACGCCGCAAACCCATGGCCTTGGTGAAGGCCCTGCTCCGTACGGACGTCACGAACCTGACGGTCGTGTCCTACGCGGGCCCCGACGTGGGGTTGCTCCTCGCGGCGGGCCGCGTGCGGAAGGTCGTCTACGGCTTCGCCTCCCTCGACTCGATCCCCCTCGAGCCGCACTTCCGCAGGGCCCGTCAGGCCGGCGCCGTGGAGGCCGTGGAGTGGGACGAGGGGATGCTCCAGACCGGCCTGCGCGCGGCCGCCCAGCGGGTCCCCTTCCTGCCTACGCGGGCGGGGCTGGGCTCCGACGTCGTGCGCTTCGACCCCACCCTCCGCACGGTGACCTCCCCCTACGCCGACGGCGAAGAACTCCTCGCCGTCCCCGCCCTCCCCCTCGACGCCGCCCTGATCCACGCCCACCGCGCCGACGCCCGGGGCAACTGCCGGTTCCTGGGCGTCGACCCGTACTTCGACCTCCTCTTCGCCCGCGCGGCGGAGACCACGATCGTGAGCTGCGAGCGGCTGGTGGAGGGCTGGGACCTCCCCTTGCACACTCCCGGCATCGCGAGGCCGTGGGTCCACGCCGTCGTGGAGGCGCGCGGAGGGGCCGGGTTCACGTCCTGCGACCCCGACTACGGCCGCGACGAGGCGACCCAGGAGGCCTACGCCGTGGCCGCCAAGGACCCCGACGCCTGGGCCCGCTGGTACGCCGACTGGATGGAGGCGTGAGCACCGTGAGCGATGGACGTCGAGCCACTCGCGCGGACATCTGCGCGGTCGCTTGCGCGGAGGCCTTCCGCGGGGACGGAGAGATCCTCGTGTCTCCCATGGGCTTCGTCCCCCGCTTGGGGGCCCGCCTGGCCCGTCGCACCTTCGAACCCGACCTCATGCTCTCGGACGGGGAAGCGACCGTGATCGACGAACACGGCGCGGTGGAGTCCTGGATGCCGTTCGCCGACGTCTTCGAGACCCTGTGGTCCGGGAAGCGGCACGTGATGATGGGGGCCGCGCAGATCGATCGGTTCGGCAACCAGAACATCTCGTGCGTGGGGGACTGGGCCCGCCCGAAGGCCCAGCTGATCGGCACCCGGGGGGCCCCCGGCAACACGATCAACCACCCGACGTCGTACTGGATCGGCCGCCACTCCCCCCGGGTGTTCCTGCCGTCGGTGGACGTCGTTTGCGGGGTCGGATACGACCGCGCGGCGACCCTCGGAGACGGGGCTCGCTTCCACGAGGTCCGCCGGGTGATCACCAACCTCGGGGTGTTCGACTTCGAGTCCCCGGGAGAGGGACCGGCCACCCTGCGCGTGCGCTCCCTCCACCCCGGTGTCTCGGCGAGCGACGTGGAGGCGGCCACCGGGTTCGCCGTACGCGGGTTCGACGGAGACGTCCCCGCCACCCGCGCGCCGACGCCGGGGGAGCTCGCGCTGCTGGACGAGCTGGACCCCGACGGGCGGCGTGAGCGTGAGGTGGCGACGTGACTCATGGCGCCCTCCAGACCCGCATCTGCGAGCTCTTCGGCATCGAGCGGCCCATCGTGCAGACCGGCATGGGCTGGGTGAGCGGGGCGCGGCTCACGGCCGCGACGTCCGCCGCCGGGGGCCTCGGCATCCTCGCGGGCGTCACGATGACCATGCCCGAGCTCGAGGCCGCGATCCGCAAGGTCCGCGACCGCACCGACAAGCCCTTCGGCGTGAACCTGCGCGCGGACCAGGCGGACATGAACGACCGGATCGACCTGATGGTCCGGGAAGGGGTCAAGGTCGCGAGCTTCGCCCGGGCGCCGGGCGCGAAGGTCATCGGCAAGTTCAAGGACGCGGGCATCCTCACCATGCCCACCGTGGGGGCCCGACGGCACGCCGAGAAGGTGCTCGCCATGGGGGTCGACGCGATCATCGCCCAGGGCGGCGAAGGCGGCGGCCACACGGGATCGGTGCCCACGTCCCTGCTCCTCCCCGAGGTGTGCGATGCAGTGGGCGTGCCCGTGCTCGGCGCGGGCGGGTTCTCCACCGGACGCGGGCTGGTGGCGGCCCTGGCCTACGGCGCGGCCGGCATCGCCATGGGGACCCGGTTCCTGCTCACGGCCGAGTCCCATGTCCCCGACGCCGTGAAGCAGACCTACCTCGGCACGCCGGTGACCGGGACCGTCGTCACCACCGCCGTGGACGGGTACCCCCAGCGCGTGGTGCGGACGGCCGTCGTGGACGCGCTCGAGCGCGCCGGGTGGTGGTCTGCGCCCTTCCGCGCTGCCCGGTACGCCCTCGAGTTCCGCAAGCTCACGGGCACCCCCGTCATGGACCTCTTCCGCGAGGCCATGGCGATGAAGAAGCACTCCCGCCTCACCTGGGCTCAGACCGCGATGGGGGCGAACGCGCCGATGCTCACGCGCGCCGCCATGGTGGACGGCAAGCTCGACGCCGGGATCCTCCCGACCGGCCAGGTCGTGGGCGTCATCGACGCCCTGCCGACCGTGGCCGAGGTCCTGGATGCCATCATGGCGGAGGCGGATGAGGTGCTGACCGGGCTCACGCCGCCTGCGCTCCCCGCCCCGGAGGCTTCGGCATGACCGATCCCCAACCGACCGTCCTCTACGAGCAAGTCGGCCGCGTGGCCGTGATCACGATGCATCGCCCCGAGTTCCGCAACGCGCAGAACGCGGTGATGACCTATGCCCTCGACGACGCCTTCACCCGCGCCGTGACCGACGACTCCGTGGGCGCCATCGTGCTGCGAGGCGAGGGCAAGCACTTCTCCGCGGGGCACGACATCGGCACCCCCGGCCGGGACATCCACGAGTCGTTCGAGCGTCGCGCCACCACCTGGTGGGACCACGCCGACAAGCCGGGCGGCGAGAACATGTTCGTGCGCGAGCAGGAGCTGTACCTGGGCATGTGCCGACGGTGGCGAGAGCTGCCGAAGCCGACGATCGCGCAGGTCCACGGCGCGTGCATCGCGGGGGCCCTGATGTTGGCCTGGTCGTGCGACCTCATCGTCGCGTCCGACGACGCCTTCTTCTCGGACCCGGTCGTCCGCATGGGCATCCCGGGGGTGGAGTACTTCGCCCACCCCTACGTCATGCCGCCGCGGTGGGCCAAGGAGTTCCTCTACCTCGGCGAGCGGTGGCCCGCCCAGCGCGCGCTCGACGCCGGGATGATCAACCGCGTCGTCCCGCGGGACGACCTCGCCGACGCCGTCATGGCGATGGCCGAGAAGATCGCCGCCATGCCGCGCATGGGCCTGGCGCTCACGAAGAAGGCGATCAACCAGGCCGAGGACCGCATGGGCATGCGCGACACGATGGACTCGACGTTCGCGCTCCACCACTTCGCTCACGCGCACAACGCCCTGTCGTCGGACGACCACCTGCAGGGGCAGGACGCGAAGTCCATGGCCGCCGCCTACAAGAAGAAGTCGGAGTCCTGACGTGGAGCTGACCTTCACCGCGCGTGAGCGTGAGTTTCGGGCCGAAGCCCGGGCGTGGCTCGCCGACCACCTCGCCGCCGATCTGCCGTCCGGGGACACACGCGAGGGCTTCGCCGCCTGCCGCGCGTGGGAGCGCGCGCTCTTCGAGGCCCGGTGGGCGGTCGTCTCCTGGCCCGAGGAGTACGGGGGACGGGGCGCGTCGCTCGTGGAGTGGCTGATCTTCGAAGAGGAGTACTACCGGTCGGGGGCCCCGCCGCGGATCACGCAGAACGGCATCTTTCTCCTCGCGCCGGTGCTGTTCGAGTTCGGGACCGAAGACCAGAAGCAGCGCGTGCTGCGAGACATGGCCTCCGCCGAGTTCACCTGGGCCCAGGGTTGGTCCGAGCCGAACGCCGGGTCCGACCTCGCGTCGTTGCGGGCCTCGGCGCGACGGGTGGAGGGCGGCTGGCGCCTCACGGGACAGAAGATCTGGTGCACCCGGGCCGCCTTCTGCGACGGGGTCTACGGCCTCTTCCGCACGGACCCCCACGCCGAGCGTCCGCACAAGGGCCTCACGTACTTCATGCTCCCCCTCACGGCGGAGGGCGTGACCGTGCGCGGGGTGGAGCGGCTCGACGGCGACGAGGGCTTCGCCGACGTCTTCTTCGACGACGTGTTCGTGCCCGACGGAGACGTGATCGGCGAGGTGAACAGGGGCTGGTACGTCGCGATGGCCACGACGTCGTCCGAGCGCGGGCTCACGCTGCGCAGCCCGGGCCGGTTTCTGGCGGCGGCGTCCCGGCTGATCCGCCTGTACCGGGAGCAGGCCGCCGCCGGGCCCGTCGACCCGACGCTCCGGGCGCGCGTGGCTCAGGCGTGGATCGAGGCCCAGGCGTACCGCTGGCGCACCTTCCGCACCGTGACGCGGATGGTCGAAGGGACGGCCGTCGGCGCCGAGTCCAGCCTGGACAAGCTCTTCTGGTCCGAGATGGACATCCGCACCCACGAGACCGCCCTCGACCTGCTCGGCGCCCGGGCCGAGCTCGACGACGCCTCGGACGCGGCGGCCGCGGAGTGGGGCAAGGGCGCGCAGTTCGCGCTCGCGGGGCCGATCTACGCGGGCACCAACGAGATCCAGCGCAACCTGGTGGCCCAGCGCGTGCTGGGGCTCCCCCGGGAGTAGCGTGGCGAAGCAACGGAAGGACCGACGCCCCGCCCGTCGCGGACCGCCCGACCCTCCCTACGAGATGTCGATCGCATGTCCGCGCTGCGGCGGCCGCGAGCACCACCCCGGGACGTCGCCCGCCTGCAGCCGGTGCGGAGTGCCCATGGAGCGGGCCTGGTTCGTGCGCGGCGAGCGGGTCGACGAGGACGTGTTCCGGGCCGCGCTCTTGGGGTTGAGCGCCCCCTGATCGACGTCTTGCCCGGGCGAGTGAAACGTGTTTCACTTCGGCGCCCGTCTCGCCCGTCGCGCCCTGAGGAGAGCAACTCCCGTCATGCGGTTCACCTTCAGCGAAGACCAGGAACTCTTCCGCGAAGCGGTGGGCGACATGCTGTCGTCCCAGTGCCCGCCCGACACAATCCGCGACGCCTGGAACGGAGACTTGACGCGCGCGCGCGCGGTGTGGGCCGAGCTGATGCAGCAGGGCCTGCCCCTCGTGGCCATGCCCGAGGCACACGGGGGCATCGGGCTCGGTGTCTACGCGCTGATCTCGCTGCTCCGCGAGACCGGCCGCGCCGCCCTCGTGGGGCCCGCGTTCGAGACGGCGCTGGTGGGCCCGCTCGCGCTCACCGGCGTGCACTCGGCCGCCGCCGTGCTCGAGGGGATCGCCGGCGGAGAGGCCCTGATCGCGGGCACTCCCGACGCGCCGGTGCCCTTCGCGGACTGGGGCGACCACGTCCTGCTCGTGGGCCCGGACCAGGCGTGGCTGGCGCCCGCGGGGGCGGCGCGGAGGGACCCCGTGAGAGGCACCGACCGGGCGCGCGGCCTGGCCCGCCTCGAGCTCGACGTACACGACTCACGCGTCCTCACGCTGCCCTCGGAGGTGGCGGATCGGGCCCGGGACGCCGCCGCCCTCGGCGCCGCCGCCCAGCTCTTGGGGCTCGCCGAGCGGATGCTCGATCTGGCCGTCGCGTACGCGAAGGTGCGGGAGCAGTTCCGTCGGCCCATCGGCACCTTCCAGGCGGTCCAACACCACCTCGCGGACGCGCGCGTCGGACTCCACACGGCGGAGCCGCTGGTGTTCCGCGCCGCCCACTCGCTGGACCACGGCGAGCCGGGCGCGAGCCTCCACGTGTCGATGGCCAAGGCGCAGGCCTCCGACGCCGCCACGCAGGTCGCCCGCAAGGCGCTCCAGGTCCACGGCGCCATCGGCTACTCCACGGAGCACGACCTCCACTTCTTCATGAAACGAACCTGGGCGCTCGCGCGCGCCTGGGGAGACGCAGCACACCACCGTGAGCGGGTGGCAGCGGTCCTGTTGGACGGCCCCGACGAGGGTCCCGACGCCGCCTCCACCGCGCTCCGCGAAGGGATTGATCCATGACCGAGGCCTACATCGTCGACGCCGTCCGCACCCCCACGGGGAGGCGCCGCGGCTCTCTGTCCCAGGAACACCCCGCCGACCTCGGCGCGCACGTGATCAAGGCGCTGATCGAGCGAAACGACCTCGACCCCATGGCCGTGGACGACGTGATGTTGGGCTGCGTGGACGCGATCGGACCCCAAGCGGGCGACATCGCGCGCACGTGCTGGCTCGCCGCGGGCATGCCCGAGGCCATCCCCGGCGTGACGATCGACCGCCAGTGCGGGAGCTCCCAGCAGGCGGTCCACTTCGCGGCCCAGGCGATCATGGCGGGCGTGAACGACGTCGTCCTCGTGGGCGGGGTCCAGAACATGTCGATGATTCCGATCGGCAGCTCGATGCTCGCGGCCCGGGAGCTGGGCCAGCGGGACCCCTTCTCAGGCAGCAAGGGCTGGACCGCCCGGTACGGCGACGTCCCCGTGAGCCAGTTCCACGGCGCCGAAGGCATCGCGAAGAGGTGGGACATCTCTCGTCACGACATGGAGGAGTTCGCGCTCGCGTCGCACCAGCGCGCCGCGCGAGCGATCGACGAGGGCCGGTTCGACCGCGAGGTGGTGCCCTACGGCGACTTCGTCATGGATGAGACCGTGCGCGCCGACACCACCCTCGAGAAGATGGCCTCGCTGCGCACCCTGATGGACGGCGGGCGGCTCACGGCGGCCGTGAGCTCCCAGATCTCCGACGGGGCCTCCGGCATGCTCGTCGCCTCCGAGGCCGCCGTGAGGGCTCACGGGCTCACGCCGCGCGCCCGGATCCACCACATGTCGGTGCGGGGCGACGACCCCCTCCTGATGCTCACGGCGCCCATCCCCGCCACCGCCTACGCGATGCAGAAGAGCGGCATGTCGCTCGACGACATCGACCTGGTCGAGATCAACGAGGCGTTCGCGTCGGTGGTCCTCGCCTGGCTGAAGGACACGGGCGCGGACCCCAAGAAGGTGAACGTCAACGGCGGCGCCATCGCGCTGGGGCACCCGCTCGGCGCGACGGGGACGAAGCTCATGACGACCCTGCTCCACGAGCTCGAGCGCACGGGCGGTCGCTACGGCCTCCAGACCATGTGCGAGGGCGGCGGGCAGGCCAACGTCACCATCCTCGAGAGGCTCTGAGCCGTGGGCATCTGCGACGGACGAGTCGTCATCGTCACCGGGGCCGGGCGCGGGATCGGGCGTGAGCACGCGCTGGAGCTCGCCCGCCAAGGAGCGAAGGTCGTCGTCAACGACCTCGGCGCCACCGGCGACGGGCGCGGGACCGACGTGGGGCCCGCCGGGGACGTCGTGGCCGCCATCGAGGCGCTGGGGGGCGAGGCCGCTTCGAACGGGGCGGACGTCGCCGACTGGGATCAGGCGGGCGCCTTGGTCGCCTCCACCCTCGAGCGGTTCGGGCGGCTCGACGCCGTCGTGAACAACGCCGGGTTCCTTCGAGACCGGATGTTCGTCTCCACCTCGGTGGAGGAGTGGGACGCCGTGATCCGCGTGCATCTCCGGGGTCACTTCTGCGTGACGCGACACGCCGTGGCCCACTGGCGAGCCGAGGCCAAGGCGGGGCGCATGCCGTCGGCGCGCATCGTCAATACGAGCTCCGGCGCGGGCCTCCAGGGGTCGGTGGGCCAGTCGACCTACTCGACCGCCAAGGCCGGGATCACGGGGCTCACGCTCGTCCAGGCGGCCGAGCTGGGTCGCTACGGAGTGACGGCGAACGCGATCGCGCCGGCGGCCCGCACCCGCATGACGGAGACCCTCTTCGCCGACATGATGAAGGTCCCCGAGGGCGGCTTCGACGCGATGCACCCCGAGAACATCGCTCCGCTCGTCGCGTGGCTGGCCTCGGCGGACTCCGGCGACGTCTCGGGCCGCGTCTTCGAGGTCTCCGGGGGCCGCCTGGTCCTCAGCGACGGCTGGCGCCCCGCCGCCGAGGTGGACCGGGGCGCACGCTGGGACCCCGCCGACGTCGGGGCCGCCGTCCGCTCGCTGGTGGGCTCGGCCGCCGACCCGATGCCCGTGTACGGAGCCCGCTGAGTGTCGTACCTCGTGGCCGCGGTCCGGTCGCCGATCGGCCGCGCATTCAAGGGCTCCCTGACCGAGCTTCGCGGGGACGACCTCTGCGCCCGCATGGTCCGGGCCGCCCTCGATCGACTCCCGGACCCGGAGGCGGTCGCGGCCCGCGTCGAGGACGTGATCGTCGGCTGCGCGCAGCCCGCCGGAGAGCAGGGCTACAACCTCGGGCGCGCGGTCTCGCTGCTCGCGGGCCTCTCGGACGTCCCCGGCGTCACCGTCAACCGCTACTGCAGCAGCTCGCTCCAGGCGATCCGCATGGGCCACCACGCCATCGCGGCGGGAGAGGGAGACGTGTTCGTCGCGGCGGGGGTCGAGTGCGTGTCCCGCTTCAAGCTCGGCAAGGCCGACGGCATGGAGGACACCAAGAACCCGCGCTTCCTGGCCGGGGGCGACCTCCCTCGGTACTACCTGGGGATGGGGCTCACGGCGGAGAACGTCGCGGAGCGGTGCGGCGTCACGCGCGAGGCCCAGGACGCGTTCGCCGCGCGCTCCCAGCAGCGGGCCGTGAGCGCGCGTGAGTCGGGGGTCTTCGCGGCCGAGATCGAGCCCGTCGAGACGCCCTCCGGGAGGGTCGAGCACGACGACTGCCCCCGACCGGGCACGACGGCCGAGAAGCTCGCGGGCCTGCGGACCGTGTTCCGAGAGGACGGCACGGTGACGGCGGGCAACTGCTGCCCCCTCAACGACGGCGCAGCCGCCGTGATCGTGATGTCCGAGGCCGCCGTGCGGGACCTGGGCGTGACCCCGATCGGCCGAGTCGTCTCCACCGCCGTGAGCGCCCTGAACCCGGAGATCATGGGCCTCGGACCCGTCGAGTCGTCACGCCGCGCCCTCGCTCGAGCGGGGCTCACGATGGCGGACATGGACGCCGTGGAGATCAACGAGGCCTTCGCGGCGCAGGTGCTCCCCTGCGCCGAGGCCCTGGAGATCCCCGAAGACCGACTGAACGTACACGGCGGCGCCATCGCCCTGGGGCACCCGTTCGGCATGACGGGCGCGCGCATCGCCGTGACCCTGCTGAACGCGCTGGCGGTGCGGGACGGGCGCTACGGCCTCGAGACGATGTGCGTGGGGGGCGGCCAGGGCATGGCCATGGTGGTCGAGCGACTCTAGGGATCTGCATCCCTGAGGACATGACCTCCGGAATCAAGTTCTGAGAGCAGCCTCCAATCGTGCTCTGTCACAGATGCGGGCGACCTCGGCCTCGACGCGGCGGAGGGCG
>Ga0209992_10000543_pt1 | contig 49724 bp, 45 predicted proteins | sample 2SBtaG_2_FD_182564 | JGI IMG/M metagenome (GOLD analysis project Ga0209992, IMG submission 182564) | Deep subsurface microbial communities from Kolumbo volcano to uncover new lineages of life (NeLLi) - 2SBTROV12_ACTIVE470 metaG (SPAdes)... | ecosystem: Environmental > Aquatic > Marine >... | reverse complement strand
TTTTACTTCGTTCGCTACGCTCTCTTTCGTTAAAGAGACATAAATAGACTTAATTAAAAACCCGCTTTCTGATCATACAAGAGACATAAATAGACTTAATTAAAAACCCGCTTTCTGATCATACAAGAGACATAAATAGACTTAATTAAAAACCCGCTTTCTGATCATACAAGGCCCTAAAGACAATCAATTCCAGTGGCATAAGTCTTCTCAATATGATCAATGATATCCTCGACATATCAAAAATTGAAGCGGGAAAACTGGAACTCAATCTAATTAATTTTGATCTGAAAGAGCTCGCGAATGAAATTTCAAAAATGTTTGAGCTACGCTGCCGTCAAAAGCAATTGGACTGGATAGTTAATATTCTGGGAGAACCGTGTTTCCTTTTTGGAGATGCGGAAAAATTGAAAGCGATATTGATCAATTTGATTGGAAACGCCGTCAAATTTACAAACTCTGGTGGAATATCGTTTAAGGTATCGTCTTTAGAAAATGATCATTATCTATTCGAAGTCATGGATACCGGAAAAGGTATTGCTGAAAAAGATCGGCAATATATTTTTGAACCGTTTCATCAGGAAGAGTCAAAAATCCACCATGGAGGAACGGGACTCGGTCTAGCAATTTCTAATAAGCAATTGGAACTCATGAGCTCTGAATTGAAGTTGAAATCTGAGTTGAACAAAGGCTCAAACTTTTACTTTACTTTATTTCTACCGCCAGCGTCCAAAAGCAATTCAGAACAGCCTGAACAGAGTCAAAATATCCTTTATCTAGCTGAAGGGTATAGGGTAAAAGCCCTTGTTGTCGACGACGTTAAAGAGAATCGCGACGTCTTATCGTTGATTCTCTCTGATTTGAAGATTGAAGTTATACAAGCGGTTGACGGAAAGGATGGCTTGGAAAAAGTTCGCGAGCATACCCCAGATATTATATTCATGGATATGCGAATGCCAAACATGAATGGCGAAGAAGCCATTCATGCAATTCGAAAAGAATTTGGAAAAGACCGGTTCAAGATCATTATTGTTACGGCCTCTGCATTGGACCGCCAAAGAGGAGGTTATGATAAGTTAAAATGCGATGGTTTTATTACAAAACCCTTTCGAATTGAACAGATTTTTAACAGTCTCCAGCGTCTTCTTGACGTGGAGTTTGAGTATGTGAAAGAAAAAAACCAAGATGAGAAAATAAGTAATGAATTAGATATAGAATTATCCAACCTCTGTATTCCTGAAGCCCTTTATAAAGAATTATTTGAGGCTATGGAAATAGGCAATATCACGTCGCTTGATATGAGCTTGGATGTGTTAGGCAAAATTAATGAGGAATGCAAACAGTTAAAAGAGCATTTAAAAGGTTTTTTGAGAAATTACGATATGGATGGATTCAGACGTGCATTACAACAATTGAATGTGCAGCCTAAGGATTAAAAATCAAACTTTGATAAATTTATTACTACCCAGGTTAGATTAGTACGCTTGTTAAACAAAAGATAAATTTCGGAATTCCAGAAACCACCTTAAATTCAATTAAAAATTTTGGATTTAGTATTTCTGAGCTGAAATTAAAATTATTTGACTAAAGCTTTGCCACTTCTATTTGATGAAGGCGTGGAACTTGATAAAGAGAATAAATATTAATTTTGGGATCCTTGATGGAGTTAAGGAAAAATTTTGGTTCGCTTCAAACCTCAGAAAAATTCTAAATCCGAAAGAATGAACTTAATAGATTAAATAATTGGAAAATTTAATTTATTTTTAGGAAACTTGAGAACCCATCACAACAAAAATTTATTAACTGATTTGGTTAGCGTCTTATATTTATAGTTTTTGACCAGCCAATTTAGATTCGCCGGTAATTTGGAGTAAAGTCGCTAATTGCTTGTAAAATTCATCAGTCGAGCCATTTGAGGAAGTTAAGGTAATATGTCCAACCTTACGCCCTGGTCTTTCCGCTTTTCCATAAAAATGAGGCGTCGCTCCAGAGATATTTCTGATATGTTCTTCTTTTGGCAAATTGCCGACTAAGTTTACCATTGCCGCAAGTTGGTCCGTCGAAGATTCTCCTAAGGGAAGACCACAGATCGCTCGAAGGTGATTTTCGAATTGGGAAGTACGGGCTGCCTCGATCGACCAATGGCCGCTGTTATGTACGCGAGGCGCCAACTCGTTGGCCAATAACCGATCCTTATCTTGGAAAAGTTCTAGAGCCATTACCCCTACGTAATTAAAGTCGTCCATTATTATTTTAATCATTTGATTGACTTTAGTTTGTAGCGAGTCGTTTAATCGAATGATTGACAAACGAAGAATCCCATCTCGATGGTGGTTTTCACTGACGGGATAGTAGACCATTTGACCGTTTTGATCGCGAGCCGCGATGATAGATAATTCTCGTTTAAATGGAACAACTGCTTCGACGATACAGGGTTTTTTGCCAAGCCGATCCCATGCCACAGAAAGGTCAGATTCCTTGGTTAGTTTAAATTGGCCTTTGCCGTCGTAACCTTGGGTACGGGTTTTAAGAATAGCGGGGAGACCAATGTTTTGCAGAGCGGCTTTCAATTCTGGAAGACTATTGATAGGCGAATACTTTTCAATAGGGATGCCCATGGCGGCAAAACGCTGTTTTTCCACTAGCCGGTCTCTAGCGACGGCTAAAGCCGAAAATGAAGGATGAAGGGTAACTTGCCGCTGGATGGATTCAACAACCGACAACGGAATGTTTTCAAATTCATAGGTCGTTACATCTGCCCATTTTATTAAACGATTTTGGGCTCGTTCGTCGTCATAAGGAGCGCAAAGAAGCTCTCCATAAGGAGCGGCGCAAGCGTTGCTATCGGGACAAAGAAACATAAAACTTAACCCAAGCGGGCGACCCGCTTGGGCTAGCATGCGGGCGAGTTGACCGCCGCCCAGTATACCTACATTCATCAATCGCTCTTACGTGGATCAGGGTTTTCTAGTACAGTATCGGTTTGCTGTTTACGATAGTTTTTTAACGCTGTTTTGATTTTTGGGTATTTATTTGCGAGTATACTTGTTGCCAGCAAAGCTGCGTTAGTAGCTCCCGCTCGACCAATTGCTAAGGTTCCCACAGGTATCCCAGAAGGCATTTGAACGATGGACAGTAAAGAATCCATTCCATTTAGCGTTTTGGATTGTACTGGAACGCCTAAAACAGGTAGGGAGACTTTAGCCGCCATCATACCTGGTAAATGCGCGGCGCCTCCAGCGCCTGCGATAATCACCTCTATGCCTTGTTTTTCGGCGTTTTCAGCATGCTGAAATAACTTGTCGGGTGTGCGGTGAGCGGATACCACTTCCACGGTATGCGGTACATCAAGCAGTTTTAATATTTCCGATGTATGGCTCATAGTTTCCCAGTCAGACTTAGAACCCATAACAATACTTATGAGAGCATGGTTTTCATTGGTCATTAAACGGATTATCTCCTAAAAATTATGAACTAAAGGTAGCTTAATATAGGTCCACTCCTTTTTTGCAGGAGTTTGAATTATTTGGCAACCAAGATTATTTTAAAGTTTTCTTAATTAATGTAGCGGGTCAGAAAACGATTAACTGCACTGGGTAAGTAGTTTTGATAGTTTAATTTCAGTTATTTTAAAAACTCAAATCAAAGGATTATCACATTCTATATAATAACTCATCAAAATTCGATAATTTTTAAAATTAGCTTGAATATTATGAAATAAAAATAAAAGCCATTATAAAAAAACGACTTATAGAATTAATAAGAAATCCATTTAATTTTTTAATACTTAATAATATAACGAAATTAAAGAACCCACTAGGCGGTTTCCAAAATGGTACACATTTGGCTGACGGGAAACATATGACACTATAACACTTACAGTCCAATTTATTTTATTGGGAATTTTTTAGTCTAAATTGGACCTTAGGAAGTATGAAAACCAATGAACACAAAATTTTGATTGTTGATGACGAGCAAGAGTTCCTAAATTTGATAAACGAAATACTCTCCGACGAAGGCTATCAGGTAGTTACCTCGGTAAATGGAGAAGAAGCATTAAACAAAATAGCTGAGGAGGGTCCTTTCTCTTTAATTATTAGCGATTATAAAATGCCAATAATAAAGGGGACCGACTTTCTTGAAACGGCTAAAAAACTTAATCCTAATACCCCTCGAATTATCGTAACCGCTTATCAAAATGCTGAAATGATGGAGGAGTCCATTAATAAGGCAGAAGTTTTTCATTTCTTATCTAAACCCATCAATATAGACAATACCCTTTCAATTATTAAATCCGGTATTAATCGTTATGAAGATACCGTAAAAAAAGAAGAAACCATTGCGGAAAAAGATCGTTTGATCCTTACGATCAAAAACGCATTAGAGCAAAGTCCTATTCTTAACCAAGTCCCATCAGATAATAAAATAAGCAAAAATAAGAAAAAAACAGAAGATGACAAGATTACTGTTGATATGTTCGATATGCTAGCGGCCTTATCCACAGCCTTAGATATAATAAATCCGGCGTTAAACGATCATCACAAACGGACATGTTATATCGCCTCCTCTCTAGCCAGCGAGCTTGAACTTTCGACAAAAGATATAAGCACTGTTTTTATTGCTTCTATAATTCATGATATAGGCGCAATAGCCTTATCTTACCGTTTTAAATTACTGGATTTTGAAGAAAAGTCTCCCCACGGACATGCCGAATTAGGGGCGTTGCTTTTAGAAAGCTTTCCGCCTTTTGCCCCTTTTGCTCCCCTAGTTCGTTGCCACCATGTCGATTGGGACCATGGGGCTGGCGAGATTTTTAAAGGTAAAACGGTTCATCCTTTAAGCCATTTAATTCACTTAGCAGATAGAATTGCGGTTCTTATTAAGCATGAGCCTCATGTAATAAAACAAATTTCAAAAATTGAAGAAAGAATTTTTTCAAAGGCTGGAAAAAGATTCAAGCCAGAATATGTAGACGCTTTTCGCAGAATTTCTAGGCAAGAATCTTTTTGGCTAGATGCAGTGTCCCCTAACTTAGATAACATTTTAAGAGAAAAGTCTCAACTACCGGATATTTCACTTGATTTAAATGGTATCGAACAACTAGCCGGTTTCTTTTCAAATATCGTCGACACTCGAAGTCATTTCACCGCTAATCATTCAAGTGGAGTTTCCGCAACTGCAGAAAGATTAGCACAGCTTATGAAAATGTCATCCATCGAGTGTCAGGAAATGAAAATAGCAGGATTTCTACACGACTTAGGGAAGTTGGCGGTTACCAACAAAATATTAGAAAAAGACGCCCCACTTGACGAAGAAGAAAGAAGCATCATGAAAACGCACACTTATCATACTTATACAATACTTAGTAAAGTTAAAGGACTGGAAAACATTGTTACTTGGGCATCTTATCATCATGAAACATTAACCGGAGACGGTTATCCTTTTCGCATTAAACCTGGAGATCTTACTTTAGGAGCAAGGATATTAGCGGTAGCGGATATTTTTACAGCTTTAACAGAGAACAGGCCTTATAGAATAGGAATGGAAAAAGGAAAGGTCGAAGATATTTTTTATAAAATGACCGAAGAAAGAAAAATCGATTCAAATATTGTTTCGACCTTAATGAGTAACTATGAAGAGGTTAATAATATTCGGAAAGAAGCTCAAGAAAAACAGGATGTCGAGCTTTCAGCATTTTGGAATAAACATAATGAGCTTTCAAAAACAGAATGAAGATTGATTTTTTTCTTGGATTTCGATCCAAAACCATTTCTTAAATTTAAAATTAACGATTAAATCCGTCACATGAAAATTTTAATCAAAATAATTAAGGTAAGTTTTTTGGGAACATTTTTAATTTTATATTCTTTTACACTCGAATCAGAAGCGCAAGACAACAAGCAGCCTTGTAAAAGTTTTAAAGATAAAATTACCCTTCCCTCAATAAATAAAAAACTTAAAAATCCGGTTTTAAGGACCGAAGCAAATATTCTACAAGGGAAAAAACTTTATCAAAAAAAAATCAAAATGATACCCTGCGCACAGTGTCATGGAAGAATTGGAAATGGCAAAGGACCTATGGCATGGGCCTTTAACCCATCTCCAACAAATTTTAATTGCAAAGAGGGAATTGTGGAAGTTAGCGATGGGAGATTATTTTGGACAGTTAAAAACGGTTCGCATGGCACCGGAATGTTGCCTTATAAAAATTTAGCGGATGAAGAAATTTGGAAAATTATTTTATATATTCGCGAATTGAAGGAATGAAAACTCTGAAAGTTGAGGTTTGATACGAGGACTTAGCTCTTTTTTGAATGTTCCACTTCTTCATAGCTGAAGCGGTAACGTTCTACGGCCACTTTTAAAATATTCAATAAATTATCAAATTGAATGGGTTTTGTTAAAAATCTATATACTTCCGCCTTGTTGATGGAATCTTCCATCATTTCCGCATTCTGGTAGGCTGTCATAATAATTCGAGGAATAAAAGGAGCTAAATGCTTGGCTTTTTCAAGAAACTCAATACCTTTCATTCCAGGCATTCTATGGTCTGCCAAAATAACGGCAATATCATTTTCCATTTTCAGCTTTTCTAATGCTTCATCTCCAGAAGTAGCTAAGATAGGAGAATATCCGTTATCAAATAAAACCATCTTGATAAGTTTTAAAAATTCTTTTTCATCGTCTAAAACTAAAATTTTCGGATTTTCTTTTTCCATTTAGCTCAAACCTTAAGACTATGATGGCACAAGTTATAATTGAATTATAATATATACATTCTATGTTACGTTAAAGGTGATATCAACTATATTTTAGTTGTTTAGAATTATTATCGAAATACGATGTGTCATAGATTTTTAGAAAATCCTTTTTAGTTCTTATTAAGTGTATTTTGAATAATATAAAACCTCAAAGATCAATATTATAGGACATTAACTTCATAATGAGTTCTATGCGGCCCGAAAAAAAACAGAGGTTTTTACTATTTCTTATTTTGATTTCCGTAGGTTTTGCCATTGGTTTTGTCTCTATTCATGGGCTTTTCAAGACCGCTATAGAAGAAGAAAAAAATCATTTGACGATGATCGTAAAAAGCTGGGCAAGACTCATTGAAGCCATAGCTGAATTTGACCAGAAATACAGTACGAATTTTCCAAGGGGAACGACAGCGGCTACTATAAATCAAATCCGAAAAGCTCATGAAAAAATTAAAAATTTTGGAAAAACTGGAGAGTTTGTTTTAGCGCGATTAGAAAACGACAAAATCTTTTTTATATTAAAAAAATTCCCACTTGGCGATAACAACCCCAACCTTATGCTCTTTACTGAGCCGTTTGCCCAACCTATGAAACTTGCCTTAAAAGGCCAATCGGGAACAATTATAGGTTTAGATTACCGTGGAAAAGAAGTTATGGCGGCTTATGAACCTGTAGCTATTTTGAATTTAGGTTTAGTCGCAAAAATTGATTTGAGCGAAATTCGAGAACCTTTTGTTAAGGCAGGGTGGACAACAGGAGCCGTAGGTTTAAGCATTATTTTAATAGGTTCCTTTTTATTTTTAAGAATCAGCGAACCGTTAATTAAAAATTTAATAAAATTAAACGAGGAATTGGACGAATCAAAAAATAAATATGCCGATTTATACGACAACGCCCCAGACATGTTTGTTTCTGTATCGGCCAAGACAGCCGAAATTGTCCAATGCAATCAAACTTTAGCGGATAAAACGGGGTACAAAAAAAATGAAATTATTGGAATGAATATTTTTAAAATATATCAACCATCTTGCCTATCAAAAGTGGAAGCCGCTTTTAATAGTTTTGTTAGCAAAGGTTACGTCAAGAATGAAGAGCTTATATTACGTAGGAAAGATGGGACAAGTATCCCAGTAATTTTAAATGTTTCATCAATAAAAGACGACCAGGGAAAACCGCTTTATAGTCGATCCGTGTGGAGAGATATAACCGAATTAAAAGAAGCTGAAAAAAGGTTAAACATTAGTGAAGAACGTCTCCAGTATGCGGTGAGCGGATCTCAAGACGGTATGTGGGATTGGCTTAACGTCAAAAAAGAAGAAATATGGTGGTCGCCGCAGGTTTATTATTTATTGGGATATGAAGATCTTGAAATTGAATCGACCTTTTCACAATTTAAAAAATTATTGCACCCGAATGATTTGGAAAAAACAGAAGAAGCCCTCAAAGCAAATTTTGACAATAAAGTTCCCTACGATATTGAATATCGCTTGAAAACGAAAACTGGTGATTATCGCTGGTTTCTAGCCAAAGGACAAACCGTTTGGAATGAAGACGGTCAGCCGACTAGAATGTCCGGTTCTATCCGCGATATTCATAATAATAAGCTTGCCGAAATTTCATTACAGAAAAACGAAGAGAGACTTAGAGAAATCATTGAGAACATGCCCATTTTGATTAGCGCGCTTGATCAAAACTGGAATGTCATCGTATGGAATAAAAAATGCGAAGAGGTAACGGGCTTTAAACGCGAGGAAATGGTTAACAACTCAAAAGTAGCGGAAATTCTTTTTCCTGATAAAGCTTACAGAAAACAAATAATTTTAGATTGGAAAAATAAAGGAAAAAATATCGTCGATTATGTCGTAAAGATTTCAAACAAAAATAATGTCGTTAAAACCATATCGTGGACTAATATCTCGGATACGTTTCCTATTAGCGATTGGGCCCTTTGGGGAATCGGCTTTGATGTCACAGAGAAAATCAAACTAAACGAAACGATTCATAAATTATCCAGAGCGGTGGAACAAAGCCCCGTATCTATAGAAATTACCGATAAAGATGGAACTATTGAGTATGTGAATCCATATTTTTGTTCGACAACCGGTTACAGCGCTGAGGAGTTAATTGGTAAAAACCCTAGCATTCTAAAATCTGGTCTACAAACTGAAGAGTTTTATAAGGAGTTATGGGCAGCTATTTCCCATGGAAAAGAATGGCGAGGCCAGTTTCAAAATAAAAAGAAAAATGGAGAATTTTATTGGGAGTGGGCCACAATCTCCCCAATTAAAGACGATAAGGGCAAAATTACTCATTTTTTGGCGGTTAAAGAAGATATTACACATCACAAAAAAATAGAAAAAGAATTACTCGAAAGCGAATGGAAATTCAGGTCTTTAGTTAAAAATATCCCGGGCGCCGTTTTTAGATGCGCAAACGACGAACACTGGACAATGGAATATTTAAGCGCTGGAATTTATCCAATTAGCGGTTATTCGCCAAGGGAACTGATTGGCAATCAAGCTCATTCATTTGACAATATAATAGATCCTGAAGATAGAGATTATGTTAGAGATGAGATTCAAAAGGCGATTAATAAAAGGCAACCGTATACCATCGAATATAAAATAAATAATAAGAATGGATCGATTCATCATGTATTGGAAAAAGGAATAGCCATTTTTGACATAGACGACAATTTTCAACATATTGACGGCTCTATTCACGATGTTTCTGAATTAAAAATAGCTAGAGAAAAACTGGAGCTGGCACAAAAACAATTAATGGAGTCTCAAAAGCTCGCGGGAATTGGCCAACTTGCCGCTGGAGTAAGCCACGAGGTATTAAATCCTTTAAATATAATTTCCATCCACGTTCAAATGCTTTTAAGAAAAGCGATTGATAATGAATCGTTAAAAAATTCTCTAGAAAAAATGCAATTTGAAATAAGGAGAATTGAAAAAATTCTAAGAACCTTGCTTGTTTTCTCAAGAAAATCAAGCACAGAGCTTGAACAGGTAGAAATTCAAACGGAAATCGATTCCGCCTTAGACCTTGTAGAAAAAGATTTCGAGCTTGAAAACATTGAAATTCATCGGAGCCATGAGAAAAATTTACCAAAGATATTTATTGAAAAAGATAAAATGCGACAAGTTTTTTTGAATTTAATTAGCAATTCTAAGCACGCAATGCCAAATGGGGGAGAGTTTTCAGTTAAAACCAAACTTAAAGAAAGAAACGGAACAGATTTAATAGTAATTTATTTTAAAGATACTGGATCTGGCATCAAAACGGAGTACAAAGATAAGGTTTTTGAACCTTTTTTTACAACGAAACCAGAAGGAAAAGGCGCTGGAATTGGTCTTTCAATCAGTCACGCAATTATTGAAAAACTAGGGGGAACCATTACTTTTGAAAGCGATGAAGGTAAAGGCACGACATTTATAATTGAACTGCCTGTCGTCCATTAAAATTAAATTTCACTTTTTCGTTTTTTATGAGGTAAGAATAAAAATATCGCCTTCAATTGGATCTATCAAGTTTAAGTCGATAATTTTAGAAATTCCCTGAACGTCTAATTTTATGTTTTTAGGGATAATTAACCTACCGCTATGCGTATATAAATTTCTAGATAACTTCATTCCAGGTTTTAAGTCTGGTATTCCAACAGAGGTTTCTTTGGGAGTCTTATAATTTGTTAAAAAATGCTGAAGAGCTTCTACAATTGCGCCGTCGTATAGCTTTCCTATATCTTTTTTAATATATTCCAAGATATTATCCGCTTTATTAATATCTAATTTCATTTGATTCAAGCCTTCAATTTCCATTGATTCTGCAAAAGCGTTGGCAACCGCAATAATTTTTGACTCTTGTGGAATATCCTCGCCGCTTATTCCATCAGGGAAACCAGTGCCATCTACATTCTCACATTGATGCCTAAGGACATAACCCAACCCCTTGAGCCGGAAATGAAAATGCGTAAGTTCTTCTCCATAAACTGGAAAACGTTTATAAATTTGCTTTTCTTGGTACGTCCAGTCTTGTTTATGTTTTTGAAATAAATATTTTGGGAGACAAAGCTTTCCTATATCGTGGTATAGACCAGCAATATTAGCCAGCTCAACATGTTGGCTTTTTATTTGTTTTGCGATTTTTTGGCATAACCAGGAAACATTGAAACTGTGGGTTGCAAACTCGGAATCCAAATAACTGGATAAATGGAAAGGAAATCTTAAGGCGTGGAATAATTCTTTGTTCAAATAGTGATTTTTAGCTTCTAATATAGTTTGGTCGTAGTTGCTTTTTTGCTTTATTTTATGCTCTTTAAGTTTTTCACGACGCTGTCCCAAGCATTTTTTTATTTCAGAAAGTAATTTATCCAAATCTAACGGCTTTGATAAATATCCAAATGCCCCATTTTTCAGGCATTCTTCCGCCATTTGAATGTTGTTAATCGCCGAGACCATAATGATTTCCGTGTTTGGTTGACGATGTTTAATCATTTTAAGAGCTTCTACCCCATTTAAATACGGCATTCTAATATCTAAAAGAACACAGTGGGGTTGGAAGTCGCCTAATTTCATTAAAGCGTCTTCGCCATCTTCGGCGACTTGCACCGAAAATTGCTCCTCCTCCAAAAACAGTTTTAAACTTTCCCTGACTTCTTTTTCATCGTCAACAATTAGAATTTTTGAATATAAAGATGAGAATGTCATATTTGAAAGCCAAAATTATAAAGATTTTTAATAAACAATTCTAATTTTAATATAAATCAAAATTTAAACATTAAGGAATTATTTTTGAGTTTTAAAATCTAATATATAAAGCTGCTCTAAAAAGGAGATTAATTTACTTGACAAAAAATTCCCACAAAATTTTAGTGGTCGACGACGAACCCGAATTTTTAGAATTAATGCGATCCATTATCTCAGAAATGAATTACGAAGTTGTTACGGCTCAGGATGGAATTGAAGGACTTGAAAAGCTAAAAAATGACGGTCATATTTCAGTGATTTTTTCCGACCAAGTAATGCCCAATTTAATGGGAACGGAGTTTTTGGCTATATAAATGTTTTGAATTGAGTTAAACAGAAGTAGCGACCGCTTTTCTTTTTCTAGATTTTTTAACAGGAGGTTCTTTGGCTTCGATCACCAAGTGAAAACCTAAAGCTTTAAGAACAGCATGAAGACTGTCTAACCTCGGGTTGCCTTTTTCAGAAAGAGTTCGGTAAAGGCTTTCACGGTTCAAATTGGCTTTTTCGGAAAGCTTTGCCATTCCTCCGTGAGCATCTGCAACATTTCGAAGAGCTTTGAGGAAGTATTTGGGATCGCCTTCTTCAAACGCTGTGGTTAAATATTCCGCTGCCTCTTCAGGGTTTTTTAGGGAATTAATTAAATAATCTTTATAACTCTTAGAAGGTTTAACCATTTTTTCGTTCCTTATAATCTTGCCAATATCGTTTGGCCTTTATAATGTCGTCTTTTTGAGAACTTTTATCTCCGCCACAAAGTAAAAGTATAATTTGCTCATTCTCTTTTCCAAAATAGATCCTATAGCCCGGACCAAATTTGACTCGCAATTCTAAAATACCTTCGCTTAAGGATTTGCAGTCTCCAAAGTTCCCATCTTCAATTCGATCAATTCGAGTTTTTATTAAAGATCGTCCTTTTTTGTCTTTAAGATTCTCTAGCCAAGTTTGAAAAGGAGATTTACCGTTTCTCGTCACATAAATTAAAATCTTAAAGAGTGGCTTCATATGGTCCTATTTTAGCTTATAAACTACAAGCTGTTCAAATTAAAATAATAAGTTTTTAAAGGGGAGTTTATTAAAATCCACTTCGCATTAAAAAAACGTCCCAAACCAACCTCATTCCTAAACGGATATCTTCCGAAGCGAGCTAGAAGTGAAGGAATAATTTATTGTATCGAGGCGAGATCCTTCGACATGTACTTCGACAGGCTCAGTATAAACTTCGGGTGACAATATTAGGATTCAGGATGACGCGCGGGGTTTTTGCTTTGCGGCTTTAATGGTACCGGCAGTCATTGACCGCCAAGATCCTCCATGCTAGTCGGGGTAACTTTTTTAATAAATTAATTTTGGAATCGTTATCGTCGAGGAACAGGATGCACATTCCCCACTGCTTGTCATTCTGACGAGCCGGTTTTTGGCAAGGATAACGATTTTATAGCTAAATTGAACCGTCAAATCTGCGGCTTTCACTGAAAGCCGCTAGAAGTGAAGGATCTAGGTAATTAAAAGGAATAATTTATTGTATCGAGGCGAGATCCTTCGACATGTACTTCGACAGACTCAGTATAAACTGCGGGTGACAATATTAGGATTCAGGATGACGCGCGGGGTTTTTGCTTCGCGGCTTTAATGGTACCGGCAGTCATTGACCGCCGAGATCCTCCATGCTAGTCGGGGTAACTTTTTTAATAAATTAATTTTGGAATCGTTATCGTCGAGGAACAGGATGCACGTTCCCCACTGCTTGTCATTCTGACGAGCCGGTTTTTGGCAAGGATAACGATTTCAAAGCTAAATTGAACCGTCAAATCTGCGGCTTTCACTGAAAGCCGCTAGAAGCAATCGTTCAACGTCGTGCTGGGATCGTTATCCGGAAGCTACAAGGTAAGGGGAATTTATTAAAATCCACTTCGAATTAATAAAACGTCCCAAACCAATATCATCCCTAATCGGATACATTGTGAAGTGAGCTAGAAGTGAAGGAAGAAACTTTATTGTATCAAGGTGACCCTTCGACATGTATTTCGACAGGCTCAGTATAAACTTCGGGTGATAATATTAAGATTCAGGATGACGTGCATAGCTTTTGGCTTAGCGGCTTTAAAGGTACCGGCAGTCATTGACCGCCAAGATCCTCCATGCTAGTCGGGGTAACTTTTTTAATAAATTAACTTTGGAATCGTTATCGTTGAGGAACAGGATGTACATTCCCTACTGCTTGTCATTCTGACGAGCCGGTTTTTGGCAAGGAAGAATCTCGCATTGGACTTTTCGCTTTTTTAAAAAAGAGGAAGATTCTTTGATGGTTTTGAGTTGAGGACTGAATCTACAATAAGGCTGATTACATAGCTATCAAAACATATTTTCTATAAAAGGGAATCAGTTGCTACTATAACTCACCTTGAGTCTTCTTAATAAATTTCGTAGAATAATATTATGAAATTTACTATAGAATTGCCAAATATAGACGAAGAAGAACTGTCAAAAACCGAACTTACTGCGACGCAAATTCAGAAAGCAAAAGAAGCTGTAGCGGCGCACCTTTACGGCAATGGTATATTCTCCGAAAAAGAGGCCTGCGACTTGACAGGTCTGTCTCGGCGAGAGTTTGAAGACATGTTGCCGGATTATGGTTTTGCTATCCTTTTAAGCACTCCAGAAAACATAGCCATAGAAACTAACCAAAAGTAGTATGACTGGTATTGTTGTTAGCGATACCGGCCCTCTTATTTCTCTTGAAAAAATGAAGGACGGCTTCGGTTTTATCCGTAAGCTTTGTTCTAAAATTATTGTGCCCCCCTCTGTCCTTGAGGAGCTTTATAGAAACTCTTTCCCAACGGCGGAAGAATACCTACAAGCTTATAGTATTCATAATTTTATCGAAGTACAAACTCCTTCGGTTATCCCTGAAGTTCTCAATAGCAACCTTCGCTTGCATCAACCAGAAAAAGACGCCCTTTCTCTTGCTTTAGAACTCCAAAAAACTTTATGGATTGAGAAGAAATTGGCCGTAGCATGGCGCAAGCCCTTGGTCTAGAAATTTCTGGAATTGCAGGTCAAGTTCTCAAAGCTAATAAGGAAAACTTAATTGATCAGGAAGAAGCGGGTCAAAAATTTAGGGAACTTTTAAATGGGCGGCGGCTAAACCGAAGGTTTTATAAAGTTTTGCTAGAAAAGATAAAATAATATTATCACTCGTCCCACGCCAAAAGTATTTCCCTAGTTAAGACTTTCATTTTTTATCGTAAAATTAATTCCAAAACCGCATTGGGGTAAATATTACCTAGATCCTTCGCTACTTCGGCGATGCTCAGTACAAGCTCATCAATGGTGATCGCCTCTAGGATGAGGCGCGGGGGTTTTGGCTTAGCGACTTCCAGTGAAAGCCGCTAGACTTCAACGTTCAACTTCGCGCTGAAATTGTACCGGATAGAATCAAGGCATAACCCGGTTTAACATTCTTGTCAAAATGCTATAATATATATTTGAAGGTTTCAAAACCATTAGCCTGTAGAAATATCATGAGTAAAACAGAAAAATCCATAGACGCGCTTATCTCTGAAAAGGTAAGTTCTGGCGCTTGCTCTTCAAATATTGAAGCAGAGGAACAAATTGCCGCGAATCTTGTTGAACGGAAACTTGACAGAAAAATAGCCAAAGGACGACAAGACATTCAGGAAGGAAACTCCACTCCTGTAAACGAAAAAACCACCACAGAGTTTGTAAATCGTCTCGCAAAAAAGATAATACCCAACACCGAATAAGTGGAACTTTTCACGGTTATTAAGGCAAAGTCTGTCGAAGACGATTTAGAAGAAATTGCTCGTTTTATTGCCGAAGACAACCCCTACAAAGCTCTTAGCTTCGTGAAAGAAATTTTACGCGACGCCGAGTCCGCCCTTAGTTTATTTCCCACGAAGTTCAAAAAATACAAAGAGTGTCACGTGTGGCCTTATAAAGGTTACTTAGTATTTTACGATGTAAACCACGAATCAAAAACAGTACAAATCCTTCTTATCACTCACTCTGCACAGTTCAACAAATACAAACATTTCATTGACCGCTAACGGCAATAAATTCACAGGAATAAATCGGTCATAGCGTTAAGCGCTCAAGGCATAATGTCAGCCAAATCTGGATAGGGACGCAGCTTACACTTAAGGATGACGCGGGGGGGTTTTGGCTTAGCGGCTTTAAAGGTACCGGCAGTCCTTGACCGCCGAGATCCCTCCATGCTAGTCGGGATGACTTTTTTAATAAATTAATTTTGGAATAGTTATCGTCGAGGAACAGGATGCACATTCCCCACTGCTTGTCATTCTGGCGAGCCGGTTTTTGGCAAGGATAACGATTTTATTGCTAAATTGAACCGTCAAATCTGCGGCTTTTACTGAAAGCCGCTAGAAGCAATCGTTCAACGTCGTGCCGGGATCGTTTTCCGGAAGGTACAAGTTAAGAGGAATTTGTTAAAATCCACTTCGCATTAAAAAAATGTCCCAAACCAACGTCATCCTTGAGCGGATAGCCCGCAAAGCGGGTTAGAAGTGAAAGATCTAGGCGATTAAAAGGAGTATATTTATTGAATCGAGACGAGATCCTTCGACGGAGTTTATGCTGAGCGTAGTCGAAGTACTCAGCAACCGTGATTAAAATCAAGTTTAAGTGAGTAATTTTGATCCCAAGTTGAATTATTTTTAACCATAGTGTTTATGATAGTTAAGAGTTTTCTCATGCAAGCGGTAAGAGCGACTTTGGGCTTTTTGCCTTTTTCGATAAGTCGTTTGTAAAACATTTTAATACTAGGGTTGTACATAGAAGCTGAAAGAGCAGACATATAAAGAGCGGAACGTACTTGAGCGCGACCTCCCCAAATCATTCGGGTCCCTCGAAACTTTCCACTATCGCGGTTTAGGGGAGCAACTCCCACAAGAGTGGCGATTTCTCTTCGGTTTAATTTTCCAAGTTCAGGAAGATTGGCTAGGAGGTAACTTGATAAATTAGGCCCCACTCCAGGAACGCTCGTTATGATTTTGTCTTTTTCTTTCCAACCAGGAGTATTTTTGACGTTGTTAGATATTTCTTTTTCTAATTTTGAGATGCGTTTATCAAAAACTTTTATGAGAGATTTAATATCTTTTTTAGTCCATTTATCAGCTGTTTGCCTTAAACGGGTTTTTTCAGCCGTTCGCATGCCAAGAAGCTGGCGGCGACGCGCTACTAATGACGCTAATTCTCGAGTTTGTTCGTCTTTAATAGGACGAATCTCTGGACGCATCAAAGCTCCAAAACGAGCCAGTATCCAAGCATCAATAGCATCCGTCTTGGCTAATTTACCAAGAGCTTTTGCAAAATCACGAACTTGGCGTGGATTGACCACGACCGCAGGAAGAGCGGCGCTTACTAACGACGAATACAGTAACGTTTCAAGGCCTCCCGTCGCTTCCATAACAACCAAGCATGGTTTAAGGGAGATTAGTTTTTCGACAAGTAACGAAACACCGCCATCGTTATTGAGTTCTGACCAAACTTCAGAGTTGGAATTGTTAGCAATATCCAATCGTTCTTTACTAATATCAACGCCAATAAAAAGTTCTGAGGATTCTGTTTTCATAGCTCTGTCTCACAGTCTTGTAGATTCGGGCTTCAAGGCCCAGGCAACCGTTCGGGTTAATCAGAGAATGGACATGACGACCCAGGCTGAGCTGCGGGTTTTTAAACCCAAGGATGAAACGGTCTATCATGCCCTGACAACAAACAACTTTAGTGTACAACTTTTTTATTTACGTTACTTTTTGAATCATACAAGGATGACAGACAGGATGTGTATTGGATTGCTGAATACTTTGTAATTACGCAGTAAAGGGGAAGAACTTTTAGAACTAATTAAAAAAAAATATCCAAAGATCTATTCATCAGGTTTATCGTTTAGCCGTTATTTTTATAAGAAAGAGACGAGGATATAAAGTTCTGAAAAAGCGGGTGAGGTTCCATTGGGGAAGATTTGAACTCTGGATGAAATTGCCCCGCTAAGAACCAGGGGTGGTCTTCAATCTCTACGATTTCAACCAGGTTTCCGTTTGGTGAAATTCCGCTAATCTTAAGACCGGCATCCTCTAAGCGCAATCGGTATTTGTTATTAAACTCATATCGATGGCGATGCCTTTCGTACACTTCCGTTCTCCCATAGGCCTCGTAAGCAAATGAATTTTTTCTAAGCTGACAAGGGTACTCGCCCAACCTCATGGTACCGCCTTTGTTGCCTTTTGCATCCTGGTCGGGAAGCAAATCAATGATGAGGTATGGAGAGCTTGAAGTGATTTCCGAGCTATTAGCGTTTTTCAAATTAACCACGCTACGCGCATATTCAATAACGGCGCAATGCATTCCTAAACAAATGCCAAAGAAGGGAACTTTATTAACCCTGGCATAAGTTACGGCCCGAATTTTTCCTTCAATCCCTCTATCGCCAAAACCTCCAGGAACTAAAACGCCGCTACTGTTTTTAAATAAGTCGGAACCGTTTGTGTTGCCTTCTAATTTTTCTGCGTCTATCCAGTTCAAATTAACTTTGGCATTATTTCCAATTCCGCCATGGTAAAGAGCTTCCATCAAACTTTTGTACGACTCTTTAAGATCTAAATATTTCCCGACTATAGCGATCTCTACTTCGTGTTTTGGTTTGTGAATTTTGACGTTAATATCTTGCCATTTGGAAAGATTCGGAGTCTTATCTTTAATTCCGAATTTACTCAGTATGATTTTATCGAGTCCTTCGTCATGAAGCGCTAAGGGAACTTGATAAATAGAATTTACGTCTTGGGCCGTTATAACCGATTGAGGTTCAACGCTGCAAAATAAAGCGATTTTCTTTTTAATGTCTATTGTAAGTTTTTGTTCCGTTCGGCAAAGTAGAATATCGGGTTGAATACCAATTTCTCTTAACTTTTGAACGCTGTGTTGAGTTGGTTTTGTTTTTACTTCGCCGGCGGTTTTAATATAAGGGACTAAAGTTAAATGTACGTAAATAACATTCTTTGGATTGATATCAAATCGGAATTGCCTAATCGCTTCCAAAAACGGCAAACTTTCAATATCGCCTACCGTTCCGCCTACTTCGCAAATTACAAAGTCAACGCCTTCCGCAACCAGCAATATTCTATTTTTAATTTCGTCGGTAATATGCGGAATTACCTGGACGGTCTTTCCTAAAAACTCGCCTTTTCTTTCTTTTTGAATAACGTCGTGATAAATCTTTCCCGAAGTGACATTATTGGTTTTCCGCATTTGCGCGTGCGTGAATCGTTCGTAATGTCCTAAATCAAGGTCTGTTTCCGCTCCATCGTCGGTGACGTAAACCTCGCCATGCTGGAGAGGATTCATCGTTCCGGGATCTACATTTATATAAGGGTCTAGCTTCATCAAAGTAACTTTAAGACCACAGCTTTCCAACAACGCCCCCATAGAAGCCGCCGCGATTCCTTTGCCCAACGAAGACAAAACTCCGCCCGTCACAAAAATAAATCTAACCTTGCTCTTGTTATTTTTCTTTTTCAATGGAATCTCCTCAAGGGACTTCAAATGCCGCCAAAACGTTTAAAGAGACTACGCGACAAAACCTTATGATGAACGAGCCCGCTCCAAGCGGACGGGATATCCTATATCTAGCGCTATTTTAAAATATGTAACCAGCCACGGGAAATTAAACCCACTTGTGGGATTAAAACTAACCGCAAATTATCAATTCTTCAAAGCTTTAATTTACCGGTTCGACTTGGTTCAACAAAGCTTCAACCTTCTCTAAATCTTCTTTACTATCTACTCCAATGGAACCTAACTTCGTTTCGACAACATAGATGGGTACTCCATTCTCCAAAATTCTCAATTGTTCCAATTTTTCCGCCATTTCCAAAGGCGATTCTGGCATGCTTGTATATTCCATCAAAAAACTTTTTTTAAAACCATAGGCGCCAATGTGTTTATAAAAAGTTGTATCCCGACACGTTTCATTTGATACGAGCCGTTCCTCATCTTTCCATTCGTCTCTCAAGTATGGAATAGGCGATCGAGAAAAATAGAGCGCAAACCCATTTTTAGAGGACGTAACCTTAACCACATTAGGGTTTAATATTTCATGGTCGTCTAAAATTCTGGACTTTAAGGTTGTGACTTTAATAAGCTTGTCTTCCAAAAAAGGTCTGACCAATAAATCGATGTTTGCCGAGGGAATGAGGGGCTCGTCGCCTTGAACATTTATAACAATATCACAATCTAAGTCTTTTGCCGCCTCCGCAATTCTATCCGTTCCAGAAACATGGTTTGCCGAGGTTAAAACAGCTTTCCCTCCAAAACCTTCGACGGCGTTTAAAATTCTATCGTCGTCCGTCGCGACAATCACCTCTGCAATAGATTTCGCGCTTTGAGCCCGCTCGACAACCCATTGGATCATGGGTTTCCCGCTGAGGTTTTCCAACGGTTTCCCCGGAAACCGCGTCGATCCCCACCGTGCAGGGATTATAACAACCGCCTTTAATTTAGTAGGCATGTTTGTTTATAAGTCCCTTCCAAAAGGTCATCGCTATTATTTTTATATCAAACCAGAACGACCAATGTTTAATGTAATACAAATCGTATTCAATTCTTTTTTCAAGCGAGGTATTTCCTCTCCAACCATTCACCTGGGCCCAACCTGTTAGGCCGGCTTTCATCTTCAAACGCAACATATAAGACGGTATCGATTTCTTAAAATTATCGACAAAATGAGGTCGCTCAGGCCTTGGCCCAACCAGGCTCATTTCTCCTTTAAGGATATTAAATAACTGCGGCAATTCGTCCAAGCTGGTTTTTCTTAGGATATTTCCTAGCGGCGTTTTCCTATCGTCGTTGGCGCTAGCCCAGACGGGACCCGAACTTTGTTCGGCTCCTTCATACATAGACCGAAACTTCATCATAGAAAAAACTTGGCCGTCCAACCCCACCCTCTCCTGGCGATAGATGATTCTCCCTTTAGACTCTAATCGGATTAACAGAGCAATGAGCGCCATAAAAGGCCCCAGTACCAGCAAACCCATACCAGAGCAAACGATATCGGTAATACGTTTTACAATGACGTTCCAACCGTAAAGAGGAGTTCCCGTTAAATTCACTATGGGCAACCCGTCAAAATCTTCAATACCGGAGGAAAGGTTCATAAACTTCATCAAATCGGGAACAACTTGGATATCTACTTTTTCTTCTCGTAAATCTTTTAAGACGTCTTCTAAATATTCTGGAGCGTTTAAGGGGAGAGCAATGAACAATTGATCGATTTTGCGTTCCTCCAAAAACCGAGGAACTTCCTTCACGTTCCCCAGAACTTCATAATTCCCAACTTTTTTCCCAACCTCTTCTGAAATATGGGTTAAAAAACCGACTATTTTAAACCCTATCTCAGGATTCAAATCGATCTTATTTGCAACGGACTCTCCCAAATCGCCGGCGCCGATGATCAATACCTGTCGTAAATTAATGCCCTTCTTTCTCATTTGCATCAGCCCCTGTCTTAAGAGCGCATGCGTAATCATCATCAAAATAGAAACGACGATTAAAAAGATAACAACCATTAACCGCGAATATGAAATCCCGCGATAAAAGAAAGAAATCGCCGTTAACATTAATACCGAAACCGAAGCGACTTTTATAATTGAAAAATATTCAAAAGAGGCCGATTTGCCGCGAAGTGGTTCGTAAAGGTTGAACCATTTTATGTTCAAGGAAAAAATGATCCAAATCGGAATACCCGTTAACAGGTAAACGTCAAAGGGCGGCACGCCTTGGGGAGTAGGAAAAAGTCCCCAATGGAAACGTATGGAATAAGCCGCTATCCAAGAAAAAAAGACAGTTAAGCTATCGGAAATAAAAAGAATGGAAGCAAAAAATTGACCGTATTTTTTCAACATTGCAGAAACTTATGAAGGGTAATTTCAGCTTGAATCTGTTGGGTAAAAATATCGGTATCGAAATTTAAGGCATTTTCGCGAGCGGCTTTGGGAGCAAAACCACCTTCAATCGCTTCGAAATGTTTAACCGCAGAAATCAATCCAGCCACCGTTTGTTCTGCAAAAAAGATCCCCGTTGGCTTTTCGGTAACTTCCTTTGGAATATTATATTCGGGCTTCCAAGTGGAACTATCGGGAATTACCGTTTCCAGAGCGCCGCCTCGACCATAAGCAATAACAGGCCTACCCATGGCTTGAGCTTCGAGAGGCGTTATTCCAAAATCCTCTTCGCCTGGAAAAATAAAGGCTCGACAACGGGCATAATAAGATCGAATGGAACGGTCTGGCAACCAACCTAAGAACTCGATATTGGGCCCGGCCAATCGCTTCAACTTAAAGCTATCTTGACCTTCGCCGATGATTTTCAAAGGATACCCCAATTTATTAAACGCTTCAACAGCTAAATCCAGCCGTTTATAAGGCGCAAAAGCGGATACCATCAGAAAAAAATCTTTTGGCCTTTCTCCTGTAGGCGAATAAAAATTAGTGTCTACAGGAGGGTAGATTACCTTCGCGTCGCGATTGTAATACTTATCGATTCTTTTTTTTACATGCTTGGAAATCGCATAAAACTTATCCACCCTGCGGCTTGACCTTACGTCCCATCGACGCAATATAGGAGCTAAATGCGGCATCACCTTGGAAGCTAACGATTTTGAGTTATCGCCTCCGAAATATTGGTCGAACTGGTCCCATATATAGCGCATGGGCGTGTAGCAATAGCATAAATGGGTAGCCGTGCTCTTTTTCAAGACGCCTTTGGCTACACAATGGCTGCTACTAAGGATTAAATCGTATTCCCGAAGATCCAAAAACTCCACCGCAATAGGCATGATGGGTAAGTAATATCGATACTTTTCTTTGGCGAAAGGGAGATGCTGTAAAAAAGACGTGGTGGGCTTTAATTTTTCGATTAGGGGCGATACGCTACCGGGAACATGTATAAGAGTGAAAAGATCGGCTTCCGGCAATAAACGGCAAAAAACTTCTAAACATTTTTCCCCGCCACGCATACCGGTCAACCAGTCGTGGATTATCGCGATTTTCATGGGTTGGTTGGCGAATCAGGATTGCCGTCGCCAAACTGGCGATCAGCCTAAAGTATCCAACGAAACGAGGAGAATCGTCTCGTTGGATTTCAAAGGAAGGTATTGTACGCGTTTATTGGATTTGGCTCAATTCCTTTTCAATTTTTGCTCTAACTTCTGCGGTAGGATTGCTACGCAAAGCGGATTGCAAAATATCTATGGCTCGGCTGGATTCGCCTTTTTTATGATAACTAACGCCAAGCATAAAACGGGAATCGTGAACTTTATTTCCGCGAGGAAATTTATCAAGAACCGTTTCAAAGTGCTTAATAGCGTCGTCGAACATTTCTAATTTAACGAAATTGCTGCCAATCCAGTAATGAATATTGTCTTGGTAACTCATCGGCGGATTCATAACCGCTAAGTTTTGAAATAGAAGGATAGACTCGTCAAATTGACCGCCTCTATAAGAAGACAGCGCTTGGTCGTATTTCATTTTAAAACTATGGGAAACGCCACTGCCCATTTTCTTATGCATGCCGCCGCGGCTACTATGCGACGATTTCATTCTGTGAGAACCAGAACGACTTTTCATCTTCACCATGGCCAACTCTTCTTTGAGTTGAGCCATTTGCAATTTTAATTCGTTAACCTCTGGCTCTAAAAAATCCGCTTTTTGCGAGATATTTCCTAGATTGCCTTGTAATTGTTCTTGGGTAGCGGAAATTTTAGGCTCTAAAGCGCTAATTATTTCCTGCAACTCTCTAACTTTAGCGTTAAGAGCTTCCTGTTGATCCTGCAAGTTTTCCAGGTCAACCTTCATTTCTCCGGAATCGGTCGGTTGATCAATACTTGCAAACCCGTCGTTCAACCCTTCGTCAAATCCGTCGCTACCTCCGGAAGGCTCTTCCCCAAAGAAATCATCTTCAGAAACATTACTCATTTCGTTGTCGGGTTCTTCGAATGGGATTTCATCATCAAAACCTATCGTTTCTTCTTCTTCCTCATCTCCCATCCATGGAATATAACTACAACCTGAAACCGTTAAACTAATAGACAGGATAAATATTAATAAAAGGCGGGAAAATAAGTTTGTTGGGGGCATGGTGGTCTCCATAAACGGGGAATGATTCATTACTCCTTTATAATCAATTAATTATAAGGAATAATTCCCAGGGTTGTCAACAATTATTCAAAGTAAAATTTTATAAAAAAACGCTATCGGAAAAGCTAAAAATGCTTTTCTCGAAAAACGCATTAAAACCATAACTTATTGATAATAAACAAGTTTCACACAAAAAACACTGTTCTTAACAATCCCCACGCATATCCTTCACCAACTCAATTAGCTTAACGCCAAACTTATCAAGCTCTTCTGGGGTGTTATCTCTTCCTAAACTGATTCTTATGGAACTATCGACAAGTTCTGGTGGAACTTTAATCGCCGATAAAACATGAGACGGTAGCTGGGAACCAGAGCTACAAGCGGAGCCGGTAGAAACTGCAAAACCTGCAATATCTAAAGCAATTAATAAGTCTTCTCCACGCACTCCTTTAAAACCTAAATTGATCGTATTAAATAGCTGCTTTTCCGAATTGCCGAAAAATTCAAATTCGCCCAGCTCTTTGCTAACGTTTTGGATTAATTTTTTTTTCAAATCACTCACGTAATTAACTTTTTTTTGCATTTCAGAGCAAGTCAGTTCCACCGCTTTTCCAAAACCGGCAATACCCGCAACATTTTCTGTCCCGCCTCTTCTTTTAAACTCCTGATTTCCTCCATTTAATAATGGAAACAAAGGTGGAGTCCCTCTGCGAATATACAACCCTCCTATTCCTTTCGGGCCGCATAATTTATGAGCGGAAACGGAAGCCAGATCCACCGGTAAAGCTCCCAAGTTCAAAGGCAACTTGCCAAAGCTTTGCACAGCGTCGGTATGAAATAAAACCCCGCGTTCCTTAGCAATCTCGCCAATTTTTTCGATATCGTGAATCGTACCGATTTCGCTATTGGCATGTTGGATGCTAATTAAAATGGTGTCTTCCCTAATCGCTCCCTTTAATCGCTCTAAATCTAAAGTCCCGCAACTGTCCACGGGTAAATAATCGACTTTAAACCCCTGCCCTTCAAGCGCCTTACAAGGATTTAAAACCGCCGGGTGCTCAATTTGACAGGTAATAATATGCTTTCCTTTATCCTGCCGACTCAGCGCCACACCTAAAATTGCAAAATTGTCAGACTCGGTACCGCCGCTCGTAAAAACAAATTCCCTGGGGCTAATCCCCAGCGTCTGCGTAATGATTTCTCGCGACTCGTCTATTTTAACTCGGGCCGACCTGCCAAACCCATGAATACTAGATGGGTTGCCAAAATCCTGTTTTAAGAATGGAATCATTTCCTCATAAGCCAACGGGTTTAATGGCGTCGTCGAATTATGATCCAAAAATATGTTCAATTTTTCACTTTGCTAAAACTTTGCCAACAATCTAGCGCCGTTTAATTAGGAATAAGATGTTTAGTTAAAATCTAGATAGAGGAAGAACGTGAATTTTAATAGGAAGTTTAATTTGCAGTTAAAATCTTTATTAACTCAAAATCTCAAAATTCAAAAGGGAAATAACAAACCGGTTAATATATCTCTAATCCTAAGTTCCAGTTTTGGGAAGCTTGTTCTCGCGTTCCTGATAATCTTTTACCGTCTCTTTTAAAGTTCTAATTTCTTTTTCCATTTGAGGAATACGATCTAACATGCATTCAATAGCTCGCGCCATGGGATCTGGAAATGTTTGTAACCCATCTTCGACCTCAAGCTCAGATGAAATTCCAGAAAATACAACGCGTCCCGGAACGCCTATCACCGTTGAATACTCGGGAACGGTTTCAACCACAACGGAACCGCTGCCAATTTTGGTATGGCTCCCTATTTCAATAGGACCCAAAACTTGAGCGCCAGCTCCCAGCATCACGTTATCGTGAATAGTCGGATGACGTTTTCCCTTTTTCATGCTCAAACCGCCCAGGGTCACGCCATGATACATAAAAACATTGTCTCCGACTTCTGAGGTTTCTCCGATAACGACTCCCATCCCATGATCGATAAACAACCGATGGCCGATTATAGCCGCAGGATGAATCTCAATACCAGTCAACCATCGTGCAAAATAAGAAATAGCTCTCGCCAAAAACTTAAATCCCAGTTTCCAAACCCAATGACTAATTCGATAAATAATCAAGGCATGGACCCCAGGATAACAAACCAACACTTCTAAAAAATTTCTGGAAGCGGGATCTTTATCAAGAGCGACCTCTACGTCCTCTTTTATGCTCCGGAAAACGCTCAATTTAAAACTTTCGGTTTACGATTAACTTTCAAAACCAAGGAACCCTTCTAATCTGGCATTATCCTATTGATTTTAATCAATTTAGAGACCAAAATCAACGACTTACAGTTTTGCGCGACTAAATTAATCGCCGTCACTTCTGTTCCTCCTCTTCCACGTCGTAGTCGTCGTCCTCCAGATCTTCCTCTTCATCCTCATCTTCATCCTCATCTTCATCCTCATCCTCATCCTCGTCTTCGTCTTCCTCTTCTTCCTCTTCTTCCTCTTCAAACTCTGGATATTCGAGGTTTTCTAAAATTTCAGAATCTTTGAGAGCTTCTAATCCCACTTCGCCGATATTATTTCCTTCAAGATATAATTTAACTAAACTCGCCATGAATTCTGATTCGGCAATGGCGATGATTCCTTCGTCGCCCATTTGAACGTTTTCAATCATCAAATCCGTCAAATTAGAGAATATCTCCGCTGCGGCGATAATCTTAACGCCTTCGTCGCCAATTTGATTACGGTCTAAAGATAGCAACTTCAGATTAGCCAAATGAGGAGAACTGGCCAAACTACGTATGCCTTCCGCCGTTATATAATTCAGCTCTAAAAATAATTGTTCGACACCCGCAATATCTTCGCATTCGGCAATCGCTTTGGCTTGAAAATCGCCTAAAGTCCGGTCGCTCAAATCCAGTATTTTTCCATCTTCGCTGATTTGGTTGCGGATCATGTTTCCAATCAAAAACAACTTAACCGCGTCTTTTCCTTTATCCGTTAAGTTGTTTTTGGTTAAATCGATGTTTTGTAGATCCTTAAAGGTTTTAGCTTCGGCCAAAGCCATAACGCCTTCATCCGTAATCCCAGTATTCCTTAAATCCAGCGATTCCAACTTAGTCAGCGTTTTAGTCGCGGCAAGACTCTTCAAACCCTCGTCGCCGATTTTGTTATCGGCAAGAGTTAACGCCGTCAAGTCAGACAACTTTTCGGATTCAGCTATATATTGTGCCCCTTTGGAAGAAATGTCATTCCAACCCAGTCGCAAGAATTTCAACTCTGGAAGATTTTCAGACTCGGCCAAGTATTTAACTCCTTCGTCGCCGATTTTATTCTTGTATAATTTTAGCGACGCTAAGTGACTCAGGTTTGGGGAATTGGCTAGCGCTTTCATCGATTCGGGTCCTAACTTATTTGTCGTCAGGATCAATCTTCTCAATTCTCTAATCGATTTTGACTTGACTAACTCTAGCACTCCAGAATCGCCTAATTTGGTGAAATAAAAATCGAGTGTGTGGTAATCCCTACTCAATTTGTAACCGTTGCGGATGATACCTTCAATATTGTAAAACTTTTTTAGCATCGATATTCCTGAATTTCAAAATTTTAGTGGACGATTAATATCTCTTATAAAGGCGCTAAGCGCAAGTAATCCTTACTTTTAAAATATTTTGGCAAAAAACTTTTCAAGAGTACCAAAATATTTATTATTTGGAGCCAACATAATATCGTTATGTCCCACGCCATCAATCAATTCCAGTTCTTTTACATTAGAACCGGCATTTGCAAAATTGAGTTCCGCTTCCGCGTAGGAAATTATTTGGTCTTCTTTACCATGCATAATCAGTAAAGGTGAAGTTATCTTTTTGATTTTTTGGCTATTATTAAATACAGCATTTTCCTCTGGGGTGATGGAATCTACCCTCAGTCCGCGCCTCTCCACTAAAGGAATGGGGTCGGCATAACCACTTTCGATAACGCAACCATCGATTTCTGGATATTTTACGCCAAGTTCTATCGCCGAGGCGCTGCCCAAAGAACGCCCCATAACGCAGAGGCGAGGACGAAGGACTTTATTTTTAGTCAAACAATCAAAAATAGCGCAAGCGTCGTTCAACACCCTTCTCAATGACGGGTGCCCGTTACTTTTTCCATAACCACGATAATCGCAGGCGATCAATTCCCCGCCAATGGCTCCAAAAACTTGAGCTAAGTCATTGTAATCAGAAACGATTTCTCCATTTCCATGAAAAAAGATCAAACTAAATCGCGCAGATGGAGCTGGAAATTTTCTTACATGAACTTTGATATCAGGCTCTACCTCAATGTATAGTTCTTCAGCGTTTCTCGGTGGACTGGAATAATCCGCTCTAGGGAAGAAGAGGTTTTGATTAAAAACCGTAGAATCAAAAATTGAATCCATTTTGTGATATTTTCATCTAATCTAAAAATTTAATAAATAGTAAACTTTTCAATTTGGAAACGTTCAAAAATCTTTTGCAGTTAAACGCTTATCATGTAAAATACCAGCCGAAAAACCAAACCAAAAATTTATTTCGAATTAGTTTCTAATATATATCATTAAAGCAAAATTCAGCTTTTTTTTTGCATTTTCTAAATTAAGGAGATTTCAATGTTAATGGATGTCGCCCCGATTGAAAAACTTTTTCAATCGATGAAGGAAATTCATGATAACGCTCGAAAAAATTTGGGCAGAGATTTAACCGTTGTCGAGAAAATTCTTTATTCTCACATGGACCCTGTAGATTATTCGAAATTGGTCCGAGGATCCGACGATATTAAATTAAAGGCCGATCGAGTTGCAATGCAAGACGCCACAGCGCAAATGGCAATACTTCAGTTTATGTCTGCAGGTATCCCTCAAGTTTGCGCGCCAACGACCGTTCATTGCGACCATTTAATCCAAGCATATACGGGAAGCGCGGAAGATCTTAAAGCCGCAGTCGACTTAAACAAAGAAGTTTACGATTTCTTACGCTCCGCCTCTATGAAGTACGGCATGGGCTTTTGGAAACCAGGTTCTGGAATTATCCATCAAGTGGTGATCGAAAACTACGCGTTACCTGGCACCATGATGATAGGGACCGACTCGCATACGCCAAACGCTGGCGGATTGGGAATGGTAGCCATCGGAGTTGGCGGCGCCGACGCTGTTGACGTTATGACCGGTCAACCATTCACCACTAAAATGCCTAAATTGGTTGGTATTAAATTAACCGGTAAATTGAATGGTTGGACCGCTTCCAAAGACATTATCTTGAAAGTTGCCACCAAGCTCACCGCTAAAGGCGGCACCGGTAAAATCATCGAATACTTTGGCGAAGGCGCGCGTTCCTTAAGCGCAACCGGCAAAGGCACCGTGACCAATATGGGCGCTGAACTAGGAGCGACCACTTCTATCTTTGCATATGACGAAACCATGGACGAGTTCTTGAAAATGACCGAAAGAGCGCCATTTGCCGAACTCTGCCAAAAATATAAAGACGTTTTGGTTTCAGACGCAGACTGCGAAGCCAATCCAGAAAAATACTACGACGAAGTTCACGAAATCGATCTTTCAACCTTGGAACCACATCTTGTAGGACCGCACACCCCAGACTTGGGACGCACCGTGTCCGAAATGAAAGCCGATTGCGAAAAGAACGATTATCCCAAAAAAGTCAGCGCCGCTCTTATCGGATCTTGTACCAACTCCAGTTACGAAGATTTGACCCGCGCCGTCAGCCTGGTAAGACAAGCTAAAAGCGCCGGACTCAAAGTAAAATGTAACCTGTTAATCACTCCAGGTTCCGAAAGAATTTTTGAAACCATTAAGCGCGACGGTATCTTGCAAGACTTCGAAGACGTTGGCGGAACCGTTTTAGCAAACGCTTGCGGACCTTGTATCGGACAATGGAAACGAGACGATATCAAAAAAGGCGATAAGAACAGCATCATCAGTTCTTACAACCGTAACTTTGCCAAAAGAAACGACGGTAACCCAGAAACGCTGAGCTTCATCAGCAGCCCTGAAACCGTTATCGCCATGGCTTTCGGCGGAACGTTTGATTACAATCCTCTGACCGATACCATTAAAACCGAAGACGGTAAGGATTTTAAATTCGAGCCGCCCCAAGGAACCGTTTATCCTGGAGAAGGATACGCCAGCAAAGACAGCGGTTACGAAGAACCATCTAATTCCGGCGAAGTGGTAGTTGATCCAAGCAGCGAACGATTGGCCATCTTAGACGCGTTTCCAAAACAAGATCCCGTAGCCGATTACCAAGATCTACCGGTATTGCTAAAAGCGGCGGGGAAATGCACCACCGACCATATTTCTCAAGCCGGTCCATGGTTGAAGTATCGAGGCCATTTAGACAACATCAGTAACAACATGTTCTTGGGCGCTAATCACGAGTTCTGTGACGAAACCGGTAAAGGTATTCATCCAGAATCCGGCGAAGCCGAAGAATTGAATAAAATTGCTCGGCACTATAAAAGCAAAGGTCAAGGTTGGGTAGCTTTTGGCGACGAAAATATTGGAGAAGGTTCCAGTCGCGAGCATGCCGCAATGGAGCCGCGCCACATGGGATGTTTGGCTTTCATTTCCAAATCCTACGCGCGTATTTTTGAAGCGAATCTCAAAAAGCAAGCGGTACTTCCATTCCACTTGATCAACAAGGACGATTATGGAAAGGTCAAAGCGGGCGATAAAATCAGTTTCGCAGGACTAGACCAAATCACTCCAGGCAAAAACGTTACCATGACAGCGACCCATACAGACGGTAGCGAAGATAAAATTGAGCTCAAGCATACCTTGAACGCTCAAGAAATCGAATGGTTCAAAGCCGGTTCCGCATTAAACCATGTAGGAGCGCAACAAAAAGGTTAAGCTCAGTTCCATTCGTTAAGAAACACAAAACCCCGTAGGGCATTGCCCTACGGGGTTTTTGTTTTTATAAGGAAGTAAAAAATTGTCATGCTGAGCTTGTCAAAACACGACCACTACTTTTTTTCTAGGTTTTGAAGTAGTTAAGCGCAAAAAAATAGTTCGCTTAATTTACCCCCACCCCACTGCCCGTCATCCAGAGGAGAACCTTTAGGTTCTGCGAAAGATCTCGCCCCGATTCAATAAAGTTCACACCCCTCTCTAACTCTCCATACTTTCTATAATGCCGTCCAACGTATTTTGTTCTTTTGTATCTTCACTTACCTTGCGCTTTTTTTTGAGCTTCTTAAGCGCAACCTTAAACTTAGCTTGATCCATTTTATTTCCAATCAAGTTTTGGGCAACAACGCAGCAATAACTCTATCCAAGGTTTGTATAAAAAAATCTATACTATATCCCCCCAAAAATCCTAACGCAGCTTCACTAACGCCAACTCCGTCCGCTTCTTTAATAAATAAAATAATAATTCCACCGCTCAGAGACCCCAAAATAAGACGGCTAAAATGTTCTGGAAAACGTCTCGGATTAAAAGTTCTATTCCTTAATCTTTTGCCAGTGATAAGCATTAGATAAAAACACGATCCTAAACCTCCGTACAAATAAGGTAAGGCAAATATAAAAATAAGCCTTTGTTTTTCTAAATTTTTTATTTCTTTAAGTTCTTTTTCAAACACCTCTTTTGAAACTGCCGCTAAAGGAACATCTTTTGAGAGTTTCAAAGTATTTTCGACAATGCTAGATTGGGCAATAGCCCCTAAATAACAACATGTGACAAGCGAAAGACCAATAAGGTACCAGCCGGCCAGCGAAAAGTTCCCATAAAACATCCATAAAACCATTTTCCAAGCTTTCTTAGGCCTTTTGAAAATACTCGTAGTCGATCTTAAAGATTCAATCGTTACATCTTCCAATGCCACTGCCATTTCACAACGAATAGTCGCCAACCTGTTGATTTCGGTATCGGTTAATTTTCTTTTTTCATATTTTAAGATGAGCTCATGAATTTCCTGGCATTCTATAACCTTTTCTTTGCTTCCAATTGCGTATTCAGAAAGAAGGACAACATCCTCCATTAAATTCTTTATATACTCGTCCTCATTGGACACCAAAACTCTATCCTGGTTTAATTTCTCATTGTGTTCAGCTTCATTCGATTCATCTTGGGATGGAGAATTTTCTTCGCTCATAACATTACCTATTGGTTAGTTTTTATGTTCTCAAAAATCAATATTTGTAATCGTAACTATTATTGCTCCCATATTTCTGCCTAGTTATTCAGAGAGGCCAGTCTTTCACTGGCAACCCTTCCTGGTCCAACCATCAACTCCGCCTAAGTGGAATTGATCATAAAACACCAAAAACACGGTCGCTATGTTCTTCTTTGTCATGGCTGTAGCTGATGAAAACTTTGGTTTTATCCATTTTCCCTCGGCAACATTTTTTCGATATAGGTATTGACTTACAATACCCAACCGTTAAATGGAAATCAATAGTAAGTTAGAGGCGATTCGCCGCAGAAGAATACTTCGGCAGGCTCAGTACAAGCTCCGAAAAAAGGAGAGTAAAACAAACTACATTACCTAGATCCTTCGCTCTTCCTACGGAAGGACTCTAGGATGACGCGCAGAAGGGTTAGAGTTGAACTAAGTGGGCTTTTATTTTTCGTTTAACTCTTCAAAACCTAAAAGCAAAGCGGTGATCGTGGTTTTCTTCGAGAGCCTCAGCATGATTTAGTCGAAGCGAGATCCTTCGCCGATACTATTGTATCGCCTCTGGATGACGATTCGTGGGTACGGGAAAAACTAAAGATACTTTAGGATCAAGACCATTGGAAAAACTTATGATTGATAAAACAAATAACCAGCTCTTTCGAAAACAGAACCTACCGCCCGTCATTCAGACGACCAACGGGAGGAAGAATCTCGAACTTAGCTTATTGACTTTTTAAATCCAATATCTTTAGCCGTAGATTAATTTTTTAATGAATTGGTATGTCGAAAATATATTGCAGTTGCAAACGGTTTTCGATGAGGTCTTCTCTTTTCAATTCCGCAACAACCCAGGCGGTTCGGTTGCGTAATGAAAGTCCTTTAAATTTTCCCTGAAACAAATAGGCGATGTCAAAATTCACTTCGTTTGAATCTCTGCCGCCCACGCTTTTGATCATGTCATAAATGGTGTAACTCAATTCCATTATAAAATTTGTAGGCGTGTAATTGATCGTCCACTTATGCCCCAACCCAACAAAGGCTGAATCCTTCAAAGTCATACCTCCATCCAAACTATTCGTGTACAGCGCATCGGTGGCAAAACTATAAGGAGATAGGAAACCGCCGTTGCGAAACGTTCCTGATTTTTTGGGAAGATAATTGAAACCATAAGCGAATTTGATATTCTGCCAATTCACGCCAAGGTTGGTTCCAAACACCTGCGCGTTCACCGTTCCCAAAAGCCGATCTCCAACGTCAAATTGATAACCATACTGAAGCGATAAAAAGGGTTTTAGGTCCCCAACAGGCGATAGCGCGACATCCGCTTGAAAAAAAACCATATTAAAAAGCTCCGGTAGATAATAATTCCAAGCCTGAAGTTTATGTTTTTTATTGTCCCAAGTTACTCCGGCAACCGTTGTTCCGCTGGTTTGTCGCCTTTGCACGCCCAGCCTTTGCGTTAAAAAGTTTCCCGTATCTTGAAATATAGTTTCCTGGCGAAGTTTGATCTTATCGAGATGCATTAAGTTAAAGGTAACCGACTTAAAGCTCGTGTTTGAAAGCGCGTAACCCAAAAAAGTAACCGGAACGATAAAAGCGTTGGATGGGTTTATAAAAGGCGTGTCTACGGTTTGTCGGCCTACCGTCAATTCGGTTTGATGACGGCTGTATTTTAAATAAGCTTGTCCAACCGTGTTGAGTTCCGAAACTGGGAGTAAAAAGTTTTGACTTTTCACGTCGTCGCGATTGGCGCCTAAATCGTTCGCTATATAAAAAGCCGCTCCGCCTTGGAGTCCATATAAAGAACCTGTTTCGAAGTTTAGTTTAGTTCCTAAAGAATAAAGTTCGACATCGTTAGGAGTTTTAAGTTCTCTGGATTGGAAATAAGAACGAACGTAGCCATTGAAAACCGAATCGTTCCAAAATTCCTGTAACGGAGAAGCTTGTGACAAACCTGGCAGACAAAAAACAATCGTTAAAATGTATAGGAAGCGTTGGAACAACAATTCAGCCTTGGAGAGATTAAAATAGAAAACGTATTGGCTTATAAATTTACAGTATTAGTAAATATCATACCATCTTTTTTTGTAAGATTGGTTTCTTGTGTAATAATTACCGGAAAGTTCTCAATATTTACGAACCTCTCATTTTCCTGCACTCAGAGAAAATCATCCGTATTTCATTTTCCAAACGCATTATGACCACTGCCGCCAAACCTATTTGCAAAAGAGCGCTTGTTATTTTAGCGATTCTTACGCTCGCCACGATCTCTTTATCTGGGGTTTGTATTGCGCAGGATGATAATACGACCTTTCCTGATTTTCTTTCTTTAGAGGAAAAAAAATGGTTATCCGAGCACCCATCTATCAATCTTGCTCCGGACCCGGCATTTCTTCCAATTGAGATTATTGACGAACAGGGGAATTATAAAGGCATTGCGGCTGACTACATACATCTTTTGGAAAAAAAGATTAACGTAAAATTTAATATTCTCGCTTTAAAAAACTGGGATGAAGTTTTACAAAAAACGAAAGAAAAGAAAAATGACATGTGGGGAGCGGCCACCCCCACCCCCCAACGAAGAGAATACATGCTATTCACCAAACCTTTCATTGAACTTCCGGCAGTGATACTAGTTAGAAAAGGCGTCGACAAACTCCTGAATAATGTTGACGACCTCAAAGGGATGCGAGTCGCCGTGGTCTCCGGATATGGAGTGCACGACTATTTATCCAACAAATATCCCAGTTTAGAATTGGATCCCGTGCCGGACATTCAAACAGGATTGAAGAAAGCCTCGTTTGGCTTGGTGGATGCGATGATTTCTAACATCGCATTGGCCACCTTCTATATAGAGGAAGGCGGCATAACCAACCTGAGGATTGGGGGCGAGTCGGGTTTTGTTTATAAGTGGGGAATTGCATCGAGAAAGGATTGGCCGGAATTAAATTCTATCTTAGAAAAAGGGTTGGCCAAGATCACTCCCGAAGAAAGAATAAAGATCTATCGCAAATGGGCGGGTGTCAAACTAAAAGGTTTTGTATCTTTAAAGAAAACTTTGATCATATTTTCCGGGATATTAATTTTTGCCGGTATCGGGATCATGGTGATTTGGAACAAAACGCTTATTAAAAATGTTAAAGATAGGACCGCTGAATTAGCCGAGGCCCGCAAGGTGGCAGAGGAGGCCAGAAGAATTGCCGAAGAGGCCAATGCCGCCAAAAGTATTTTTCTAGCCAATATGAGTCATGAAATTCGAACGCCGATGAATGCCGTGTTGGGATATGCCCAAATTATTGGAAGAAGGGACGATTTAAACAAAGAGAATAGAGAGTATGTTCAAAACATACTAAACAGCGGGAACCATCTATTACACCTGATAGATGAAATCCTTGATTTATCTAAAATCGAAGCGGGAAAAATGGAATTAGCTCCGCTAAATTTCGATTTAAACGAGTTGGCAAAAGATATGACCGACATGTTTGAAATACGTTGCGAAACCAAATCTTTATTTTGGGTTAATGAGGGCTATGGCAACGATCCCATTTGGGTGTATGGAGACGAAACAAAATTGCGTCAGGTTTTGATCAATTTGGTAGGCAATGCGGTTAAATTTACCGATACTGGGAAAATAATATTCCGCATGGTTGTTAAACCGGACCATCATTATTTATTTGAAACGATTGATTCAGGAGAGGGCATTTCCAAGGAGGAACAAGATGAGCTATTGGGAGCTTTTGTGCAAGGTCAAGAAGGAATTAAAAAAGGCGGCACTGGACTGGGGCTGGCCATTTCTTTAAAACAAGTCGAACTTATGGGCGGCGAGTTAAAAATAGAGTCTGAACTGGGCAAAGGCACAAACTTTTTCTTCACTCTTAAACTCCCTCCGGCAGAGGGAAGCATTGAAACAAAAGTTACGACAGGCTTTGAAAATGTGAAGAAATTAAAAAGCAATAGAACGGTCGAAGCCTTAGTCGTTGATGACAATTTAGGTAACAGGGAAGTACTGAAAAACTTTTTAGCAAGTATTGGCGCCGAGGTAACTCTTGCCGAGAACGGCAACGAAGCCATAGAGAAAGCGGGTAACCATACATTCGATATCGTTTTTATGGATTTTCAAATGCCTGGGTTGAACGGTCGAGAAACTATAAAAATTATTAAAGATAAAAAAACCGCTCAAACTCCCAAAATGGTGATGATCACCGCTTCCGTTTTTGAAAAAGGGCAAGATAAAGTTGAAAATTACCATTGCGATAAGTTTTTATTAAAACCTTTTAAGACAAGCGAGGTATTCCAGTGTTTAGAAGAACTTCTAGATGTCGAATTCGAGAAGGATGAACAAAATCTACCGGAAAGAGTTATGACTCCAAAAAGCGCTCCATTGGATCTCTCCAACATAGTCCTTCCCAAAAGACTGCTTTCTAAACTAAAAAGCGGCGCGGAAAACTACAGCATTACAGAATTTTCAAGAGGTTTGGACGAATTGGTTAAAGGCGGCGAGAAAGAGATCGCTTTCGCTAACCATTTGAAAATATTTTCCGATCAATACAACTACGATAGAGTTTTAACTATCTTAGATAAAGTTAAAGTCCTTGAGAAAGACGGTTAAGTCAACTTAAACCCCACTTTCTACCAATAAAATGACTTCAAATTAAAAAAAGTCGTAAAACATAGACAGATGCCTAGGATATCAACTTACTTGAGATAAGAAAAGACTGATACTAACTCGTAAAAATCAGCCTAACAAACCCTCTTTCAATACCTCATATTCCAAAAATGCAAAAAATAATAAAATAATTATCCAAATCCCCTTGTAATTTTTACCATGCATGATACCCTAAGGGCATATACATCCCTCCAGGTAACCCACTTGAGGCAAAGCTTCAAAAGACCCTAAAGGACTTTATATATTTGTCACCCCTTTTTGGAGTGGCTTTTTTTTGTCAATTTAGACAGGGGATTAACAGGTTAAAGCGAGGTCAATTTATGCATGAAGTAAAAGTATACGACGGTTCCGGGAATTTGAAAGAAGTGATTTCCGTAAAAAAACTGAATATCCGGTCGAAGCAACAATTGGAATCCCCCTCTCTTTTTATGAAAAACAAAAAGACTGGAAGGCCACCGGAAAAGTCTCCTGAAGATCAGGAAAAATCTGAAACCCCATAAACTAGAGTTTGGAGATACCATTTTACAAGTACTCGTTTATCAAAATCAGGTCGATCGGGCGTTAAAAATTTTAAAACGCCAAATTAGCAAAGAAGGTTTATTCAAAGAGCTTAAACGAAGGCGGTTTTATATGAAGCCTTCTCTCAAGAAGAAACTGAAGATCAAAGAAGCTAAGAAAAAGCGAAAATCGGCGAATCGGCGTTCCATATCTTTCTAAGATTATAAAGAATAGAATAGCCGACCAACCCGTTCCGTTTTGGAGTCGCCGCACGGCGACCCGAACACGCTTCGAAACTCTCGCCCTATTGTTTAATTAACCCCTCTTACAAGTTTAAAGTGCATACTTGACCAAAATACATCATCGTTAACTCGTGATTTTTTATCAGTCGTGTTGAATTCGGATGTCATTAGGATATGGTTTGCCCTGCCCTGTTTCCAAAAAGTCTTTGAGGCTTACAAGAAATAACGGCCACTTAGTGCAAAAAAATTGGAAGGCTTCTTGATGCGTATCTGCCCCCGTTTCATGCGTAAGAGTAACAAACACTTGCTTAACGGTTTCGGAGATTTCGAAAAGTAACTCGGAGTCACGCCATGGGTCTGGCCCAGACATAAAGGTTAAACGGACTCTTTGATTCGGCGACAGGTCTGCAATTTCCCAAACGAAATTCGGATATCCAGGGAATTCAAGTTCGATTCGCGAACCAAGGTTTGGCGTACCAATCGCCTTAGTTGGCCACCACCCGACTAGCTTACTAGGATGATGAACAGCCTCATAAACGTCTTGAACGTTTGCTTTAATACCAACGCGATGACGGATCTCGTTCATGATCGATTTATTAATTGCCATTAATCAGGTTCGGGAAACTCAAAATGATTACCCTTAGAATTTATGAACTTGGCGAATTCCAACGTTTCAATTTATGAATCTTTCTAGTAAACAACCAACTAAATAATCTTGGAACTCCCATTTCATTCATTTTTTCAGTACAGAGATTTTTCATATCGTCAGCGCTAAAGTCAGGCTGCGTAAACACTCCCTCTTGAAAACAAAAGCTACAATAGTCGTGGCTTTTGCTTCCGTCTAGGTTCGTACCGCCTGCCTGCGGATCTTTTTCCATTTGCATACTACAGCTTTGACAAATCTCGCTCACAGAATATCCTTTAACTTGATTGGTTTATTTTCAACTTTAAAGGCGCTTAATCTCATTCACAAATATATTTCATATTTAAAATCAATTGAACCGCCAAAGCGTAAGGATGAAATGCTTCTTCGAAGCATAGATCCCTCGACGAAGTGTACCCTGAATTTTCCGAAGAGGCTAATCGGTTTAACGTACATACATTGCTCTGGGTAAATTTTCACTATCGGTTTATAATGGCGGCATCAAACGACAATCAAATGAAGGTTTTTCAAGTAAATGGCTTCTCACGACGAATGGATCGAAAAAACTCGCGACCATGTTGAACATCTCTTCGAAGGCGAAGGGTCGGGCCACGATTATCAACATATTTACCGTGTCTGGAAAATGTCCCAACGTATCGCCGAAGACGAAGGCGCGAACAAAACCGTCGCCGAGTTGGGAGCCTTACTCCACGACATCGCCGACTGGAAATTCCACGACGGCGACGACACCATTGGTCCTAAAAAAGCGGAAGAATGGTTGCATCAAATTGGCGCGGACCAACCAACTATCGACAAAGTCAAAGATATTGTTGCGACGATATCTTACAAAGGCGCGGGGGTTGACACTCCCATGAGTTCGTTGGAAGGCAAAGCGGTGCAGGACGCCGACCGGTTGGACGCGATTGGCGCCGTTGGTATTGGGCGCGCTTTTTCTTATGGCGGCAACAAAAATCGATTGATGTATCACCCCGACGAACCGCCGGTGATGCATGACAGCTTTGAAGCTTATAAAAAAAATAAAGGTCACACCGTCAATCATTTTTACGAAAAACTATTATTATTAAAAGACCGCATGAATACGGAAACTGGGAAAAAAATCGCCGAAGAACGACATCGGTTTATGGAAGAATATCTAGATCGTTTTTTAAAGGAGTGGGACGGCCATGCCTGATTCAAACATTCAAGAAGCGGCTACTTTAATTTCTAACGCGCGTCGTGTTTTGTTTTTGACCAGCGCCGGAATGAGCGCGGATTCCAACATCCCCACCTTTCGCGACAAGGAAGGCTACTGGAACAATTTTCCCCCGTTTAGGGCAAAGAACCTGGAAGCGCAAGACCTGGCGAGTCCGTGGGCTTTTCGCAACGAGTTGCCGCACGCCTGGGCTTTTTACGAATGGCGACGCCGCAACGCGGAAGAAAACCAACCTCATGAAGGTTATTTCATCGCCAATGATTGGATGGCAAATCGTTTTGAAGACAGCTTCATTCATACAACCAATACGGACGGGTTTCACATCAAATCAGGCGCGCCGGAAGATAAAGTGAAAGAAGTGCACGGTTCCATGTGGCGATTGCAATGTCTGGATACTTGCTCATACGGATTCTGGGACGAACCTGCCGTTCCTCTTTGCGATTTGGATTACGACTCGATGAAGGCATCGAACTTTCCAACTTGCCGCCAATGCCGAGGCATCGCTCGACCGCACATTCTCATGTTTGGCGACGGCGAGTATGTGGGGCACCCCGACCAAGAAGAAAATTTTGGCATGTTCATTCGAGAGCTTCCCGATTTAGCAATAATGGTTGGCAGCTCAGGCGCTGTTCCCACCAACGACTACATAGCTTTAGGCCTGCAAGACAGGGGAACCAAAGTGATCAACATCAATCCCGACCCTTCTACGAACCGAATTATTGAAACCTCTTATTTTTTGGAGCTAAAAAGCGAAGAAGCGTTTGTTAAATTAGATGCCGCGTTGGATTGAAATAGTTGACAGGTTTTATCAAGTTCTAATTTATCATATTATCCTCTCATAAAATTTGGTATCCTTTTGAAATTCATATTCAGTAAACCTGTGGGTTTATTTCAAATGTCCTTATCTCGAGGGAGGTCTTGATGCGAATAGCCGTTCTTGTTTCAATTTTCTCAATGTTTATTGCCACTCAAGCAAACGCTCAATGCGCTAAAGAAGACGTGTGCAAAATGATTAAAAAAATGAGCCCGTTTACTCTTTTGGACAAATGTCCAAGCGCCGGTCCGCTCATCGTTGAGTGTAAAAAAATAGCCAATTTGCCCTTAGACAAACTGCCCGATCCAGAGTTTGTCGATAATGGAGACGGCACCGTTACCGATAAAATCAATAAGTTGTTATGGATTAAGAAAGGTATTAATAAAGATGGAGCTTTCCAACAGATGGATTTTAGAGATGCCGAACGACTTGCCGAAAAATCTAATGCGGCGAATAAAACTGGATGGAGGCTGCCAACTCTTTCAGAGTTAAATACTCTCCTCCATCACGAAAGAGTAAAAAATGCCAGCGGTAAAAAATCATGGATCAATCCTGTATTCGACGACGACCGTGGACATCATTATTGGACCACAACATCCTGCGAAAAAGTCACTTTTATCAAAGACCGCTACCAGAAAAAAATATGCCAGGAAGGCACTAGCGCGGTTTGGTTAGTCCATTTTAACGTTGGAGCTCTTTTTTGGCAGTTTAAAAACAAAAAAATCTATCACGTTTGGCTGGTACAGAGTTTGTAAAAACTTCTTTTCCATTCCCTCGAATTTTTTAAATCGATCCCAATTCGGACTTTTCAAGGAAATATTTATTTCCTTAATTATCAGTCGGTTGGGATCTTTTTTTTTACCCGCCTTTTTTCATGATCTCAGTTTATTTGCAAAATCCAAATCTTCTCTTTTAAAACAAGCGATTCGAGTAATAAACCCTTTTCTACCGCCAATGTTTATGAGAACATTGGGTTCAAAGGAGCTTTCGGCTTCGCCTAAAAATACAATGTAACAACGAAGGAACTGGCCTTTAAAGCTCGGAACTCCTTTTAAGTATCGGGACCGTTAAATACTTTCTTTGCAAAACACTTGGGAGGTTGGCTATGGACGAATTAGGCGATTATATGAACAGCTCCATTTTAAGTATCGATCACGAATCCTCGGTTCAAGAAGCCGCGCAATACATGCAGGCTAACCATGTGGGATCTTTATTGGTGAAAAAATTCGACGAATTTGTCGGCATTGTTACCGATACGGATTTGACGCGAAAGGTTTTAGGCCCTGGTTTAAACCCGGACGCCACCGAGGTTGCAGAGATAATGACATCTCCTCTTTTAACTATGGATCGGTATATTCCTATCGATCAAGCCAACGAGTTTATGAGGAAAAATAAGATCCGGCATTTAATCGTAACCGAAGCCGATAAAATTGTAGGCATTCTTTCGGTGCGCGATTTGGTGGCATATTATGCCCAGTCTTTTCGCATGACGGAGTAGGAGTAAACCGCAAAAGAATGACTTTAAAAAGTTTAGATCAGCTACCGTTCAACAACACTTTTTTCGATTTAGGGTCAAACTTTTATCAGGCTAAAGCCCCAGACCCGGTTGAAGGTCCATTTTTGGTCCATTTCAACCGGGCGGTGGGAGACTTACTAGAGCTTCCTGAAAATATAGAAAACGATCCCAATTTCCTAGAGTATTTTTCCGGTAATAAAAATATTCCAGGTTCGCAGCCTTTAGCTATGTATTATACAGGCCACCAGTTTGGGTCTTATAATCCCCATATTGGAGACGGCCGAGGACTTCTTTTAGGGGAAATTGAAACCTCCTCCGGTCCAAAGTGGGACATCCATTTAAAAGGAGCTGGACCTACTCGCTTCGCGAGAGGTTTTGACGGCAGAGCTTCGCTCCGCGCCTCTATTCGCGAATACCTTGGAGGCGAAGCCATTCATGGCCTGCGGATACCCAGCACGCGCGCGCTAGGGATGATTGGTTTTAAAGAATTGATCTTTCGGCAAATGCCGGAAATCCCCGCAATTCTAATACGCATTGCGGAATCCCATGTGCGGTTTGGAAATTTTGAAGCCTTACATTACACAAAACAAACAAAACGGATCGAAAAGCTGGCAAATTTTGTTGCCTGGAGATACTACCCGCACATTGCTCAAGATTCGGATAAATACCGGCTTTTATTTAGAAGCGTTGTCGAAAAGACAGCGTCGCTCATCGCGGGATGGCAGTCGGTCGGATTTGTGCATGGCGTGATGAACACCGACAACATGTCCATCGTAGGTCTTTGTTTCGATTACGGCCCTTATGGTTTCATGGACGGGTTTAATCCACATTACATTCCAAATTCAAGCGATAACCAGGGGCGGTATTCATTTTCCAGACAACCTGAGATTGGTTATTGGAACCTTGAAAAACTAGCTTTGGCATTATCTTCTATCATCGACAGCGACGTAATAAACGAAGAATTAGGGCGATACCAGGATTGCTTTAACGCAGAATATCGCAACTTGATGGCCGCTAAGCTTGGAATTAAAATAATCGACTCGGATTTTAAAGCCCTTACCGGCAAACTATTTGAAATTCTTTTACGGCATCAGATCGATTATTCAAACTTTTTTAGATTGTTGTCGAGTTTTAGAAACGGCGATATTCAACCCATTTTAGATCGGTTTGTAGATCCTACCGACATTGAAAATTGGTTCAAAGATTACGAAAAGGCCTTGGAAAAAGAAAGCTCCGACGATTTGACTCGGCAACGCGAAATGAACCAAACCAATCCGCGCTTCATTCTAAGAAATCATTTGGCCCAAAGAGCGATTGAAGCCGCTCTTAAAGATTCCGATTATAGCGAGATCGACAGGGTTATTTTTTTAGCGCAGAATCCTTTTATAGACGACGACATCTTATTAAAAGAGAAACAAATCGACCCTGAAATTTATTTTACCGATAGCCCCTCTCAGTTTGCCGGCTCGCAAACGAGTTGTTCCGCTTAGATTTCTTGACTTAATAGAGTTCCCAAAAATTTCGCGCCCAAACGGTTTCATTACGGTTAAAGTTTAAATATAGAAAGGATTCCTCATAATGATAAGATTAGAAGGAGAAATAACGGAAACTTCTTGCCCTCCCAATGGAGCGGCTACTTTTAGATCTGTCAGCATTTGGTTTCCACATACTGAAGAAACAGTCGAGATAACTCTTTTTTTGGAAGAGATGAAACGCGCCGGTCTTAAAGAAGGAGACAAAATCAATATTCAGATCGAAAAAAGTTTTGATATCGATTCTATAACGCCAGACTTTTTTAATAATCCCTAGGTCTTGTTTGAAAGAAAAGATGAGGATTTATTAAATGAAAGCGCAGTTCAAGTTTTCCTCTGAACGACTAGCGAAAGGGGAAGTTTCCAACTATACTAATTTTATCTAATAATATTTTTGTAAACTTGTTCTTATCCAATTGATGAAACCAAAGGACCTTGGCGAATTTGGATTAATCGCCAAACTCCAATCCAAATTAAAACACCGATCCCCGCAAATCCTTAAAAGTATAGGCGACGATTGTTCCGTTTTTAAACCGAATAAAGATCGTCACATAATTTCGACTTGCGACGCCCTTGTCGAAACCGTCCACTTTGAGTTAAAGTCAACCTCTCCAGAAGTTTTAGGCCAAAAAGCCATGGCCGTAAACTTAAGCGATATCGCCGCAATGGGCGGTTCCCCTAAGTTTGCTTTAATCACTTTGGGGGTTTCTCCAAACCTTCCGTCTAAGTTTTTAGACAAATTTTATTCTGGAATGAATACCGCTTCCAAAAAGTACGGATTTTCAATCGTTGGTGGAGATACGGTTCAATCTCCAAAACATTTTTTTGTAAATGTTACCCTTGTTGGGGAAGTTAAAAAGGATCGTTGGTTTTCTAGAGAAGGAGCAAAACCAGGGGATAAAATTTTCGTTACTGGATGTCTTGGAGACTCTGCTTTGGGGTTAAAAATCTTACAATCGACCAAAAAACTTAGCGTTTCTCAAAAATCAAAAAAATACTTAATCTCACGGCATCTAAACCCAACTCCTCGTATTGAAGAAGCTCAATTTCTCGTCGACTCAAACGCACAAGTTACTGCAGCAATTGATGTTAGCGATGGTCTGATACAAGATTTAGGGCATATCCTGCAAGCTTCTGAAGTGGGGGCAAAAATCGACGAAAACTCTGTTCCGGCTTCTCCAGAGTTGAAAAAAGTTTGTAAGACCCATAAATTATCAAAAAGGCCTCTTTTATTCTCCGGAGGAGAAGATTATGAATTACTATTTACTTTAAGGCCGGAGAATGCTAAAAAATTAGTGAGCCGATTCTTAAAAAGAGGTATGCCTTTGACAGAAATCGGAGAAATAACCTCCCCTGTGGGAGAAGTTCTCTTAGAAAAGGAAAATGGCAAGGTTGAAAATGGATCTTGTTTCAAAGGTTATAACCATTTTTAAATTTTATTTATCTGAAGATTTTAAAAACTCGCTTTCCAAAAACTCGTTGAGTATTGGAAAGGGTTCGCAATAATAATCTTCAGAAATCGTTTTGGACGAACCTGACTCGACATTCATACGACTGATTATTAGCGCCGTTCTTCTTGGATTATCCGGTTTTTTTTCCGCCTGCGAAGCGGCTTTTTTCTCGCTAAATCCCCTGCAATTAGAAACTCTTAAGGAAAAAGGGAAAACCGGAAAACTGGTTTACGCCCTTCTGCAAGAGCCTAGACGGCTTCTTGTTTCTATTTATATTGGAAACGAGGTCGTCAATGTCGCAATTTCCGCAATAGCGACTTCCATTGCCTACCAAACCTTTGGAAACATGGGTGTTAGTCTAGCCATTGGAGGAGCCACCTTCCTATTGCTATTATTTGGCGAAATCATACCCAAAACTTTATCAATGCATTTTGCCGAATCCTACGTGCTTTTTGCCGCGCGCCCCCTTAAATTATTTTTCGTTTTAGTACAACCTCTGCAAAAATTTTTGGTTCTATTTTCCGAATTTATGATGAAAATGTGCGGCTGGGAAGAGAAGGAGAAATCTAGCCACAAAATATCAGACGAAGAAATCAAAACCATGGTGGATATTGGCGAAGAAGCCGGAGGTTTGGAAGCCGAAGAAAGCCGAATGATTCAAAACGTCATAAAATTTGGCGAAACCACCGCCGAAGAAATCATGACTCCAAAAATTGAAATGTTTACGTTGAAGGGAAGCGAAACATTAGAAGAAGCTCTACCAAAAATTGTTGAAAATTTCTATTCTAGAGTTCCCGTTTACGAAGAAAGCGAAAATGACGAGGAAAATGGAGAAGAGATTGCGGGAATCCTATTTACCAAAGAAATCACCCGATTAAAAAACTCCCAAACGGAAAACGCCAAACTTAAAAACTGCCTGCATGAGCCTCATTTCGTTCCTCAATCCAAAAACATTAAAGAATTGCTTCAAGAATTTAAAAAATTAAAAAAACACATGGCCATTGTTTTGGACGAATTTGGAAGCGTTTGTGGGCTAATAACATTAGAGGATATTTTAGAACAATTGGTCGGAGAAATTGACAGCGAAATGCGGCAGGACGAAAGCTCATTTACCAAACTTAGTAATAATCATTATGAAGTAGCCGCAACCCTTTCCCTTACCGAGCTTAACGAAAATTTTCAAAGCCAATTGCCCGACCAAAAGTTTGATACTCTGGGCGGAATGGTATTTGGTCTATTTGGGCGGGTACCGAGGTCTGGAGAATCGGTAAGATACGAAAACTTTAAATTTGTTGTCCAAAAGATGAAGGGACCTCGAATTTTAAAATTAGGCGTGACAATTATGGAGCAAGAAAAAAATAGCGAAAACGATAACTCTGTCCCGAACGAAAAGGTCGCCTAATGGATTTAACGTCGCTTTTAATAATGGTTAGTTTATTTATAGCTTTGGAGGCCTTCTTTTCCGGCTCGGAAATTGCGCTTATTTCTTCTAATTGGATTAAAATCCAAAATTTAGCAAATAAGGGCGATAAAGCTTCGGCATCTGTTACCAAATTACTTCGTTCTCCAGATCGTCTGTTCACCACCACTTCTTTTGGAACTAATTTAGCCGTCGTTTCCAGCGCTTCCTTAGTCACCGCTTATATGGTGGACCATTTTGGAAGCCGAGGAGACCTATGGGCAACCTTAATTCTATCTCCTATCATTTTAGTACTAGGAGAAATAATTCCAAAAATCGCCTGCCAAAATTCTCCAGATGTATTTATTTTAACTTTCATTAGACCTTTAAAATTCTTTTACAAGATTTTTTCTCCGATTGTCTGGTTCTTTACTTTTTTCTCTAATATTTTATTTAAGAAAATAATGAAACTGCCGGAGGGACCTGCGCTTGCCGCCAATAGAGAACAAATTCGAAAAATTACCGATCCAGACAGTCCAACCGATTTAGACTTAACGGAAAAAAAACTAATTCATCGAATTTTTAATTTTGGAGAAATTACGGTTGAGCAATGTATGGTTCCGCTTGTTCAAATCCATGCGATTCAAGATAGCGCCACTTTGGAAGAAGCTCATTTGATCGCAAATGAAACCGAATATTCGCGGCTACCGGTTTTTCATAATCGAATGTTTAACCTGATTGGAATTTTAAACACTTTCGATTTGCTTAACGAACCAAACGACAAAACTCTTATATCTTCAAAAAAGCTGATCAGACCGGCTTACTACGTTCCTCCTAATAAAAAAATTGACGATTTATTAAAAGAACTGCAACATCGAGGACTGCATATGGCAATTGTGGTGGATGAGTTTGGCGGTTGCATCGGAGTTGTCACTATTGAAGATTTGCTGGAAGAAATTGTTGGCGAAATAGAAGACGAATTTGACGAACAAGAAGTAGAATTTGAAGATTACGCGGAGGGTGGTTATTTAATTGGAGCGGAAGCTCCTATAGAAACTATAAATGAAAAATTGAGCTTAGATTTACCGCAAGGGGACTTTGAAACATTGGGCGGGCTTATGATTGACCGGTTGGAAAAAATCCCGGGACCGGGAGATCAAATCATAGAATCCGAATACCGGTTAACGGTGAAAGAGTCCGGAAAAAGGAAAATAAATTCCATCATTGTTATGAAAATAAACGAATCTGCTAACGGAACATCCGACCAATCTTCGTCAAATTAGCCAAAAAATATTTTAATCGGCTAAAATTTAATTCCTCTAATATTCTGCAGTTCTTGGAAAGCGGACTGCGCTTCCAAAAATTTTATATGAGCCTCTTCCACTTTTTCCGGACCTAAATGAACCGCTCTATCAGGATGTAATTCTCGTAACTTTTTGCGGTAAGCTTTTTTTATTTCATCCGCGCTGGCGGTAGAGTCTACATCCAAAATCATGTATGGAGTTCTTAATTCCTCAAGGGAATATTTCAAACGCACTTCGTTATGCTTATTAGGATCAATTTTTAAATATTCAGCTAAGCTATCGATCTCCTTTTGAGTTTCTTCGCCCCCTCCCCCATCCACCAAACTCACTTGATAAGCTAAAGCCAAAACCAAAAGGCGATATTTTCCTCCAGTCGATTCGGATATTTTTTCGGCTAAATATCTCATATCCGGGTTTACTCTTCGCACTTCTCGAATCATTTCGTTGATTACTTTGAGTCCATCGGCTTCGTAACCAAGGTTTTTAGCAAAGAACTTATGAATGACCCTTGCTTGACCAGTAGATAACCCACGAGCGGCCAATGAAACTTTGGTCAATATTCCAACCAAACAAGCTGAAAATGCCGTTTCGTCTAATATCTCGACCAAATTTTTATTAAGATTTTTTTTGGAGCGTTTAGAAAAAAAATGCTGAGCCGTTCCTCCAACCAAAGCCCCTAGCGGCCCTCCCCGGAGTAATCCCAAACCAGCGCCAAGAAACCAAGACATATATTCCTCAATTCATACAAAAATCAAAAAAATAATAATATAATACTCCTTTTCAAACAATCCAAAGCAAATTGAAAAGGATAATTCATGGTAAAGCACATCGTTCTATTTAGGTTATCGGAAAAAAACCCAAAAAATTTGGAAAAAGCCGTATCTGCATTGAAAAGCCTGGAAGGAAATATAGAAACTTTAAAGTTTATTGAAGTCGGTATAGATTTTAAAGAAAGCGAAAAATCTTACGACATCGCGTTAACAACCCATTTTGATAATAAGGAAGGTTTAGAAACCTACGCCAAACACCCTAATCACTTACCCGTCGTAGAGGTGATGCAAACACTTTGTTCGCAACGAGTTGTAGTCGATTATGAGTATTGATTTAAACATATTTTTTTAAAAAAAGACTTCTTTGTGGCAATAAGCAACGATTTATAAATTTGTAAGAAATACGTAAACTAATTTGTAACTTTGTCTAAATTTTGGTAAAATTTCGGATTTCAATTTTAAAAAATTGAAAAGATTGAGCGTAAATATATAGCTATCCTTAACTTAGTCGGAAAATATAGAGAATGATTTAGAGCGTCAAAGCTAACTTTCTATTTGCCAATATTAATAAGGAGAAGCGGAGTGGCGACAAAGAATAAAACAAAAAAGAAACCTGCAAAAAAAGTGGCCCCTAAGGCTAAAGCTAAAAAGCCGGTCGCTAAAAAAGCTGCCGCGAAAAAAGTAGCTCCTAAGGCTAAAGCTAAAAAACCGGCCGCTAAAAAACCGGCCGCGAAAAAAGTAACTCCTAAGGCTAAAGCTAAAAAACCGGTCGCTAAAAAAGCTGCCGCGAAAAAAGTAGCTCCTAAGGCTAAAGCTAAAAAACCGGCCGCGAAAAAAGCTGCCGCGAAAAAAGTAGCTCCTAAGGCTAAAGCTAAAAAACCAGTCGCTAAAAAAGCTGCCGCGAAAAAAGTAGCTCCTAAGGCTAAAGCTAAAAAGCCGGTCGCTAAAAAAGCTGCCGCGAAAAAAGTAACTCCTAAGGCTAAAGCTAAAAAACCAGTCGCTAAAAAAGCTGCCGCGAAAAAAGTAACTCCTAAGGCTAAAGCTAAAAAACCAGTCGCTAAAAAAGCTGCCGCGAAAAAAGTAACTCCTAAGGCTAAAGCTAAAAAACCAGTCGCTAAAAAAACCGCCGCGAAAAAAGTAGCTCCTAAGGCTAAAGCTAAAAAGCCGATCGCTAAAAAAGCGGTTTTACCTAAGAAAATACCTCGAAAAATAAATATTCCAAAGAAAGCCGTCGCTCAAATAAACGAAACTCCTGTCGATCCCGAAAAACAAAAAAAGGTAGCGAGTTTACACAAAACGATTCCAAAAAAGAAGTTAGATCCTATTGTTCAAAAAATTCGACAACGTCTTGTCTTAGAACGGTCGGAATTAATTAAAATTTTGCAAAATTCTAAGGATATGGAGAGGCATGCCGAAGAGCTTAATTTTAGTAATGAGATTGATTTAGCCTCAAGCCTGGAAAGCCGAGAGATGGCGTTTACGCTTTCTAGCAGGGACCGAAACGAGCTTAAATTAATCGACGAAGCTATTTTTAGGATTGATAACGGAAGTTACGGAATGTGCGTTGATTGCCCCATGGGCAACCCTAGTCAGTTTATTGGATTAAAAAGGCTGGAAATAATGCCTCTGACAACCCTTTGCGTGGAATGCCAAGAATTTTTGGAAAAATCTTAGAAAATTATTTGAGAAGGTCTTCATTGGGCATTGCTTAATTTGCGGTAGTTGAGATTTGCTTTTACAAACGGTCTCCCAGTTAAGATATTTTAACAGGTTTTAAGCGGCGTTTTTTTCCTCCTCTGAGTTTTCAAAAACATATTTTTGATAAAGTATCCGGCCGTCTT
>Ga0209992_10000542_pt1 | contig 49774 bp, 32 predicted proteins | sample 2SBtaG_2_FD_182564 | JGI IMG/M metagenome (GOLD analysis project Ga0209992, IMG submission 182564) | Deep subsurface microbial communities from Kolumbo volcano to uncover new lineages of life (NeLLi) - 2SBTROV12_ACTIVE470 metaG (SPAdes)... | ecosystem: Environmental > Aquatic > Marine >... | reverse complement strand
ACCGACAGGAGTCGGCCAAAAAGGAAGGATGGATCAGCGCCGGACTCGAAATAGGCCATGGCCACGCAGAGCGTAAACTTCCGATTGATCGCCAGCATTTCATGGGAGAGCGGAATAATCTTGCCCGCGGAAGCCGTTCCAGAAGAGACGGCAAAATGCTGAAATTTTCCGGGCCAAAAAACGTCTGCCTCGCCTGCGCGCACGCGCACGACGTCATCCCGGTATTCATCATAGTGATGAATGGGAACGCGTTCCTGATACATCCTGACCGGATCCGCAGCAGAGGCGATGTCCTTGAATCCGAATTTCTTGCCCCATTCCGTATCGGCGGCTTTCCGAGTCAGTTTGCGTAACAGGTTGACCTGGGTGCCCACCGGATTCTCTTTGAAGGCACGGATGACGTTGAGGGGACTCAGTGGAGGTGGCCACTGTGCATCCTCAATGTTCTTCAGAGATATGTCTTTAAGCGAAAAACGCATGTCTACCGGCGCATCTTATTCCGATCCCGCGCTCGCTGTCACAAGCGAACACCTTGTCCCCGAAGATACTTCACGGACTTTCCCGTTCATGTGTTTCAAAAACGAGGCGCGAGCAGTGATGCGAGCGCCCCCAATCCGCACCTGAATTCGGATGGCGTTGCTGACTATCTTTCTGTCGTTCCCTGATCGTGCCCGTAAACATGATCTGATTACTGTCCTCCAGGATACCCATGCCCCACGACCCACTCATTCTTCGTTCACAGGACTTGCTTCTGGACTGCCGCGCGCCCATCCCGGGTGGAGCGCACATCATGGGCATTCTGAATGTGACGCCCGACTCGTTTTCTGATGGTGGACTGTTTCTGGAACCGGCGCGTGCTAGTGAGCGAGCCGCGGAGATGGTCAAAGAAGGAGCCCGCATCGTGGATGTGGGTGGAGCATCTTCGCGTCCGAAAGGGAATGCCTATGGAGAGGGAGCCTCCCTGATCAGCGCTCGAGAAGAAATGGACCGGATTCTGCCAGTAATTGAAGGTATTTCCGATGCTTTGCCAGAGACATGGATATCTGTGGACACGTTTCGGAGTGATGTTGCTGCGGCGGCTCTCGAGGCCGGCGCTCACATGATCAACGATATTACCGCTTTGCGATTCGACCCACGCATCGCCCAGGTGGCCGCCGCCGCAGACGCACCCATCGCCTTGATGCATTCGGTCGGACTTCCCGGAGAAATGCCCCACATTGTAGACTCAACAGACGTTGTATCCCGGGTGACGAAAGAACTTCAAGAAGCCTGCACGAAAGCCCGGTCTGCCGGGTGCCATCAGATAATTGTAGATCCGGGATTCGGATTCGGCAAGACACATCTCGGTAACCTTGCATTGATTGAAAATACGAACTCTCTGGCCACGTTAGGCTTACCTGTATTGATCGGTGTATCAAGAAAGACGACAATCGGTTGGGCATCGGGCTCCGAAGGCGACGTCCTACCACCACTTGAGCGTTTGTCGGGATCACTGGCTGTAACGGCCGTCGGGGTGATGAAAGGTGCAAGCCTTGTCAGAACACACGATGTGGCCGAAACACGAAAGTTTCTGTCCGCGCTACATGTAACGTCAACGTCAGGAACTGGCTAAAACAAGCCCAGTTTTCAAACAGGAGCCGGGCAGAACCCGTATACTCCTTCATGTTTTAATCCGCCCGGCTGCGCGTGACTTTATTTCCCTGGGTTATACCGATTCGACTCGTCGATCTGATGGAGATCGCATTGGTCGCGTACATCCTGTACAAGCTGTATCAGCTGATGCGGGGTACGATCGCGGTTCAGATCTTTGTAGGGATCATGGCCCTCTACATCATTCAGCTGCTCGTTACGGCGGCTGACATGACGATCCTGCAGGCCCTCTTTCGCTCGATTTCAGAGGTGTTCGTTCTCGCGGTCATCATTCTCTTCCAGCCGGAGATTCGTCGGCTACTTCTTCTTCTGGGACAAAATCCGTTGGTACGTCGATTCATGAGAAGTCCGGCGCAACAAGAGCGCATCGAAGAAATCGTGGCGGCCGTGAACGATCTGAGCAAACGGCGAATCGGAGCGCTGATCGTTTTTGAGCGGCAAACTGGTTTGAGGAGCTACGTCGAAACGGGAGCCCAGCTTCACGCCCAGGTCAGCCGGGATTTACTCGTCACCATTTTCTATTCGCAAAACCCGTTGCACGATGGTGCGGTGATTATCCGGGACGCGCGTATCGAAGCGGCGCGATGCATTCTGCCTATCTCCACGAACATGAAACTGGACAGCAAACTCGGACTCAGACACCGAGCGGCCGTAGGGGTTACCGAGATTACAGATGCTTTTGTCATAGTAGTCTCCGAGGAAACCGGCCAGGTGAGTACCGCCAGTAATGGAGAATTGAAAGCAAACGTGAGCGTGAGCCTCCTCGACAACTACATCGTCGAAGCCCTCGCGCCGAGCTTTCAGCCTGAGGTGGAAGCTGCACCAACCACGATTTAAGGCGATACCACCCAGCAATCATGACGGAAGACTGGAAATTTCAAAGGCGCCGTTCCCGATTGGTCGAAGAACTCCGGGAGAAAGGAATCACAGACGAAAATGTGCTTGCTGCCATCGGTCGAGTCCAACGACAGCAGTTTGTAGATCAAGCATTTCTTCCCCGCGCGTATCACGACGAAGCGCTGCCTATCGGAATGAAGCAGACGATCTCCCAGCCGTTCACCGTCGCCTATCAATCCCAGACTCTCGCACCGAAACCAGGAGAACGCATTCTCGAGATCGGGACGGGAAGTGGATACCAGGCCGCCGTATTGTCCGAGCTAGGAGCCAAAGTCTATTCGATCGAGCGGATTCGACAGCTCTACGAAAAGACCTCCCCACTCCTTCGCAAGCTTGGATACACCGTCAATTGCCGGTTTTCGGATGGAATGGTCGGATGGGAAACCATGGCTCCTTTTGACGGCATCATCGTAACGGCCGGCGCAATGGATGTGCCCGACTCTCTTCTGAATCAACTAAAGATGCCCGAAGGCATGCGTCCCGGGGGGCGTCTCGTTATTCCAGTCGGCGGTCGTGAACAGCAAATGATGAATTACATCGTTCGAATGGGAGAGACCGAATTTGACCGAATCGAGACCGAAGCTTTTCGATTTGTACCCTTGCTGGGCAACACGTCCACCTGAATGAGCCATGCCCTCAGACTGATCAGGATGGTTCTGGTACCCAGGACCCACTCTGATGGTCGACGCGATCAACAATGCCGACGATCGTCGCGTCAGTCGGAGTTAAAACAGGCTTGAAAGGAATGGTCGCTTCAGTCGAAGAGACGTAGATCACCGTATCTCCAACTCCCGAGTCGACGGTATCGAGTGCCACAATCTGAGAACCGACGTCTTTACCCGAAAAGTTTTTCGGCTGAACGAAGAGAAGCCTTCGACCTTTGAGAGAATCAGATTTTTGTGTCGCCCAGACGCGACCGACGACTCTTCCCAGATTCATTCTACGTCCATCTTGTCTACGATAGCCGTAATGACTGCGTCGACAGGTTTGTTCTGCGTCAATTCTGTCTGCCGGGCGCTCGAGCCTTGGGCAAAGAGAACGATCTCTCCTACACCGGCACCAACGCTGTCAACGGCGACGACTACGCGTGACTTTTCCGTCCCATCTGATTCGATCTCACGCACCAGTTGCAATTTCATGCCTTTGAGCTGCTCGTCCTTCCTGGTTGCCCAGACCGTTCCGATAACTTTGCCAAGAATCATTCTGATGCCCGTTAAGGTGTTTTTCCTGCGAAACTCGAACCCTGACAGAGGTAAGAGACTCCAAAATAGTCTGCGATGGTCGCAGCATGATCTGCAAACGTCGATCGGGTACCCAAGTCTACCTGTGAACCCGAGCCATAATATAACAGAGGAACGTATTCCCGGCTGTGATCGGTTGAAGCGGTGCACGGATCATTCCCATGATCGGCGGTAAGTACCATTCGGGCACCTTCAGGAAGTGCATCCAGAAGGGAAGGAAGTGACCGGTCGAATTCCTCCAGAGAAGCGGCAAAACCTCCAGGGTTGTTGCGGTGGCCGTATTCCTGGTCGAAATCAATCAGATTTACCCACACGAATGTGGGAACGCCCGATTCGGCTGCGGAGACTATTTCCCGGATAGTAACGTCGATTCCCACACTGTTGGGTCCGGTTTTGGTAGTCCGATCGAACCCGACACTCCCGAACAGATCTGCTACCTTGCCGACAGATATTGTTGTCACTCCTGCTTGCTGAAGGGCCTCCTGAACCGTTAACTGTTCTGGCAGACGCGAAAAGTCCTTTCGTTTGTCTGACTGCCTGTGGAACGATCCGGGGTTGCCGTTGAATGGACGGGCTATAACTCTGCCTACCCCGTGAGGCCCGACACAAATCTTTTCTCTGGCGACCCGGCACATGGAATAAAGCTCATCCAACGGGACAACATCTGTGTGTACAGCTATTTGAAAAACGCTATCGGCTGACGTGTAGACGATGGGTTTACCCGTCGCCATGTGCTCCGGTCCGAATTCCTCGATAATCACAGTGCCAGATTCGGGCTTGTTTCCCAGGATCCCGTCCACACCTGCTACCCCACAAAACGAAGAAACGACTTCATCGGGAAATCCATTCGGATATGTAGGAAACGGATCCGCAAGATGAAGACCCGCCAACTCCCAGTGTCCGGTGGTCGAGTCCTTCCCTGCCGAACGCTCAGTCATCTTCCCCCAGGATGACTCAGGAGAATGATCCGAGGAAATTCCAGCCAGGGGGCGAATGTGTCCCAATCCCAGGCGTTCAAGATTCGGAAGGTGCGGCCTCTCGGCGGCCAGCACATGGCCGAGCGTATCGCTGCCTGTATCTCCGTATTGATCAGCATCGGGTTGTTCCCCGATACCGACCCCGTCAAGGACAATAGTTACGAACAGCATTGAAAAACCGGGCTATTCAACGATGATGCATTCGCCGGACTGAAATGCTTTTTGTAGGGCTGCCGTCGCGTCCGAGCGCAACTCATCTGCAGCCTGATGGCGTTCGTTCATGACTACAACGCCCACACTTACCCCTCCAGAAAGGAGATCGTCTTCCTGGGGAAACGCATCCTGAATTCCGCTCGCCCAGCGCGCGAGGCCGTCATATGCTCCGTGATAGAAAATGCCATACGTCAATTCGCCGAAGCGCTCTACTCGTGCGTCCACGGCGACGTTCTTGAGGCGATTGGAAAATCGGTCTTCCAGCTTGGTGACGTCTGTCGATCCGTCCCCGGTCAGTGCTTCGCCCTGATTCAGGAATACGAGGGCAAGCGAAAGCGGGTGCGAGTCCTCACGCGCTCGTTCCATTTCATCGGCAATGATTTCGCGACGAGGCTTCACGGAAGGCACGGCATCCAAATCGGCCAATCCTCCTTCTGCCTCCGTGTCCAGAATGGTCGATACGAGCCTGGCATATTGTTCGAGCAATACGCGAACGGATGCTGCCTCGAGTCCATCGTCATTCATCGTGTCGACGACGAGCAGAAAGAGGTTCTCATGCTTCTTCGGCAGAACGGGCACCATGGCCACCTGCCGGATATTGATCGGCTCGTGATAGTAGCCAAGCTTCGACTTCGGAAAACCATTCGGACCGACCCTGGGATATACGACCGGTACGAGCGCCCGGTGACCCGAGAGCATCGGCTCCTTGGCCGTATAGTTTCCGCCGCTGCGTGCATACGAATTCTGGCTGACCATAACCTCCACGTTGTAGCGAAGCGGGACATCCTGCTGGCGAAGTAGACAGACGGTGTACGCATCGACCGAAGCCCTCAGCGATCTCAAACATGGAATGAGTACGTCTGCATGGGATGGCGTAGACGCCTCGGATACCATGACGCGCGGCCTCGGTGTTTTCGTGCGCGCCTTTCCGACGACCGGCGTGACAACCGCCTCGGGGACTCGATCTTCCGGCTGGTTATCCCTCGGAGCTTTTGTAGTCGAAGCAGGTGGTGAAGCAGCCGGCGTCTCTTCGGTTGGTACTGTCTGGGCGGAGTCTTTTTCGGATGCACCTGATGAGGCTACTTCAACCGGTTTGATATCAAGAATACCCAGAGCGGAAAGATCTTCTTCAGGCTGCTCGGGTGCCTGCATGAATGTCTCCGGAACGTCCCGATGCCGACGTCTCATATTGAGCGTGAGCATGAATCCCGCACTGATGAGAAGCACCAGCGCCAACAGATAGAGTAACGGTCGTCCCAGCACGATTGCCAGAGCGATCGACACTACTGCGAGAATGATAAAGAGAACGCGAAGCATCCAGTCCGGAAATATGCGCCTGAGAGAAGCGGTTGTGAGCCGGAAATTAAACCAATTGAAGCAAGCTATTGGCGTTTGGAGGAAAAGTCAATTATTGGGGATAACCCGTTGACCAGGATCAGAATTGAGAGGAGCAGCCGGTAGCGATTCTGGTACTGATCTCAGTACCGGAATGAGATCTCAAAGCCGTTTTCGAGATGAAATCCACACACCGGAAATAAAAATAGAGCCTTTTTAGCCCTTTCAGGGCGATTTCGGTATCTCGTCTGTTTTTTGGCACAGCCTTTGGAATAGACCATTCCGAGCGATCAGGCAGAAACCTAGCCATCCTACCTCCTACCATTTTGGCCGGCTTTGAACCTCCTTGAACTTTCAGTCTGATCCTTTTTCATGCGATGATCCTGATGCCTCTCTGGATCAACATCACAGATTCCTTCTGGTGCCCTCGGACCAGGAGGAATTTGTGTTTTTTTATGCGCTCTATTTAATCATGTTTTTGTGTGATTATTTCTTCTTTTTCGGCTGATCAAAATGAGACTGGCACGGGATTTGACAAAGGACATACGCACGCGCGCAGCGCAAACAGCAACCAACACAACCCTCACAATGCGACACGTTCCGACTCAGCAATCTCACTCCGGCTCAACCCCGAGCAATTCCTGCTGGGAAAGGCCTGTCGAAAATCACATGCGTTCCAACTTCCCCGTTATCGGAAACATGATTCGAAAAAGCATTTTTGCCATCGCTCTCACGCTGATGGTTTCTGCGTTCGCTCTACCCGAGCAAGCCAGTGCCCAGAATGAGTGCGCCATCTGCACCGGCGGCGGCAAGCCGAAAGTCACTTCTCTGACTTTCCGTTTCAACGGTGCCAGCTCAAAGTTCATCCTCGTTCAGGACAAGGATAACAACAACACGTATTTCTCTGGAGTCGTAAACCCCGGCGAAGAGTTCACCGCCAGCGGTACGGATACGGATGGCAAGTTCCACAAGAACGACCTGGACATCGTCGTCCTCTCAAGCGATCCGGGTGCTCCTTATACAACGGACTATGATGGTGCTGATGTAGACGTTATTACTGTGCACGTGAGCTGCTCCAAACCTCTTACGTTTGGAATGGACCTCGCGAACCAGCCAGGAAAAGAAGATCCGAATGCTGAAGACATCGGCAAATTCACTCTCACGGGGGGACTGGATACCAATAATGATGAGATCTGCCAGCCAGCAGATCCGGAAGATGCTTTTTGCTACCTGGTTGCAGACAACGATGGCTTCAACAATAGCCTCGACGGTATCACTTTCGTAGACGGTGTATTTACCGAAGGATCGATCGGATTGACGGGTACCGATCACATCGAGGCGCTGACATTTGTACCAGAAACCGGAATTCTATACGGTTCAGATGCTGAAGCATTTGGCTCGATCAATCTCACGACGGGGGCCTTTACATATATAGGCGATTTCGGATCGGGCGACGGCGCACAGGGAAATATTGACTACGATGATGTCGACGGCCTTGCCTACGATCCATTTACAAAGGTCATGTACGCATCGGTTCGCCGAGACAATGGTCCGGATGACCTCCTGATTCAGGTGGACATCTCAACCGGACAAGCGATCGATGACGCCTTCGGTGCAGGTGTCGATTACGTCGTCGTACAGAAAATCAACGGTCTCGACGATATCGACGATATCGCCATCTCTACCGACAACGGAATGATGTACGCCATCCAGAATGAGGATGGCCAGGACAGTCGCCTTATCACAATCAACAAGTTTACCGGTGCCACGACCGATATCGGTGACCTCGACGTTCCCAACGTGGAAGGTCTCGGATTCCATCCCGATGGACGCCTTCTTGGCGTAAACGGCGATTCACATCGCTCATTGATGCGGATTCACATTGCTCCATTCAGCTCGACGACGACTCCAATTTCAAATCTTGGCATCAACGACTGGTTGGACTACGAAGGCATCGCATGTCTTACCGAGTCTGAAAACCGCATTGAAGGAAAAGTTTACGGCGATCCTGATCGTATCGATCTGGAGTTGGACAAAACGGCTGACGTCGTTCCTGGCCAGAATTCAGATGCCATTGAATACACCATCACTGTTACGAATGACAATTCGAACCCTGTAAACGGCCCGAATGCTGTAAGCGGAAATGTACTTGCTGGCGTCACGGTAGAACTTTACCGCGATAAAGGCACCATGGGCGTTTTTGACGTCGCAGATGAGCTCGTCGCTTCGGTACTGACGGCGCTCGATGGTTCTTACGCATTTGATATAGCAGCCACGGGTGCATTTATAGTTCGCGTCGATCTCTCGACCGTGCCCAACAATGCGTACGACCCAACGGATAATGAAGAAGCGATTTCATTTGCTGGATTCGGTGACACGTCTTCCGGTAACGATTTTTACTTCTACCAGTTTACGGACGCCACAGGCGTCAACGTTCTGGATCATTTCCCGAATGATGCAGCTTTCGTCTCAGCATCAGAAAGCCAGGGTTCATTCAACAGTGGCACGATGATCTGGAATGTCGGAACGCTCGCTCCGGGCGCTTCGGCCACACTGACTATCAACGCGACCACAACCAAGCACGGTACGGTTGAAAACTGCGCCGAGGTAATGGAGGCCGATCAGGAAGACATCGACTCCACACCGGGCAACGGAATCGGAAATGGTGAAGATGACGAAGACTGTGAGCCTACAAACCACGATCGTCCCAAGATCGATCTCGAACTCGAGAAATCAGCTCAGGGACCGGTTAACGGCGAAATCACTTACACCATCACGCTGACCAATAATGCAGCGAACGCGACAGTCGACGCCACCGGCGTTGAGGTCGAAGATGTTCTGCCTGCCGAAGTCACCTACGTTTCTTCTGCAGCTTCTCAGGGCTCATACACACCTGACACATGGACGGTAGGTACACTCGCTCCCGGCGACGTTGTTACGCTCGAAATTCTGGTGACTTTGAACCAGAACGTGAGTGTCGAGAACTGTGCTGAGGTAAGCAAAGCCAATGAAACCGATGTCGATTCCACTCCCGGAAACGGCATGGGCAATGGCGAAGATGATCAGGACTGTGTCGAAACACCTCCCGAGGACGATCCAGAAGTCGATCTCAAGCTTGAGAAGTCAGCTGATGTTCAGTCAGCCGGTCTCGGCGACACGATCATCTACACGCTGACGTTGACCAACGAAAGCCAGGTTGACGCCACAGACATTGAAGTCGAAGACAACCTGCCTTACGGCGTGACTTTTATCTCTTCCACTCCCGGCGCACCTGATGCCACCTATGTAATGGGTACGCACGAAGTACACTGGAGTGTGCCGTTCCTCGCAGCAGGCGACACCGCTGAACTTGACATCGAGGTTGAGTTCGACGGAATGGGCGGAATCATGCCGGCATCGCCGTTCCTCGGTGATGGCGAATACGTGCTCCGCAACCATCCCGACGGAAACCAGGCTCCTCCGTATTACGGTATGCGCCTCGATGATCTTTTCGGTGATCATTCACCTATTACGTTCAACTTTGAGCACTCCCAGTCGGACATGCGCATGCGCATCGAAGACAGCGGCGCCACAGTAGTCATCTACGGAACTTCATGGGGTGGCCACGATGAAGGCGGTTTCTACGATGAAGCAGGCCCGTGGAACGTCTATTTCAAATTCGACAATGTCGTGTCCGTCTACGGCGGCGATGATGATCTCGTCGTGCAGGGTGGGGACGTTGAATTGAGCAGTGGCACGATCACCGCGCTCTATGACTCACCGCACTTCAACACGAATGATGTATTCAACCTTGCTGACGAAGAGTCAGCTGGCTATTCATTCCGTCTCGGAAACCACAGCAACGATCTTGGCCACCGCGGCCATGACGGCATCAGCGGTTGGGGCTGGTTGCAGCACGACGGCGATGGCAATCTGAGTCACAAGTCTGTAAGCGACTTCCTGTTCACGGCATTCCCGATTCCTGAAGAGCTCGAGAACTGTGCACAGATCATGGAAGCCGGTGAGGACGATGTCGATTCGACTCCGGGTAATGCTCCTGATTTCGAACAGGAAGATGACGATCCATGCTTCTCCATTCCTCGCAGAGAGGAAGATCCAGAAGTGGATATCGAAGTCGAAAAAACAGCCAGCGATCTGAATCCTGAGTTCGGCGACGAGATTACGTACACGATCACGGTCACGAACAACGGTCCGGATGATGCTTCAAACCTGGAGATCACTGATGTCCTTCCGGCAGGCGTCTCCTATGTATCGCACGTCGAAAGCGTGGGCGTTTACAACCCGATTACCGGTATCTGGACGATCACAGCACTACCTGCATTTGCCTCTGAAACCCTGGAAATCACGGTTCAGATCGGGAATGGCGGAGGCGGTCTGAATGATGGCGTGTTCCAACTGCACAACCATCCGGGCAACGACCTGGCTCCTCCGGGATACGGACTGCGTCTCGATGAACTCTTTGGCGGACTCAACGGACTCACGTTCGATTTCGACCACAATGATTCTGACGTCCAGATGACCATCTCTGGTTCGACCGTTACGATCGAAGGTGAGGTGTATGGCGGTCAGGATGCAGGTGGAGCATACGATCCTGCCACCGAAGGACTTTGGGATCTGTATTTCGAGTACACTGCAGTCGTTTCCAGCGTACCGGGCGACGACGACCTGTACGTTGACGATTCTGATTCGGAGACCAGCTTCGGTACCATTTCACCCCAGTACAATTCGGCCTGGTTCACCGCCGGAGACATTTTTGATCTCGGCGACAAATCTGACGGCTCATACTCATTCCGTCTCGGTGACGAGGACAACGATCTTGGATACAACGGATATCCAGGAATCAGCGGATGGGGATGGCTCAAGCACGGACAGAACGGCAATCTGAACCACGTACCGATTTCGGACTGGATCTTTACTGCCGTCCCTCTTGTGAATGAAATCGAAAACTGTGCAGAACTCACAGCTCTCACGGAAGACGACATCGATTCCACACCTGATGATGGTACGGGCGATGATTACGACTGTGTAACTGTCACGCCGGGCGATCCCGTTATCGATCTCGAACTGGAGAAAGATGTGGATCTTTCCGAGGCAAGCGTTGGCGATATCCTGCACTACACCATCACCGTCAAAAACGCTGATGATGCTGGTGCAACAGCAACCAACGTTGTTGTTCAGGATGAAATTCCTGAGGGACTCCTCATCATCGACACGAATCCCAATGCAAACGTGGTCGTCGATGCGGTGACCAACACAGTCACCTGGACTATTCTATCACTTGCTCCCGGTCAGTCTCTCCAGCTGGACATCGAGGTCCAGATTCTGGAAGCAGGATTCTTCTGCAACTGTGCAGAGGTAATCTCAGCTGACCAGCCGGATGTAGACGACATTTTCGGCGACGGAACGGGGGAAGACTACGATTGCGCTGTCACTACCACGGACGATGTATTCACTGACCTCTCACTCGACAAAGCGGTATTCCCAACCAATCCTGGTCTGGGCGACGTAGTCGACTACACAATCACCGTCCGCAATGATGGCGCTGCCACGCAGACCGCGTTTGGCATCCAGGTAGTGGACAACGTGCCAGCTGGTTTGAGTATCCAGTCAACGGATCCGATTGCCAACGTTTCGGTCAATAATCTGACGAACATCGTCAGCTGGTTCATCCCGAGCCTCGCTCCCGGCGACGAAGTCGAACTGCACATCTATGCGCAGGTCGACGATCCAGGCGATTGGGAAAACTGCGCCGAGATCATGGCGGCAACGGGCAACGAAATCGACTCGACCTTCGGAAACGGAACAGGCGAAGACATTGATTGTGTCTCGACCTGGACTCCAGATCCGACGATTGATCTAAGCCTGGAGAAAACTGTTGACGACGCAAATCCGACCGTCGGACAGGACATCACGTTCACGCTGAGTGTAACGAATGACCCTGCTGCAACGGAAGATGCTACCGGCGTTGTTGTTGAAGATCAACTACCAGGTGGAGTCACAATCGATCCAGGGTTCAACCACCCGGATGTAATGGTTTCACTTTCGGGTCTCGTAACCTGGAATGTGGGTACCGTTGCCATTGGCGATACGGAAACGCTTGATATTCCTGTGGAAGTCACGATTGGTTCGGTGCAGCAGAATTGCGCTGAGATCACCGCGGCCGATCAGGACGACATGGATTCCACGCCCGATAACGGCATTGGAAACGGCGAAGACGACGAAGACTGTGTCACGATTACTCCGGACCTGATTCCTTCAGATCTGATGTGCTACCTCGTTGCCGACAACGAAGACCACTTCGGTTCAGATGACGTGCTTACCTATATCACTGCTGGTGGTACAGAAGTCTCCATAGGAATCACCGGTACGCAGAACATCAATGCCATCGAGTATGTCGGCGAGTTCGGCAAACTCTATGCATCAGACGGCAACCGCTTCGGTACGCTGAATCCGGGAACGGGAGTCTTCTCCCCGATCGGCTTCTTCGGTGCAGGTATCGGTGTCCAGGGAGCGAAGAATTTCGACGATGTCGATGGTCTGGCTCTGGATCCATACACAGGTATTCTTTACGGAACGGTCCGTACGCCAGCTGAAGATCTGCTCATCCAGATCAACATGCTGACTGGTGCTGCAGTGGTAAATGCATGGGGACCTGCAATGACCTACCTGGTTATTCCACCCGTCTCCGGTCTGAACAATGTCGATGATATCGCGATTCAGCTCTCAACGGGTACCCTGTTTGGAGTTATGAATGGTGCCGGTAACTCTCGTCTCGTGACGATTGACAAAACGACTGGCGCGAGTGCGAATGAAGTACTTCTGGACGTGCCGAATGTCCGTGGGCTCACTTTCCGTGCAAACGGACAGCTCGTCGGTTCACTTGGATCGACTGACAAAGAAGCCCGCAGCATCAACATTGGCTCTGGAGCTACAGCTCTCCTGGCAACGCTGGGAATCGACGGCAACTTCGATTACGAATCGATCACGTGTAATACAAATGTCCCGAACTGGCTTTCCGGAACAGTCTTCCTCGACAACAACGAGGATGCGCTGCTCGACGCCGGTGATGTTGGACAGGAAGACGTTGATGTTCTGCTCTACAGAGACACGAACAACAATCAGATTCTTGACGGTCCTGACGTACACGTCGGAACGCTTCAGACGAATGCTGACGGATACTATCACTTCCCTGTTCTGTCTACCGGGCGATTCATCGTCACGACAGACCTCGGTACCTATCCTGCCGGCGCTGTCCTGACTACGGACAACATCGAAACGGCTCACTTCACTGGATTTGGTCAGAACGATCCGGACAACGACTTTGGCTTCAAGCTGCAGCCTGTAGTTCTGGGATCGATCGGCGACTTCGTCTTTGACGATGCAAATGCAAACGGCTTCCAGGATATCGGCGAAACCGGAATCGGTGGCGTACTCGTGCGCCTCTATTCAGGTGCCTGCCCTGCCGTTGGATTTCCGATCGCGACGCGCGTATCGAATCCTGCCGGTGGTTATGACTTCACTGGTCTGCCTGCCGGTACCTACTGCGTAGATGTCGAAGACTCTACGGTTCCTGTAGGTTATGTACACACAACGGCCAACGATCCGATGACCGTCGTGCTGGCCAATGGCGAAGATTTCAACCTCGCTGACTTCGGCTACTACTACAATCCTCAGATCGTTCAGGCTGACCTCGAAGTAACCAAAGAGGTCGATACGAGCTCTCCTGCTCTCGACGACGTGGTGACCTTCACCATTACGGTGACCAACCACGGACCAGCCGATGCAACGGGACTGATCGTTCGCGACATCATTCCAGTTGGTCTGGTGTTCGAAGGATATACGTCAACACGTGGATCCTACGAAGCCAACAAACTGGGATTCTGGACCATCGGCGATCTTGCGGTCGGTCAGACTGAAACGCTGAGAATCAGCACGAAAGTCGTGATCACCAACATGATCGAGAACATCGCTCAGGTATCACACGTCGATCAGGAAGATCCGGACTCAACACCTGGAAACGGTGTCCCAACAGAAGACGATCAGGACAACGCGCTTGTCGAAAGCCGCGGACCTGGTTCTGTTGGAGATATCATCCGCGTTGAGTGCGCCGACATGGGAACGGTCAATGCACTACAGTACAGCCTGTTTGACGACCAGATCTATGCCGGAACGGAAGTCGGAAGTCTGCACATTTCAAATGACGAGGGTCAGAACTGGCCTGTCTTCATGCAGACGGACAACGACGCTCCAATCCGTGACATCGTGGTTGACGGAAACGGATATGTCTATGCTGGATCATTCGGCGATGGTGTCTATCGCTCGACAGATGAAGGTGACAACTGGACGAACATCGGTCCTGTACTAGCCAGCATCAATGATCTGGACGTCGATGACAACACTGATCGTATCTATGCCGCTGATGATGGCAAAGTGATTGTCTTCAATGGCTTCACATGGTCAACGGTCGGCGCCGGAACCAATCCTTTCGGTGGTCAGCAGGTTCTGGCTGTCGTCTACGACGAGAATAACGGACGCCTCCTCGCCAGCTCGGCTGGAAGCGGTGTATTCAAGTTCGAAGGCGGAGTCTGGACCGACGCCAACAGCGGACTTCCAACGGGTAAGATCAATGTACTCTTTAACAGTCCGAATGGAGAAATCCTGGCCGGTACCAACAACGATGGTGTTTACGTCTTCGGTGGTGGTGGATGGTTCATGTTCGGTATGGGTCTCGACGACGAGCCAATCGAATCCATTGGATCGGGTCCGAACGGAGAACTTCTGGCCGGAGCACGCGAAAGTGGTGCATACTTCTACAACTACATCACCGGTGAGTGGATGTCGATTGGTAACCTGCCAGTCTTCACCGTCTCCTCGATGACGGCCGGTCTGTACGGCGAAGTCTATGCAGGCGCACCAGGCGAAGGTATCTACGTCATATACGACTCGGATTTTGATGGAATCCCCGATATCGCGCACCAGGTAGCCAATTTCATGACGAATGCTGTCATTCAGGACCTCGTTGTGGCACCGAATGGTGATATGTGGGCTGCGACCTACGGTTACGGTATCCTCTACTCGAGTGATGGTGGCAACTGCTGGACCCGCATGAACCGCGGTCTCGATAATCTCTGGACATTCGCCATTGAACGCCGCACGGACGGATGGCTCTACATTGGCATCTGGGCCGACGGTCTGGGTGGCATCTGGCGCTCGAAAGACGACGGACGCAACTGGGAATTCCTGGCTTACCCGACTCGTCAGATCATTTCGCTGGCCATTGATCCGACCAACGAGGACATCATCTACGCCGGAGCGAATATCGCCGGTGGTGGTGCACTCTTCAAGTCGATGGATGGTGGTGACTCGTGGGCGCAGGTTGGTAACTTCAACCAGCCGGTATGGTCTGTTACCGTAGATCCGAACGACGGAAACCATGTTCTCGTGGGTACTCTCGGAGACGGCGTGTATGAATCCTTCAATATGGGCTTCACCTTTGACCAGATCGGCTCGCCGATCAACGGACTGACGAATGCTTACGTATTCGATCTGGCGTACGCTCCGTTCGGAACTCCTTATGAGGGAATTCTCTTCGCAGCCACCGATGCCGGTGTCTACCGCTACGATGAGTTTGCTGAGACGTGGGCTCTGTTCGGTATCGGAAGTGAGAACTTCCAGTTCCGTACGCTGGCCTTTGCCGGACTCGAAATATTTGGTGGAACGTGGAACGCGGGTGTCGTGCTTTACAATGCCCTGACGAATGAATGGGGAGATTACGGTCTGGCTGATATGCCTGTCGTGGCCTTCGCCGTCCATCAGCAGTCGCACACACTCGTCATCGGTACCAGTGGATCTGGTGTCTATCTCGCGCCGAATCTGAGCCTGTCTACAAGCGTCGAGGACGAGATCGTTGGCACTGAGATTCCGACAAACTTTGCTCTCGAGCAGAACTATCCGAACCCATTCAATCCGCAGACTACCATCCCATTCGACCTGCGCGAGACCTCACATGTGACGGTCGGTGTGTATGACGTATTGGGACGTGAGATGAGCATGCTGGTTGATGGACAACTGCAGGCCGGTCAGCACCAGGTAACCTGGGACGCAGGTGACATTCCAAGTGGAACCTACCTGATCCGCATGGAAGCGGGTGGCCAGGTCTTCACACGGACGATGGTACTGCTCAAATAAATGTGTTGGTTGAGTGACTCGTGGCCCTGCACGCTTTAGAAGCGTGCAGGGCCACACCGAGTCGCCTGACCGAACAAGCCGAAAAACCCCCTGAACGGCTAAAAAAGGTGACTTTTTAAATCAAATAGCCAATTGCCGATACGTTAGGAAGACCCTCAAGTCTTTACCCCCAAAATGTTTGAGTTTACCCAAATATTGGGCCCTTCGTCTGACTACAGACCCAATGCGGATGCTGTTGAAGCTGTCCGGGGAAGGACGCGTCAATCGGCGAAATTCAGATCTGTAAATCGTCGCAGGCACGATTTCGTCCCGCGTCTTCCATTGCAACGTCATCGATTGCAACGTCATCGGTTTAAGATCGAAGAATTGATCGATCACAGAACGGCCATCTGACCGGTTTCGGTCGATATGGTCGCTACGCCCGATGGAATTTCCACCTCATTGAGTCGGGCAGCATCGACAAGCCCCGTTGGGCCACACAGTCTTTGGAGGGTGGGTTCGCCGGGGCGCGGATTGGGCTCAGCCCAAGCCACGCCCCGCGTACTGTTCATGAGCACCCTGTCCCCAGAGCGCCCGGCTACATAGTCCTTCGTCAGCGGAATTTTGCCGAACGGTGTATCCAGGACATACTTGGGAATCGCAAAACCGGTGAGATGTCCTTGAAGCTCATGCATGATGTGCATTCCTTCCTCGATCGAGGTCCGCAAATGGGCTGTTCCACCAATCAACTGTGCTTGATACAGGTAGTAAGGCCTGACGCGCATACGGACGAGACCTTCGCACAATTCCCGCATCGTATCGACATCATCGTTTATGCCCCTGAGCAGAACGGTTTGATTTCCGACCGGAACGCCGGCCTTCAACAGTCGATCTATCGACGCGGCAGCCTGGGGCGTCAGCTCTTTGGGATGATTGAAGTGTGTGTTTACCCAAACCGGATGGTAGTTGCCAAGCATGGAGCACAGTTCTGAAGTGACGCGCTGAGGAAGCTTGACGGGCATTCTCGTGCCGATGCGAATGATGTCGACATGATCGATCGATCGCAGTTCGCCGAGTAGCCACTCGATATGCTTGTCCCCGAGCGTGAGCGGATCGCCTCCCGTCAGGAGCACATCTTTGATTTCAGAATGTTCGCGGATATAGGCGATGGCTTCACTCATCTCGGCTTTTCGCATCATGAACTCCGCCTCTCCCACCATGCGCTTGCGCAGGCAGTACCTGCAATAGATCGCGCAATGGCTCGTGACGCAGAATGCGACCCGATCGGGGTAATTGTGTATCAGGTTTTTTACTGGAGAATTCGCCACCTCCTCGAGCGGATCTTCCACGCCGACAAAATCCGGTTTCAATTCATCGGTCAGTGGTACGACCTGCCTTCTGATGGGACAGGTCGCGTCGTGGGGATCCATCAAGGAAGCGTAATACGGCGTTATCGACCACTGAAATACCCCCTTTGTCGCTTCAATCGCGCATATTTCGTCTTCCGTGGGCGAGAGAAAAGCATTCAGATCTTCTTCGGACCGAATCCGGTTGCGCATGTGCCACCGCCAATCATTCCATTGTTCGGGGGTGGCCTTCATGACGTGACCCGTTCGATAGCTTCACCAAGAACTCCCGAGAGAAAATCAGCATAAGACTGATTCATCAATTCAGCCATGATGGCGAACGTCCCGTCAGGAGCGAACGTGGGGAGAGGATTTATCTCCAAAAACCACTCGCGACCTTCTTCATCTACTCGGAAATCGAGGCGGGCGAAGTCGTGACATTCAAGCTTCTCGAATATTTTCAGCGCGGCCTCCTGAAGCCTCTCTTCAAGTTCGGGAGTCAGATCGCCGGGAAGCGCGTAGTCGTGATCGATATCCGGAAGGCCCTGTCGGTCCAGCACATGTAGCCCTATTCCGGTCTCAGTTTCCACAGCTCGTTGAATAACAGGCAGAGTTCTCACCGGATTGTGCCCAACGACGGCCACGGTAAACTCGCCTCCTTTGATAAACTGCTCAACCAGAACATCCTGGCCATAGGTCCTGGAAACGTGGTCAACCTGTTTGATCAGCTCGACGGATGAATCGACCCTGCTCCGGGCGGTAATTCCCTTGGCCGATCCTTCGTAGCGAGGTTTTACGAACAGGGGGAAGTCCATCGGAGATTCCGAAATTTCGTCTGCAGATGTGAACACTTCGTACTTCGGAGTCGCGACGCCCGCCGCCGCCGCCAGATCTTTGGTCCAGGCCTTGTCCAGACTGAGAGAGAGCGTTAACGCGTCTGATCCTAGAAACGGGACCCCCATCATTTCCAACAGTGCAGGAGCTTCTCCCTCACGGTTTCGTCCGCGTGCGCCTTCGGCAATATTGATGGCCACGTCGAAGTCAGGGTCGTAAAAGCGCGAGAGCAGGTTTTTGGCAGGACCGATTCGGATGGACGCGTGCCCCAACGAATGGACAGCAGATTCCAGGGCCAGAAGGGTCTCCACGGGTTCGTTTTCGACATCTGCATCAAAGGCCTCGCCTTCTACCCACGGGTAGTGTTCAAACAAATCGTAAATGAGACCGACGCGCATGGCGCACTGTTATGAATGATTGGTCAACTGAAAGTGCGTAAAACTACGCACATTCGCTCTTTTTATGTCCCTCTTCCTATAATGAGGTACCACAATTCACCGATTTCACGACCATGCGTATTTCTTCAACCCTTCTGATCGCTACCCTGTTCTTAGCCGGATGCCAAGCCGGTGAAACATTCTCGCCTCAAACGTTTCCGTCCGGCACCCTGGTCGACATGTCGTATGCGTACAACGGCGACACAGTATACTGGCCCACCGCCGCAGGATTTGAGAAGACCACAGACTTCGAAGGCACGACAGACGCCGGATTCTACTACAGTGCCTACTCTGTGAGCACGGCCGAGCACGGTGGCACACACCTTGACGCACCGATTCACTTCTCGGAAGGAATGAACACATCCGACGAGATTCCGCTGGAGCGGCTGATGGGTGCGGCCGTTGTAATTGACGTTTCCTCTGCCGCTGACGCTGACAGGGATTATTTGATTTCGACCGGTGATATCGAAACATGGGAGGCCGAGCACGGCATGATTCCCGAAGGGTCCATCGTTCTCTTTCGGACCGGATACGGACAATACTGGCCAGATCGCGAGGCATACATGGGAACGGCCGAGCGCGGTCCGGATGCTGTCGCCCTGTTGCACTTTCCCGGCATTGACCCGGCTGCTGCGACGCTTCTGGCCACTGAGCGCTCGATCAAGGCGGTCGGCATCGATACGCCCAGCATAGACTACGGGCAATCTGTGCTCTTTGAGACGCACCAGAATTTGTTTGGCGCCAATATCCCTGCATTTGAAAACGTCGCCAACCTGGACCAGCTTCCGTTGACTGGCGCATGGGTGATCGCGCTTCCCATGAAGATCGAAGGCGGTAGCGGCGGACCCGTTCGGATCGTCGGGATCGTCCCATAGGGCTTGTCTCAAACTGGACACCTGTTCACAATCAAGCGGATTTAAGCAGACTCACTTTTGACCATGATCTAATTCTGCACATCAATTTCCACTCATGATTTCCAGTTCGCTCCTGCAAGGCGTTTTAGATTCCTTTGCTTCTCCCCTTTTTATCGTGCGCGATTCTCGCATTCTCATGGTGAATGAGTCTGCCTGCAATGTCACCTCTCGATTGGCCGATGAACTGTGTGGTGCGGACTTGAATGATGTTCTGCAATTTGAACAATCACTTTCAGCACAGAATCCCACGTTGCAGAATGCGTCGTTATTGACACGCGGCGACCTATCCGAGACGGTCTCACTTCGATCCTGGCACACGCGACACGAAGGCGAGGATTTGATTTGCATAAAACTGATCCAGGAAAGCGATTCAGACAGTCTGACCGAAACGTCACTCCAGGATCAGTTGGCTTCGTTCAGACGTGAATCAGCGGTGTTGCGCAAATTCGGGGGTTTTTTCGAGTACAACGTTACCGACAATCTGTACACACCCTCTGAATTTCAAGTGGGCGTCGGGCATGGCACCGAGGAAAATCCGGGGTTCTCGCTGGAAGCCTACCTCGCCACGGTTCATGAAGATGACCGTGAACGCGTACGCGCGCTGGCCCTGGATATACTGGAGAATGACAAGCCGATGGACATTCTGGCCCGTATCAAGAATGACAGGGATGTGTATTCCTGGATCTGGGGAATGGGCGACTTCTTCGCCGATTCGGACGGTAAAAAGTGGCTCACAGGACTGTCCATAAATGTATCGGACTTGGTTGACGAGCAGGAAAGCCTCGAACAAAAAGTAGCCCAAAGGGCTGCGGAGCTGGCGGAATCGGAAGAACGATATCGCTCCATGGTCGAGGACTCGACGGACTACATCGCAATCGTGAATGAAAAGAGGGAGTTCCTCTACGTGAACCGACTCGTGATGGGTTTAAAGATGGAAGAAGTCATCGGGACGCCCATCGAGGCTTTTACGCCTCCTGAATACCATCAGACTGCCATCGATTCCATAAAACAGGTTTTTGATTCGGGAAAATCGCTCGTCTATCAGATCGCTGCGCTCGGGGACAGCGGAGCTTCCGTCTGGTACGATTGCAGAGTCAGCCCGATGTTTGAAGGAGAAGAGGTCGTCGCTGCGACGATCATATCCCGTGACGTTTCCGAGCACCATGAGCGTCAATTGGAAATCGAACGCCTCAACGAAGAACTCGAAAAACAGGTCAGTGAGCAGACGAAAGAACTTTCTTCTTTATTGGACGCAGCCACCCAGCTTTCTACCGGCCTGGATGCGCAACCGATTTATTCGTTCGTGACCTCGACTATCACGGACACCTTGCCCCACCTGAAAGAAGCTGTGATTTGGCTTCACGACCCCACGAATCATCTCCTGGCCCGGGTCGCTTCAAGTCCGTCAGATGATGGAAAACCACCGTTGCTTCCGGTTTCAGATGATCTGAAAAAGACGTTGTCCAACTTCGAAGAACGGCTGATGCATCACATTCACTACGCTGAGAAACTGGATATGAGCTGGGCTTTTTCGAGTGCTGTTGAAGCCGACGATGTAATCGCGTGCATGGGTATATCGATGACTTCGTTTGGAAACTCTCTCCTGGTTGTTCGGGGAAAGGACCCATCAGGCGGTTTCTCAGACGCCACAATCAGATATCTGAAATCGGTGGTGGCACATGCTTCGACGGCCCTGAGTAATGTGGATTTGTATGAACAGTTGAAACAACTGTCCGTCCGATCACTGCATACGCAGGAAGAGGAAAGGCGCAGAATTTCTATCGAGTTGCACGATCACCTTGGTGGCCTGATCACGTCGCTGAATATGCTGTTTGAAAACGCGAATCCTTCTGAATTCAGCTCGAGGGCGCAAGAAATTCTGCGTTTGCTGGGAGATTCGACGCGCGACTTGTCTTCCGCCCTTCGACCCTCCACCTTGGATGATTTCGGACTTGTGGCCGCCGTCAGCGAATTGATTCCCATCAGCAACGGAGAAGGATTTCTCGAAGTGTCATTTTCTCATAATCTGAACGATGATGAGCGATTCCTTCCCAGCGTGGAAACTGTGGCATATCGGGTTATTCAAGAGGCCACGACAAACGTTTTGAAACACTCCAAAGCCTCTTCGTTGTCGATTTCGTTGATGAAAACGGAAAGAGAATTGAACATCCAGGTTGAGGACGATGGAATCGGATTTGATGCTCATGAAGCCATTCGTTCCGGCAAAAAGACGCTTGGTCTAGAGGGAATGAAAGAACGGGTCGCTCTTATCGGTGGCGTCTTTGATTCAAGCTCGACGGGCGAACAGGGAACGACCATCTCGGCATCCATTCCAACGGACATGGATGCGTTGTGGTAGACAACCGTATTGACCATGCCACTCGCGACCCAAAGGGCATGGCCATTAGCACTTCACTGGCGAAATCAAGATTCTGGCCCTTCATTGCGGAGCGGACGACCTTTCCAGAGATAATAGATGGTTGGAAGAACCAACAGCCCTAAAATGGATGTGGAAATCATTCCACCTACCATCGGAGCTGCAATACGTCTCATCACTTCTGAACCAGTTCCGGTTCCCCAGAGAATGGGCAGCAAACCGGCCGTAATCGCGAGAACGGTCATCATGATGGGCCGAATGCGCAAAGCAGTGCCTTTGTAAACCGCCTTCCTCAGATCTGAAAGCGAATTCATTTCGCCTCGCTTCACTCCATCATGGTAAGCGTGATCCAGATAGGTGAACATGATGATTCCTATTTCAGCCGCCACTCCGGCCAACGCGATAAACCCGACTCCCACAGCTACGCTGAGGTTGAAGTTGAGCAAATATATCAGCCAGATGCCCCCGACCAGAGAGAATGGCAGTGACATCATGACCAATAAACTTTCAGGCACAGAGCGAAAATTGAAAAACAGGAGTAGCAGAATCACGAACAAGGTTACTGGAATCACGATCATGAGTCGCTTCTGGGCCCTTTCCATGTACTCATACTGTCCGCTCCAAATCAGGGAATACCCTTCCGGGAGCTCAATTGTGTCGCCGACCACGTCTTTTGCGTTGGCCACGTAGGTGCCGACATCAATGTCCCGAATATCCACATAAACCCAGGCAGTTCGCCTGGCGTTCTCGCTCTTGATTACGGGCGGGCCCTGATTCAGGGTCATTCGAGCAACATAATTGAGTGGAATCTGGGTACCGAGAGGAGTTGGAATCAGGACTCGCTCAAGAGAAGACAGGTTGTCTCGTGTCTCCCTGGAGTATCGCACGTTGACGGGATAGCGTTCCAGCCCTTCCACCGTGTGAGTTACGTTCATTCCTCCGATAGCAGACATGATGACATCCTGTATATCTCCGACAGTGAGCCCGTAGCGCGCAGCTTCAAGTCGATCGATCTCCCAATCCAGAAAATGACCTCCAACCGTTTTGTCGGAAAACGCGCTGACGGTACCGCGAACGTTTTGAAGACTAGCCGCAATTTCTGAGCCCAGACTGGCGAGTACCTCCAGATCCGGTCCCATAACCTTGATACCTATCGGGGTCTTGATGCCCGTCGACAGCATATCAATTCGGGTTTTGATCGGCATGGTCCATGCGTTGGTCAAACCTGGAAACTGAATCGCGGCATCCAGTTCATCGATCAGTCTATCGACCGTCATACCGTCACGCCACTCAGATTCTGGCTTTAACATGATTATTGACTCGAGCATCGACAGGGGAGCTGGATCAGTTGCGGTTTCCGCCCTTCCAACCTTTCCAAGAACGTGATGCACTTCCGGAAAGCTCATGATGATGCGATCTGTTTGTTGGACCAGTTCGCGCGCCTTGGTTACGCTCAACCCAGGATCAGTCGTGGGCATGTACAGGATGTCTCCCTCATTGAGAGGCGGCATAAACTCTGAGCCGAGTCTCGAGATGGGCCAGGCCGTCGCTGCCAAAAGAAGGGCCGCCGCAAAAACGGTCATCCATTTGAATCGCAATACACCATGGATGAACGGATGGTAGATCTTCTGAAGAATCCTGTTGATAGGATTCTTCTGTTCGGGCAAAATATTTCCTCGAATGAGGTAACCCATCAGCACCGGCACAACCGTGATTGCCAACAAAGCTGAAGCCGCCATTGCATAGGTTTTTGTGAAAGCCAGTGGCTTAAACAGCCGTCCTTCCTGCGCCTCGAGGGTGAATACCGGCAAGAAAGAGAGCGTTACGATCATCAACGAGTAGAAGAGAGCCGGGCCAACTTCCTTCGAAGCATCGATTACAATTTGCCAGTGGTCCTTTTTCCCCTGATCCATTTCGAGATGTTTATGCATGTTCTCGATCATGACAATGGCCGCGTCAACCATCGCTCCAATTGCGATGGCGATGCCTGAGAGTGACATGATGTTGGCGTTCAATCCCTGCGCCTGCATGATCAAAAAGGCGATGATGATGCCCATCGGCAGGGTGAAAATGGCGACGAACGCGCTCCTGAAATGGAGCAGGAAAATGATCGTGATCAACGCTACGATCAAACTTTCCTCGAACAACTTGTTTTTGAGGTTGTCGATCGCTCTTTCGATCAATCCCGACCGGTCGTATCCGGTTTTTATGGTAACTCCTTCGGGGAGACCTGCCTGTAATTCCTCCAGCTTCTGTTTCACTCCTTCAATGGTGGACAGTGCATTTTCTCCGTAACGCATGACGACGATTCCAGCGACAGCTTCACCTTCACCGTTCCATTCCACAAGCCCCCGCCTCAATTCCGGACCGAGGTGAACGTTGCCCAGATTCCTGATCAGTATCGGCGTTCCATTTTCATCCACATCCACCGCAATGTTTCGGATGTCCTCGACGGATTTGATGTATCCGAGTCCACGGACCATGAATTCGGTTTCGCCCATTTCAACCAATCGACCACCGACATCGGCGTTGGACCGCTTGAGCGCGTTTTTCACCTTGGAAAGGGGAATATTGTATCCCAGCAATCGGTTTGGATCGACTTCAACCTGGTATTGCTTGACATATCCGCCAATGGATGCTACCTCCGCGACTCCCGGTACACTCATCAACTCGTATCGCAGAAACCAGTCTTGTATGGAGCGTAATTCCTGAAGATCGACCTCATCTCCCCCATCGAGGACGTACTCGTATACCCACCCGACTCCCGTAGCATCGGGACCCAGCGTCGGGGTGATGCCGGTCGGAAGTCTGCCCGCTACGTAATTGAGGTATTCCAGAACCCGACTTCGAGCCCAGTACATGTCCGTGTCATCCTCAAAAATGATGTACACGAACGAGAGGCCGAAAAACGAGTATCCTCGAACCGATTTGGCAAACGGTACGGATAGCATGGCGGAGGTCAGCGGGTAGGTTACCTGATCCTCTACTACCTGAGGCGCCTGGCCCGGGTATTCGGTGAAAATGATGACCTGCACATCGGACAGATCGGGAATAGCGTCTATCGGCGTTCTCTGAATTGCGATCAATCCCGCAATTGCGGTGATGACCGTAATGATCAGGACGAGGACCCGGTTTCGAACGGAGATCTCTATGATTCTATTCAGCATGGCCTAGTGCCCCTCCCGCGACAGTTCTTGCTTCGACGATTCACTCTCCATGGACTCCATATCCATGTCGGACATATTTCCGTCATCTGAGTCCATATCCATGCCTGGCATCTCCTCTGATTCAGATACTGATCGCATTTTCTGAATCGCTTCCTGGAGTCTGCTCTCCGAATCAATCAGAAATTGCGCCGAGACGACGATCCGTTCTCCTTCTTCGAGGCCGGAGATAACATGAACCAACTCATTGCCATCTCCTCCCTCAGCGCCAAGTAGCACTTCTCGAGGATCAAATCTGCCTTCGCCGTCGGCGACGAAAACTAGGCTTCGTTCGCCCGATCGAATAATGGCTTGAGTTGGCACAACCACGATGTCTTCCAAACGACGTCCAGCCAGTTCCACATTCGCGTACATTCCCGGCTTTATTTCAAGACTCTCGTTTTCCACGATTATCCGGACGTGAACGTCTCTAGCGCGTTCACGCAGGAACGGATAGACGTAGGAGACTTCTCCCTGGTAGGTCGTTCCTGGCAGATAGCTGAGTTCCACATCCGCTTTCTGTCCTTCGCTAATCCAGGGCAACTCGTTGTCATAAAAACTCGCGTGAACCCAGACACTTCTTAGATCCGCGATATTGTACAGATCGGTTCCTTTTTCGATGTGAGCGCCTTCGATGACGTCTTTTGCAAGCACGACACCCGTAACCGGCGAGCGAAGCAGGACGGTTCGCTGTACCTCACCCGACTGCTGAATCGCTTCGATTACGTCATCGGGAATCTCCCAATTCGCCAATCTGGTCAGTGCGGCATCCAGTAACCTTCGGGCGTTTGCGATTGCGTTCTCATCACCGTCGCTTTTCACTTGAGCCAGATGTCCACGAGCCAGCAGGTATTCCTGCTGCGTGGAGACGAGTTCCGGAGAATAGATTTCCAGCAGTGGTTGCCCTTCTTCAACTGGCGCGCCATTGAATCCGACGTACAGCTTTTCAACCCAACCGGATATTCGCGAGTTAACTTGAAAAACCCGCTCCTCATCCACCATGACTTCCCCAACGGTTCGAATGGACCTGAATAGATCCGTCCGTTCAGCTTTGGCGTATCGAACACCCATGTTCTGGGAGACTGTGGGACTGATTGTGACCTGTCCAGCCGGTGCATTTTTTCCCTCCCCTTCGTATACCGGCACTAGATCCATGCCCATCCGTGATTTTCCGGGCGCATCGTAGATCTCCGTTGGGTTCATGGGAGCCTTCCAGTAGAGTATCGCGCCTTCCGAACTGGATGCATCGTTCTGTTCGCTTGTCTCGAAATTCTGATCGGCGGCAACTGAAGAATCCATTCGAATTCCGATGAGGATCCCAACTGCCAGCGCGGCGATGATCAATACAGACCCGACGATTACGTTTTTAGCATTCATGGTCTTACTCCCAGTTGTTGTTCGGATTTTATTTGGGCATCAAGTCTCCCGGAAATCCGCAAAAGTGTCCGTTGACTGGTCTTGATTCGAAAGGTCAAATCGATGTGCTCTTGCTCGATCTGGAATCTCATGCGTTCTGAATCAAGGAGATTCAGAAAATCCATCGCTCCGTTTTGATACGCGGCCAGCGAAGCTTCGAGGAGCGTGTTCACTTCGAGAAGCAAGGAGTATTTCAGATGGTGAATCTTCGCTTCGTCCTGACTGATCCTGTCCAACTGATCCCGAATCATGGCATCGATGGAGGCGCGTAGCGAAACCAATTTTTCCTCATTGTGCCGCTCCAAAAGCTCGAGCTCTTCCAGACGGGCCTTATTTGCTCGTCTGCCAATCGGAAGCCGAACCATGAGACCCACGGCAAGAGCATCGCGTCCGTCCGAATTGGCCGGTACCTTTGCGTCAGCAATGGAAATCCACGTAATGCTGGCTCCCACATCGGGTCGGTCATACGCTTTGAGAAGACTACGGCGCACGCCAAACCGCTCCTGTTCTTTTTCAAGTTTCTGTAGATCTGCGCGTGAATCAATCATCGACCGATCGGGAAGATGTGGATCCGCATGCTCTTCGATCATTTTGACAATCACCGGGTGTTCGAGAACCCTTTCGAGAAACAGCTCCTGAACCCGGATCATCCGAGCAATCTCCATCGAGCGTTGCTCGAGGCGTGAACGCTCCAATTGAACTTTCAACACGTCCTGCTGGGGGCCCGCTCCGACCTCATACTTCTGGAGCGCGATCTGCTCGTACTGACTGAGCTTATTCTTGAAGAGCAGTAACAAATCTCGATGTCTCGTTTGTCGCTGGATCTCGAGAAAGGCCAACTGAGCTTCGAGAATCGTTGCAGCAGCCTTTATTCGGGCATCATCGTACCCCATTTCAGATTCAAGACCAGCCAACTCCTCGCTTAGCCGCCTCTTGCCTCCCATCGGGATCATTTGTTCGAGACGAACCTGTGAGACCTGCTTGCCTCTGGCTGTGTAAACCGGCATTGGCTGAGCCGCAATCATAAGAGACGGATCTGGCGTCGCACCAACGTATTCGATGCGGGTAGCCGCAGCCTGCGCTTTCGTGCCAATTGCCCTTACCGAGTTGTTATACCGAAGTACATCGACAATCAGCTGCTCGGGCGATGTTATCACGAGAGAGTCCGCAGACGGTGTGCGAACGGCACGGATGTCCACTTTGCGGGATGGCGGCGCCTGGGAATTCAATCGCTGAATATCTGGGGGATACGGTTGGCCAGCAACGGAAGGAGCAAGCAGAAGAGTCGCCAGCAGGATCACCGGCACGATAGCCGGCATGCTTAGATGTCTGAACATGGAATTGTTCGAGGTCAAAAATGAACTGAAAAGCCGATTGGCTGTGGGACCTGCGCCTGAAGAGCGCATTAGTTCATTCTATCACAGTCTCAGGACGAGTGGCTTTTCCTGCCACGTAGCCAGCCATGAGTCACGTTTGGACTGGTGCCTTACTTCCGGCCCGGGGGGGGGATCAACGCCGAATTCGGACACCGATCTCTGAACAGATAGTCGTTCAATCTGCGCGCGAAACACCGATTGAAGTGGATTCGAAGGGCCTTGCATCATGAAACAATCGGCACAGGAAATGTCCATCGATTCAGACGCAAGACATGCTGGACAATGAGAATCCTGGCAGTCCATGTTGGCCAGCCCATCCTGCGTATGCTCTGTCTGGTGACCAGAGACTAGTTCTCCCGATACGTGATGTCCTCCGGACATCGCCGATGCTGTTAGAGTCGTTGCATACGATAGCAGCGACAGCAATATTATGAGGCGAAATGGCTTCACGCCACCAATTTAAACCGTTTACTCCGGTTTAAAAACTCGTTTTCAATGAAGCGAAATGTTCTTCAGGAAACGTCGGACGGCGCTCTCTGAACCGATCCAGCCCAACAGGAATCCGGCTACGACCAGGGATCCTGAAAATGCCATCATCGCGAGAAAACTGGTGACCACCAGGCCAGGCACGTAGGCGTTCATGACGACCTGTAGAACCCAGAGTATGAACAGCGCAAGGACCGCCGAAAGCACCCCTTGAATGATGCCTTCTACAACAAAAGGCATGCGAACGAACGAATCCGTCGCGCCCACCAGTTTCATCGTACGGATCATCAAGCGCCTCGAATAGATGGCCAAACGGATCGTGTTCGCCACGAGGAAAATTGACGCGAACAGGACGAGGAGTCCGATTGATGAACCGATCATCGTCAACAGGCGAAGGTTTCCCTGCACCTTGGCAAGCAACGGGCGATTGTAAAGAACTTCCTCAACCCGATTCCAGGACGAGAACTCCGCCACCAGCCCGTTCAGGCTGTCGGTGTTGATGTAGGCAGGCTCGACGCTCACGCGAATCGAAGCAGGCAAGAATGCTTCGTCGAAAAACACTTCCGCTTCCTCGCCGAATTCAGATCGGAAAATCGCCTGAGCTTCCTCTTTCGAAACAAACGCCGCTTCCTCTACGCCTGGCATGGTCTGCGCCCTCAGATGCAGAGAGGCGGCGATCTCCGGAGTCGTGTCTTCCAGAAAAATCTCAACCTCTCCTACACGCTGCTTGAGCCACTCGGAAACGCTTTGCGCCCTCCAGGTCACGATGGTAAAAAGGCCAACCAGAACCAGAGCTACGGTCATGGCACTCGTTGCCGCAACGGACGAAAATGTCGCCCGCTTGAATCCTGCAAATCCTTCTTTGACCGGGTATGGAATCATATCTGGTGTTTCAGTTATTCCGAGCCGACCGCACTGCACCGCATTCGGTGTGCCACATTTTTCAGCGTGCCACTTTCAGCGTGCCACTTTCAGCGTGCCACTTTCAGCGTGTCGATTACATGCCTGGCATCAGCATAATTGCGTTTACGATCAGCCTGCTGGGACCGACCCAGAACATGCGATACTGCGTTTTGTCGAGAAGGAAAATAACCTTTCCTGAACCCATCGACTGCACGCCTGCAAACATCTTTCCTGCAATCTTGTCACGGTTCTCATCCGAAACGGCTCCCGAAGCAAGTACCGTTGCCGCGTTCTTGTCGTAATAGCCGACTGTCTGTACCGATGCCGACGGCATCAGCGCGTCTGAGCCAAACTTCAAGGTGTATAACTGATCCGGCATACCAGCCGCAAGAGGATGGGAATTATCGAGAACAGCCCTGAATGCCGAACCCGAGATCCGCGAGACGTTCGAGGAGTCGGAACGATCTTCATATCGGGTATAGAATCGGTCTTCGATCGGGTCCTTGTCTTCGTCCTTATTCTCATCGCCGGTCGATGCGGAGGCTCGCTCCACATTGGTGAATCCACTGCGCCCTTTGGTCAGGAAGGATGCCGATCCCTCGGATCCGATCAACGTTCCACCGCCGCGGACCCAGTCCGTCACGCGTTTGGTCTGAACACTGTCCAACATGGATGAAGCGTTGCCCGGCGGCAGAATCAATACATCGTATTTGTCCAGGTCGAGACTCGGAAACGAGCTTCCGCGAATGCGATCTACACCGTATTCGATCCAGTGATCAAACATGAACCAGAGCTGGCCTGCCGTTTCAGAAGAGAACGGTGAGTCGATCATCAGAGCCACATTAGGCTTCTCGACCACACGTGCGCTGGCCGACGCCAGGTCCATTCCGCGGTCGACGCGAGACACATCGTAACCGTAGACAGAAACACCTGCTTCATCGGCGATTCGGTCCATATCTGATTCAATTCGCTCACTCAGATCACGGTTGCGTCCTTTGAGAACGATGATCGAGCCTACGGAAAAGTCACGATCTCCGACTCCAAACGTCTTGCGGGCTGCGCGAACGTTGTAACCGGCCTCCCAGAGCATTCCGAGTGCTTTCGGAGCGTGGCGCTGTCGCCAGTCGATCACGTATCCATATTCTGCATTCGCTCCTGTGACGCCACTGGCACGAACCGGCGAATCAGTTACAGTTTCCGTGGCTATCCGCAGGGAGGCTTCCGTCCACGCGGCACCCGTCAGGTTGTACGCGAGTGGGACGGACCATGTTGACATGTCATACATGTCCAGAGATTCAATTTCCATCTGGCGCTGCATGAGCGTGTTGACCATGACATGTCTGTCCTGATCGGTGCGAACGATGTAGGAACCGGCTGTGAAGGTCTGCCTCGACGAAGCCGCGTCCCAGTAGTCATAGGCATCCAGCGTGAACGATTCCGTCGCCCGTTCTACTTCGATATTGTGACTCAGGAGCAGCTTGATGACGTCGCCCACATATCCGTTGCCGCCGTCATCGGGAATGATGTAGGCGCTCGCCTGATTGTTGGTTGTGGAGGGATCAAAAAACGTGCGGAAATAGGTAAGGAGTTCTTGCCGATTGGCTACGGACGCCCTCGCCACGGCCATGGACGTGGAAAAATGGTCGAAAGCACGCTGGCGAAGAGTCAGAATGTATCCGTCATTCGTTTCGACGGCGCGTCCACCGCGGCTATGACCACCCTGTTCAGACAGCATTCCAATGGATCCCATGACGCTCGGATAGGATGACCCATATCCGGGATAGAAAAACTCGAAGGACTCGCGGGTGAAATAGTTCACCTGATTGCGCGCCAGCGCTTCGCCGCTGGCGCGCCCAAAGACGTCAGCCCACTTCTCATAGTCGTCGGGCAGATTCAGATTCCGGGGTGCCTTGCCCGGCATCGTGAAATAGTTGTTGTTGAATCCCTGCTCATGGTAGTCCATGTGAACCTGGGGCAACCACTCTTGATAAAGAGCAATACGTCCGCGCGATTCCGGGTGCACCAGCCACATCCAGTCACGATTCAGATCAAACCAGTAGTGGTTCGTTCGTCCACCCGGCCAGGGCTCCACGTGTTCGGCATCAGATGAACTGGTCCGAAGCTGATTGGCCTGCATGGACTTGTACCAGTAGACATAACGATCTCGACCGTCCGGATTGATGGTTGGGTCCACGATCACGACGGATTCATCCAGCAGGTGTTCGATTTCGGCGGAAGTGCCGGATGCCAGAAGATAGAGGACCTCCATAGCCGCTTCCGTGCTGGACGGTTCGTTTCCGTGCACGTTGTAGCTGAGCCAAGTGATCACCGGGTTGTCGGCGATAATCTGCTGCGCATCCGAGTCACTCAGATCCGAATCTGAAAGTCGAAGATTCGCCTGCCTGATATCGTCCAGTCGATCATGATTCTGTGGGGAGGTGATAAAGAGCGCAAACAGCGGTCTGTTTTCATAGGTGCGCCCGTATTCCTTAATCGTCACCCGATCCGAAGCAGCCGCAACCGCCTTGATGTAGGAGACCACATCGGCATAGATGGTGTATTCGGCACCGATCTCATAACCGAGGTAAGATTCTGGAGAAGGAACGGCTGCATCACGAGAGACGTCAGGTTCGAAATCGAAATGGGCTGGAATCAGCGTTTCCTGGGCCTGGGTCGTTGCGGTCAACAGCAACATTGAGAACAGAAACGCGAACAGATTCCGGGTGGATAACGGGCGAAATGATGTCATCTGGCAATGTCGAATAAGGTGAATGGCTCAAACGCGTTCCGGGATGAGCGCCTAAAATAGGCATCACGACCTATTGACGAACTATCGAAAGAGATTTGTTCAAAACCCGATCTCCTGTCAGCACCTGAATCACATACACTCCAGGGGCGACAGCCGCCGTGTCCAGGGTCAGGGTTGACTCTCCGGATGCGGATTGGCCACCTCCAGAGAGGACGATGCGACCGGTCATATCGACCATTCTCCAATTCCATTCTCCCGATCGTACCGTTTTGAAAGACACCTGTGCGCGTTCAGTTGACGGATTTGGCCAAACCTGGATATCCAATCCTTCGGGCAATTCTGGTTCGTCTTCAACCGCTGTAGCCGTCACGGGAAAACCCCTTCCGGTGAGTGCCCGCTCCAGAGCATCCCTGTGAAGACCGTTAAATAACGAGTTTTCGGCCTCGATGAGATTCACGGTTGCTTCTGCAAACGAAGCGACTGAAGAATGTCTGCGGATGGCATCCACGATGAGAAAGTCAGCGACATCGGCACCAACTTCCTGTCGGAGATCCCACAGCATGGCGGCCCAGATCATGCCCCACACATAGCGTGGCTGAGTGTTATTGTAACTGTCCTTACACTTTTGATCCAGTTCATGATAGCGGAGACAAAATCCGTATTCGAGACCCGCGTCCGGCAATCCAAAATTCCAGTTCCAGATCGTCGCATCTACTCCAAGATGCCTGATTTCCAGGTCGTTGTCGCGATCCTCGTCATCAATGCAAAGTTGACGAGGAGGGCACGTCACCACCCAATCTCCAATACGTGGACCATCTGTATACGTGGCAGCGAAGTAATCCGCGTAACCCTCTGAGAGTGCAAGCGGTTCATCAGGCCCTCCTGAATCAACTTCAAACCCCAGTGCCCAGGTTACAAGATGGGTATACTCATGATAAATGAGATCGTTGGACAGTGCCGCGTTCTTATTGAAAATGTTGCCGACCTTAAAAATCAGACTCCTTTCATCTGGTTGAGCGGCGGCTCCATCTCCGCCGATATGAACACGGGCATTGGCTTGAAACGAGATATCCACGCCCATTCTGTCAATCCAAAAATCACGCACGAATCGGTCAATGTGGTAGTACACGTTCACGGCATCAAACTGAGGACATCTGGATAGATCCGTATTGCACAGTTTTATGTCAGTTGTATCGGCTTCAAACCTGTAGTCAGCCCCATCGATCCCCGTCGTCGCCACTTCAAAACCATCAATTCTTTCGCTGCCCGCGCGTACATATTCCCCTTCCAGAGTTAATCCATCTCCAATCAACCCTTCGAGCACGACTTCGACAGGCTGCACATCAAACGGGTTGTTCAGAAACACGTTGGCCGGCGCAGTGGCCTGGTACTGCCCGATTGATGCAGCTTTCTTGTATCGTGATCCATCGAAGACGGCAAATATCGGTTCGTCGACATTATCGGGCGGCAAAAATGCTGCTTGGACATTTTCGGTTACGCACATGCCCGAAACTGCGTCTTGTGGACTCGACTGCGCCCAAGCCGTCGTTGAAATCGACAGGCCGGCCAGAATTGCGATGGGGATCTTGAGTTTGAGATGTTTCATGGCGGTTTCGAACAGGATAACTCCTGTACTAACTACAAATCTAAACACCTCAAGTAGGCGATGCGAGGTAAAAACGGGGGATCCCCCACAATTCGTGCGGGGTCAGATTTCCTCGAAGCGGTTCGCATCCCGGTTTTTCCGCACGTTCTCCGGATGAAATATTTTGCCGTTCATGGCCAGATAAATCCCATGCGGTAGCGACTGAACCGCCCCGATGGCCACGCCAATATTGAACTCCGCATCGCTCTCACGAAATCTGGCGGGTGTGAGCGAGCCCACCAGCACGACAGTCTTCGTTTCGGACACCTTCTTGAGGGCTTTGGCGGTTTGAACCATGGTGTCCGTGCCATGGGTGATCACAACTCTGTCGACATCACTCGAAGCCGCAGCATCGACGATACCGGCACGGTCTTCTTCGGTCAGTTCGAGACTGTCCTTGTGGAACAGTTCAATGACATCGTAGGACACGGTCGAACCAACACGATCCAGAATCTTCTTCACCTGAGGATCTCCAATCTGGTAATCACTCTTGGCATCGAAGTACACTTTGTCGATGGTGCCGCCGGTAGTGATGATCGTGATCTTCATTCTTCGCTTACGAGTTCTGCCGCTGGTTCTGGTCAAAAACCTGTCGCCCGTCAATCCAGGTGGCCGCACAGGTGTTGGGCCTGAAATGATACATCCAATGATCGACATCGTCGACAGAAAGTTCGGCGAAGTTGGCCCGCTTGCCTACTTCGATTGAACCATATTGCGAGTCTCTTTCAATGGCACGAGCCGCCAGGAGTGTAGCCCCTTTGAGTGCTTCGGCCGGTGTCATCCGGCTCATCGTACATGCCAGCATCATTGCCAACGGAAGATCGAAGCTCGGCGCGGATCCCGGATTAAAATCAGTTGCCACGGCAACGCTCGCACCAGCCTCTATAAAAGACCTGGCATTCATCGGTGGCTGGTTCAGATACAGAGAAGCGAACGGTAGACACACTGCAATCACACCGGCCTCAGCCATCGCTTTCATCCCCCCTGCAGAAGTGTATTCCAGATGATCTGCACTTACTGCTTTCAACTCTGAAGCCAGCGCTCCACCACCGCCATCGCCCAACTGATCGACGTGCAGTTTGGCTCTCAATCCATGAGCCTGCCCCGCGCCAAGAACCCGTCGGGCATCATCGGCCGAGAAGGCTCCTTCCTCGACAAAAATATCGTTGAACTCAGCGAGTTTCTCAGCGGCGACGGCTGGAATCAACTCGTCACAGATCATTTGAATGTAACAATTTTTGTTACATTCCTCTGAGTCGGGGACCACATGGGCCGCCAGAAGGGTCGAAACGACGTCCAGTGCCGATTCCAGGCCTATTTCCCGGTACACCCGAAGAAGTTTGAGCTCCTCTTCGAACGAAAGACCATATCCTGTTTTGCACTCGATTGCAGTCACCCCGAGCCTCAGGTACCTCTCCAGATACGTGCGGCAATGACGAAGGAGGTCTTCTTCCGACGCCGCGCGGGTCTGCGCCATGGTCTTGCGGATTCCTCCGCCGGAAGCCGCGATATCCAGATAGCTTTTCCCCTCAATTCGCATGCGGAATTCGTCCGCGCGCCAGCCACCAAATCCAAGGTGGGTGTGGCAGTCGACCAGCCCCGGAATCACGGTGCGTCCGGAGGCAGAATGTGTTGCTCTCTCCCTCAATTCAAATGGGAGGTCCGTCTCAGGGCCAACAAAATCGATCCGACCATTTGACCAACCGATAGCGGCGTCGCGCAACGGTTGAATGTCCGACTGTGCGCCCTCGTCACGGCACTGCGCCAGAAATCCAATATCAGACAAGACGCCAGAATCAGACAAGACGATTACCCCCCGCTTCCACGGCTTTCTGAAGTGTAGACGATTTGACCAACTTGACGCTCGGTTCGAGATCTTCCTGGAAGAGGTAGTCCTTTTCCCTGTGCGGGATGTGTTCTCGAATAAGCTTGTGCGCAATATCCACGCCGCGTCCCGGACGCAAGGGAGAACGGTAGTCAAGAGCCTGTGCCGCCGTGAGCAGTTCGATCGCGAAGACATGCTGAACGTTTTCCAGGACCTGCAGGAGCTTGACCGCCGAAATGCTCCCCATCGAAACGTGATCTTCCTGGCCGAGTGAGGTTGGAATCGAATCGACCGATGCCGGGTGACAGAGGACCTTGTTCTCTGACACCAAGGCGGCCGCCGTGTATTGCGGAATCATGAATCCGGAATTGAGTCCGGTCTCCTGCATCAACAAACGCGGAAGACCGTCGTGACCTTCGAGCAACAGATAGGTCCGCCGTTCAGAAATGGACGCCAGTTCCGCCAACGCGATCGCAGCATAATCCATCACCAGCGCGAGCGGCTGTCCGTGGAAGTTGCCTCCGCTGATCACTTCTCCATCGTCAAAAACGAGCGGGTTGTCAGTGACCGAATTCATTTCGATCTCCAATATCTCGACCGCGTGTGAAAGCGCATCTCGGCTGGCACCGTGAACCTGAGGGACACATCTCAAACAGTACGGGTCCTGCACCTTTCCACAATCACGATGTGATTCGAGTATTTCGCTGTCCTCGAGAAGGGTTCGAACGTTGCGAGCGACATTTTTCTGACCTACATGCGGCCGGATGTCGTGCACCCTTGCGTCAAATGGATGATTCGAACCTTGAAGGGCTTCAAGGCTCATCGACGCCAGAATGTCTGCGGTTCGAACCAGCTTTGTAGCACGATGTAAAATGTAGGCGCCGTACGCTGCCATGAACTGGGTTCCGTTGATCAGGCTCAGACCGTCCTTGGCGGCGAGCGTGATCGGATCCCATTTGATGGCAGCCAATACCTGTGCAGCTGGTCTCTTTGAGCCGTCCTCTCCCCAGAAGAAGCCTTGCCCCAGCAATGGGAGGGCCATGTGAGCCAGAGGCGCCAGGTCCCCTGATGCACCTACGCTTCCTCGTGATGGCACGACGGGCAACAGGTCTGCGCGAGCCATCGCCAGGAGCCTGGCGAACGTACCTTCAGAAACGCCGGAAAAACCTAGCCCAAGAGAATGGACCTTCAGCCCCAGCATGATGCGGGTGATGTCACGAGGAACGGAATCCCCGACACCGACTGCATGGCTTACCAGCAGATTTCGTTGAAGGTCGGAAAGCTTGTCGTCTGAAACCCTTTTGTTTGCGAGCTTTCCGAACCCCGTATTCACGCCGTACGTCGCTTCGCCGCCTTCAATCCTTTTCTCAAGCGTTCTTCTGGATGCAGATACCGCCGACGAATCCTGCGCCAGGGACTCCATCGACGCCTTCAAATCTGAATACAGATCCGTTATGGTCAGCCGTACGCTCATCCGTTCACCATCGGGAGGTCGACTCCGCGTTCGTTGGCCGTATCGATGGCATCCTGATATCCTGCGTCGGCGTGACGCATCACGCCCGTTCCCGGATCGCCAGTAAGCACACGCTCCAGCCGGCGATCTGCCATTTCGGTCCCATCGGCGACGCTGACCATGCCAGAGTGAATGGAATATCCGATGCCGACTCCACCGCCGTGATGCAGTGACACCCAGCTGGCTCCCGATGCGGTATTGAGTAGCGCATTCAGCAGAGGCCAGTCCGCAATTGCATCCGAGCCGTCCATCATGCCTTCCGTTTCACGGTTCGGAGAAGCAACCGATCCACTGTCGAGATGGTCGCGACCAATCACGAGAGGAGCCGAAACCTTTCCATTTTTTACAAGCCAATTGAACTTTAGGCCCATTTCGGCTCGTTCACCGTACTCCAACCAGCAAATGCGGGCAGGCAATCCCTGAAAGTGAATCTGATCCTGCGCTTTCCGGATCCACCGCGCGAGTGCGTCTTTCTGAGGAAAGGTCTCAAGCACGGCAGCGTCAGTCACGGCTATGTCGTTTGGATCTCCTGAAAGAGCAGCCCACCGAAACGGACCCGATCCTTTACAAAACAGAGGCCGAATGAACTCCGGTACGAAGCCAGGAATATCGAACGCCTGCGTCATGCCCCGATGATCGGCGACCTGACCGCGCAGGTTGTTGCCATAATCGAATGTGATCGCACCTTCTTTCTTCATGTCCAGCATCGCTTGAATATGGATCTGCATGGCATCCAGGACGGCTGAACGGTAGCCCTCCGGATCACTTGTTCTGAAAACCGCTGCAGATTCAACGGTATGGCCCTGAGGTATATATCCGAGATCGAGGTCGTGCGCCGAGGTTTGATCCGTGAGTACGTCCGGGACGATGCCTCTAGTGACGAGTTCGGGGAGGACGTCGGCAATATTTCCCAGCAGACCGATTGAAAGGGGTTCGCGGCGCTCCTTGGCAGCCATCAAACGGTCCAGAGCTTCATCCAGATTGTCACTCCGCTCGTCGCAGTATCCCGTTTCGACGCGCCGCTCAATACTCACCGGGTCGATCTCTACACAAAGACACACCCCACCGTTCATGGTAGCTGCCAGCGGCTGGGCTCCGCCCATTCCCCCGAGACCGGCAGTGACCACGAACCGACCTTCAAGTGTGCCATCGAAGTGTTGGTTGGCGCATTCAGCAAACGTCTCATACGTGCCTTGCAGGATTCCCTGTGTGCCGATGTAAATCCAGGACCCGGCCGTCATCTGTCCATACATGGTCAGGCCGAGCGCATCGAGTCGACGAAATTCGTCAGCCGTCGCCCATCGCGGCACGAGATGCGCGTTGGCGATCAAAACGCGCGGCGCTTCTTCGTGCGTACGAAAAACACCGGCTGGTCTGCCGGATTGAACGAGGAGCGTCTCGTCATTCTCCAGGCGCTGCAGGGTAGCAATAATCTTGTGATAGCTATCCCAGTCGCGGGCTGCTTTTCCGCCCCCGCCATACACGATCAACTCCTCGGGGTGCTCGGCGACAGCCGGATCGAGGTTGTTCATCAGCATCCGCATGGCAGCTTCCTGATGCCATCCTTTGCAGGTAATCTGAGTTCCGCGAGGCGCGTGGATCGCCGGTCGGGTACCAATCATATTCTTTCTGACGTTGTCGTTTGAAAGTGGTGTTTAACGGGATGTTCGAGCGTGGTCGTTGTTACTCGAACTGTTTTCGGAATGCTTCAAACTCTGCTTCGAGTTTGTCCAGTCGCTCGCGAATATCTTCGAGCCCTCCGTCGCTGGAGGGAGCGTCCTCCACTGAATCCTCTTCTGGATACGGTTCATCAACCGACTCATCCGCTAGAAGATGACAGAATCGAATGCCCTTCTGGCCCGCCTGTCGCCCGGCACGTGCTACCAGCGGCTCTTCCCGTTCGGATAGTGAATCGAGCGTGTCCGCCACCTCCTCCATGCTTTCGAAAGTCGCCATTCTGGATGTATGAGATCGAAGTTCGCCGACGGTCTGGGGACCTCGCAGAATCAGGCTTGCCATAATGGCGAGACCTTGCGTGTCGAGATCAAATCTCTGAGCAGCCGCATGGCGGTATTTTTCAGAACGGCTTCCAGCAACGGACGCGTGCCCGGCCATTCGGTGGCTGAAGAGATCGTCGAGAGCCTTGAGCACAGTTATCTCGCCGTAATCCACGACAGGATGTCGGTTCGACTTTTGATTGCAGCCGTTGACGATGCCGTTGACCGTCATGGGGTAATAATCGGGCGTACTCAATTCCTTTTCGATGAGCACTCCGAGAACCCTCAGGGCTTCGCTGGAGACTGATTCTGACATAGGGTTATTTCCATAAAGTTGGTTCAATATGAAAAATGTCCTCCTTTCGCCATCTGGCGCGCATGGAGGCATGCCCTGAACACTTCCGGACGGGGATTACAGAAGAAACGACACATCTTCTCCCGGATCAATCTCCCGAGGCTTGGAATCTCCGTGAAACAGACGGGCCCCAATCTGGCCTTGAAGCGTCATCGACGCTCCATCAATCATCAACATTGACCCTTCACGCAGTCCAATTACCGGCATTTCAGGATTCAGCACTGTGAATTCAGTGATGCGTTCTTCTCTCGTTTCTCCCATGTGTCCATCGGGATGCGCATCGAGATAGTGAGGATTGATCTGTGCCGAAATGAGGCCAAGCGTTTGAAACGAACCCGGTTCGATAATCGGCATGTCGTTGGTGGTCGACAAGGTCGGAGCGGCCACGTTGGCTCCAGCGCTCCATCCGACATAGGGCATTCCCGCCATCGCTTTTTCGCGAATGACTTCCATCAATCCAAAATGCTGAAGGTCGTGGACCAGCTTGAATGTATTTCCGCCACCCACAGCCACGACATCAGCCTCGTCAATTGCAGCCAGCGGATCGTCGTATCGATGAACAGAAACGATTTCGTGCCCTTCCATTCCTTTCGCGACCATGCTCTCATAGTCATCGTAAGAGAATCGGACCGCCGCATACGGCACGAAGGCAATTTTCTTTTTCGCAGTTCCGGCGAGCCACCCAATCTGCTCCGAGGCGTGTTCAAGATAACCAGTCCCCGAAGTGCGGGATGTGGACAGAAGTAAAAAACGTTTTGACATGAGGAAGGGCCGCTGATCGGGGGTGGTGAACTGAAAAATTCAACAATCGGGAGAGCGGATCAATATCCGGAAGACATCAGATCCCAGATGCAATCAGAAGTTCGATGTCACGATGAGGAATACCGAACATGGACGCCAAACTCTTTTTCGTCAGATGCTTGCGGTAGACATACGTCCCGTTGCGCAGTCCCACATTCATCCAGAGCGCTTCATTGATCGACGAGGCATCGCCGATCTTGATCACGTAGGGTACGAGTACGTTGGTCAGAGAGTAGGTGGCTGTTCGTGCGGCATTTGACGGCATGTTGGGTACACCGTAGTGAATCACGCCATGTTTGCGAAAGGTCGGATTTGAGTTGGTAGTTGCTTGGCTCGTTTCGATACATCCACCCTGATCGATAACCGTGTCTACGATTACGGATCCGTCCCTCATGGTGGCAACCATTTCCTCGGAGACTACGACGGGCGCTTTTTGCCCGGCAGTCAGCATGGCGCCTACAACAACATCAGCGGTGAGCAGCGCCTGGGATATGTACTGTTCCGTGGCCATCGCCGTCGTAATTCCACGACCCAGATAGTGCTCCAACGCGCGCAGTGCACCGAGATCGTTGTCAAGCACAATAACGTGAGCGCCGAATCCCAGCGCAGTTCTGGCCGCCCATTCTCCGACTACGCCTGCCCCCAGGATCACCACATTTGACGGCGGGACGCCGGAAATGCCTCCGAGCATGACTCCTTTACCACCTACGCCGCTCTCAAGGTATCTGGCCGCGATCTGGATGGACATTGACCCCATGATTTCATGCATCATGCGAACGATGGGCAAACTGCCATCCGAGTCCCGTATGAACTCGAAGCCCAATCCGGTCACACCCTGTTCGATCATTTTTTTCAGAAAGTCCGGTGAGGTGTTGCCCAGATGCAGCGCGGAAATCAGAACCTGTTTGTCATGGAGCAGACCGACCTCTTCGTCTTCGGGCGGACCGACTTTCACGATGAGATCGCTGGAACTGTAGAGTTCGCTCGCGGAAGCCACAATGGTCGCGCCTGCTTCTGAATACTCTGTATCTGAAAAATGAGCTGCTTCTCCCGCTCCTTCTCCCACGTACACCTCATGTCCGTTTGCAACCAGCGCGGCAATGCCCGCCGGAGCCATGGCCACCCGGCGTTCTTCTTCAGATGCTTCTTTAGGAATCCCTACTTTGAGGGATTGACCCGTTTTTTCTGTTTTCTGCCGCTTTTCCTTCGTCAGAAGACCGTGTTCGATGCCGAGGCCCTGTAAGGAGGGTACTTCCATGTGAATCGGGTGGGATGTCTAAGATCAACGAATATACATTCTTAACGACAACAGACCCTACCAGTGGGACATAATTATTCCGCCAGCAATCGCCGCATTCAGACTCTCTACGGCCGTTTCGCTGCCAGCCGGGGCTATTGAGACGGCGCCATCGGCCTTGCTGCGCACTTCCTCCGACACGCCGTGGGCTTCGCTCCCGATGATGAGGATCGAATTTTCGGGGGCTTCCCAATCCTGCACCGGTGTGCCCTGCATGTCCGCATATCGAATATCCACATCATTGCGACGACACGTTTCCAGAAACCCTCCAAGCGTTTCAACCCGTTCGAGTTGAAGATCCCAAATTCCTCCCATTGCGGATCTGACCGTCTTCGGAGCGTAGAAATCTGCCGTCCCGGGGCCGGCCACTACGGAATCAACACCGAACCAGGCCGCCGTGCGCACCAGCGTTCCAACGTTTCCAGGATCTTGGACACCGTCCAGAACCAAAACTTTCGGGTAACAAAGGATACAGTCAGTTTTGGGATCGGGGATTTTCGCGACAGCCAGAATCCCGGGTGAAGTAGTCGTATCCGCCATCTTGTTCATGTCCCTGGCGCTGACGGAAAACGTGCGGTCTACGAAGGACTCTTCCAGCTTCTCAGACCTGTAGCCCGTCATGGCGCCTTCTTCGACAAAAATGTCCACGATATCTGCGCCAGCCACCGTAGCAGAGTGGAGCGAGCGAATTCCTTCGATGAGAAAAGAATTCAACTGGTCCCTCCCTTTCTTTCTGGAAAGGCTGGCCACCTGTTTAATGCGTCGTTCGGAGGCGGGAGCGTGCTTCAACCGGCAGAATCCTTTTAGTGAAGATTGAGGTAGAAACGTGATACGGGGTGATGGATTGAGGCACAGGTGTTTTACCTTTGCCGCGCCAGCCAGAGACTGGCTTTGATCACCCTTATGCACGCAAGATACCAATTTGAATCCTCGCTATTGGAAGCGCTTTTTTTGACTTCTGCTCTTCCTTGAGGAAACACACCAAGATGAAGTTCAACGATCCATACAAAAAGGCCCTTTATTCTGAGCCCGCTCCTGTGACGCGAGCCCACGAAAATCCGTTCGAAGCAATGGTCGAACGATTCGATGTCGCAGCCAAGATTCTGGAGCTCGACGAAGGCTTTTACGAGTATCTCGTGACACCGGCTCGCATTCACATCACGGGTATTCCCGTCCAGATGGACACGGGCAAAATCAAGATGTTCGAGGGTTACCGGGTCATTCACAGCGACATTCTCGGCCCATCGAAAGGCGGAATTCGATACGCTCCAGACGTAAACCTGGATGAGGTCAAGGCGCTTGCGGCGTGGATGACCTGGAAATGTGCAATCGTGAGCGTGCCGTTCGGCGGTGCCAAAGGTGGTGTAATCTGCAATCCGAAAGAAATGAGTCGCGGTGAACTCGAGCGCCTCACGCGCCGATACGCGGCCAATATGACGGACGTGTTCGGGCCGGACAAGGATATACCCGCCCCGGACATGAACACGAATGAACAGATCATGGCCTGGATCCTGGATACCTATTCCATGACAGTCAAGCGTACTGCGCCAGCTGTGGTCACGGGTAAACCAATTTCGCTGGGTGGATCCGAGGGACGGCGCGAAGCCACCGGTCGTGGCGTGATGACCGTGACACTGGCTGCCATGGAGCGACTCAACATGCGCCCATCCGAAAGCACGGTCGCCGTTCAGGGATTTGGAAACGTAGGCTCCATCGCCGCGAAACTTCTGACGGAGCAGGGATCTAAGGTCGTGGCCGTCAGTGATGTTTCGGGTGGCTACTACAACGAAAATGGCCTGGACATCCAGGCAGCGATCACATATTCCACTGAAAACGGACACAGTCTCGAAGGCTTTCCGGACGCTACCCCGATTTCCAACGAAGAACTTCTGTCACTGGACGTCGATGTTCTTGCACCTTGTGCCAAGGAAGATCAGATCACGAGTCAGAACGCAGACACGATCAAAGCCAAGATCATTTCCGAAGGAGCAAACGGACCGACTTCACCTGGTGCGGACAAAATCCTGGCGGAAAAAGGATGTCTGGTCATCCCGGACATTTTGGCCAACGCTGGCGGAGTAACCGTGTCCTACTTCGAGTGGGTTCAAGACAGGCAGGGATACTTCTGGACACTGGATCGTGTAGAGCGTCGTCTTGATCGCATGATGCACAAAGCGTTTGACGATGTGTTTGACAAATCCGAAGAACACAAAACGACGTTGCGCATCGGGGCCTATGTGCTCGCGATCAAAAAGGTGGCTGATGCGCTCGAATTGCGTGGCATTTACGCCTGATCTGGAACGCATTTTCAGGATCGAAGGATCGGCATTGATTTAGGACTGACTTCGTCGCATTTTGGGGCCTGCAGAATCCTGAAATCCGTCCAATCCTGAAATCCGTCAAATCCTGGATTTGGCCAAATCCTGAAGCGCGTGAGCAGAATCGCCTGCATTTTCCTTTTGTGCCTGTTCTGTGTCGCTCCCGGCACAGCACAAGAAGCCTCTGCCGCGCAGGAAGCCTTCCCAGAAAAGGACACTCACGCCGATTTCCTGTCGGAACTCGTCCAGGAATGTCTTGACGAGGTGGCTGCAGACCACTCCTCGCTTCGAATCAAATCACAAGGCAAGGCAGCCTTCGCCGTCGGGCATGTTGTCCGAAACTGGACAGCAGCAGGAAAGTCGATATATCTGGACGATGCTCCGGGACCGGAGAACAATCTGCTCGTTTTTACCGTCGACACGGCTGAAATCACGTTCGAGAGGATCAACAAGAATCTCCTTTCGCGCTCCGCAGAAATCGCTCTCACCTACTGGCTGTCGGATCCGCAGGGAAGGGTTCTGCAAAACGATTCCTGTCAGAAGACGGCCGATGACGAGTTGAGTCGAAAGGATGCCAGGGCGCTTGCCGACACCCGATATCCTGAGACCGACCCCTCGCTCCCATCTGCGTCCAGATGGCGCCGGTTGGCAGAACCCGTTGTACTGATTGGAGCCACGGCTGTTGGCACCTATCTCTTTTTCAACCTCAGAAGTCGACGTGCAGACAGCGGTTGAAACGCGTATCCATCATAGCTCTGGCACTCTTCTTCCCTCTCGCGTGTGCCGTACCCGTCCCCCCTGGAGGAGGTCCTCCAGATTCAACTCCGCCATCGGTCATTTCCACGACGCCATCCGACGGCCAAACATCGTTTTCGGGCGATGTCATCGAATTCGAGTTCGATGAGGCAGTCGATCTGCGATCCTTCATTCGCGCTTTTTCAATTTCACCGGATCTCTCGGGCCCCACCGATATTTCGGGATCCGGCAAACGAATGCGCGTGAAGCTGCCCGATGAGCTCAGGGATTCGACTACCTATATCGTAACGATTGACGCCTCATTGAGAGACGTTCGAAGCGTGACGCTGGATGCTCCCATCATCCTCGCGTTTTCCACCGGAGGAGAAATAGATGCGGGCGTGCTGTCCGGAAAAGTGGTTCGAGCGCTTGATGGAAGTAACGCTTCTGCCGTCGACGTATTCGCCTATACGGATGACGATTCGACAACCCTCGCGCAGGCTCCCCTCTATCGAACTCAAAGCGCTGCAAATGGAGTATTCAGCTTCAAGTATTTATCCGAAAGGGAATACGTCGTCGTAGCCGTAAATGACGCCAACAGGAATCGACTGATCGACGACGGCGAAGCGTACGGAATCTCCCCCGATCGATTCATTTCGGCCGATACCATTGGAACTGCCCCAATACTCCCGTGGGTACTCGCCATGCACGACAACGTCGCACCGAATCTGGAACGAGTTCGCGCGTTAACCCACTATGATCTGGAGTTGAGATTCTCCGAGCCACTCGACCTGGACCTGAACAATCCGTTTGAGGCCGGAGTCGATGGGCGGTTTTCTTTCGCGTTGGAAGATTCTCTGGGGCGGGAATCTGCCGACATTCATTCGCTTTACTTCAGGGAAAGCGGCTCCCGAACAGTCTTTGCCAGAACCGATAGTATGGCGTCCGGAAATTATCGACTGACGGGCGGCGCGGCGATCTCTGATTCGTCGGGCAATCAAATGACATCTGGAAACTGGGACTTCACGGTAAACTCGGGGCTGCCTCCGATCGCCGCGCCCGAATTCCTTTCCTGGTTGCCGGACTCCATGATCGTCACAACGAGTACACCAAGGCGGATCTGGCAGTTGGAAGATCTGGGCGTGCGTCTTGATGCGCCAAGCAATGAAATCGAACTCGAGATTCAGGACACGACAGGCACCGATCTTCAACTTTCTGTCGACCTCATGGACGCCACTTCCTTCGTGATCGGAAATGAGCAACGTGATGCTTTGAGTGAACCGTTTGTCATCCGCCTTATTCAATCGGCAGATTCTGCCCGGACAGGTGTTTTTCAGTTTACACAGGATAGAAGCAGTGGGGCACTTGTTCTGGAGACAGATGATGCCGAGGGGCCTGTAATCGTAGAGGTTTTCGACCGGGCATCATCGGGAGGCCCGATTGCCCGCGGATCTTCTGAAACCGCATCTGTCTTGATCGATGGCCTGCCTGGTGGACTGAGCGCGCGGCTCAGGGCGTGGGTAGATCTGGATGGGAATGGTCGTTGGGATCCGGGATCTCTTTCGCCATACCAGCCGTCAGAACCCATCGGGTGGATTGAGTCCGACGAACCGGTCCGTGCGCGGTGGGATACCGTCCTTCCTGATACTCTGAGGTTCAGCGGAATTGAAGCAGCACCGGCCGATTCTTCAACCGTCGGGTCGATCGAACAGTAAACTGGCCAAACAGTCAGGTCCACATGATGTGGGTGCGAACATGAACAAACAGCTCTCCAGAACTGAAGATCTCGCACCCGTACTGACCGCGGCCTCCATGCGTGAGGCAGATCGGATCTCGATAGAGGATATCGGCATCCCGGGATTCACGCTAATGGAATCGGCAGGGCGGGAAACTGCTCTCATCGCCCATGAGCTGATATCCGAACTCTCTGATCCAAGCGTCCTTGTGGTGTGCGGAAAAGGAAACAACGGAGGAGACGGGTTTGTGGTTGCCCGGTATCTTGCCCAGGATGGGATTCGTGTTTCCGTATTGCTGACGACCACGAAGGACGCTTATACGGGAGATGCGAGAAAGAACCTGGAGATCCTGAACACCTTGATCGAAAGCGATCTGGCGGGCGCCCTGACCATTGAAGACGTCTCCTCGAGCGCCGGTGGGCTGCAAAGTGCGGACCTGATCGTGGATGCACTTCTGGGCACGGGGCTTTCGTCCGAAGTTCGGGAGCCTCTGGCCTCACTCATCGCGAGCATAAATGACTCTGAGGCTGCTGTTCTCTCCGTCGATATCGCGTCCGGGCTGAATGCGGATTCGGGCGAGGTCATGGGAAACGCCGTTCTGGCTGATGTCACCGCCACAATGGGCGCAGCGAAGACAGGTCTTCTCGTGAACAGCGGCCCCGATGTCAGTGGGATCGTCCAGGTTGTCGACATCGGAATTCCTGCCGGAGTGCTGGCATCTCAGGCTGCTCTTTCCGGATGTGGCTTTTTGTCGGATGATGACTACGTCCGTGAACGATTGCGGCCGCGCACACGCAGCGATCACAAATACAGTACTGGGCCGGCGCTCGTTGTGGGAGGATCGGAAGCATTTCCCGGAGCCCCGGCACTTGCTGCCCGAGGGGCCGCCCGCGCCGGAAGTGGGTATATCGTCTGCTGCTGCCCGGAAGGAATTCGCAGCCTGTTGCTTGAAAAACTCGACGAAATACCGGTCGAGGGGTGGACCGGTGGCGATACAGGAATCCAGACACTTGTCGGGCATCTCGGAACGCGTTGGGAAAAAGCCAAGGCTATGCTGATCGGACCCGGAATGGGCCGAGAAGATGGCATTCGTGATGTAGTCCGGAATTTCCTGACCCGATTCGACGGGCCGGTCGTCATCGATGCGGACGGATTATATGCGCTCGGCTCCGATCAACAATGGGTAGCAGAACGATCCCGGGGCAATTGGATATTTACTCCTCACGAGGGTGAGTTTCGCCGGCTTTCCGGCTCGGAGTCTGCGTCCGACATTAATCGCCTTGAAGCAGCCAGGCGTTTTGCGGCTGAGTGGAACGTGGTTCTTCTCCTCAAAGGTCAACCGTCCATCACGGCTGCACCCGATGGATCAGTTATGGTGAATCGGACTGGCAATCCCTCCGTTGGAACGGCGGGATCGGGAGACGTTCTCGCCGGGGTAGTCACTGGCCTTCTTGCACAGGGCCTCACTTCGTTTGACGCCGCGGTCTGCGGCATACACATCGCAGGAACCGCAGCGGATGATGCCGTTCAAGAGGGCGCTTCGCAGTCGCTCGTGGCTTCAGACATCCTGAACAGCTTGCCTGGTACGCTTCTGCGATATTCTTGATGGGATAATTGGCCGCTGGGCCTTTTTCAATAACTGTTTTCCTGCTTCATGGCCAAACACCTCAATCCAACCAGAATCGCTCTTCTCTGGACCTTGATGATTCTGATCGCACTCTCCATTCCGGGTCGGAGTATTCCTTCGGTCAAGGTTTTGGAGTACGACAAGTTGATTCATGCCGGGCTCTTTTTCGTCCTCGGCGTTTTGTGGCTGACGGCAAAATCGGAAGCGAAAATGCTACGTGGAGTGGTGATCCTGGTATGCATTCTGGCGCTCTCGGTTGGATCCGAATTTTATCAGGAGCTGATGCCCATCGGACGTACCGCTGACATGGTCGATGCCGCTGCCGACTCGGTTGGCGCGATCCTGGCGTTTCTGATTTGGATTGGTCTCCGGCAAAGATTCCATCGGCTCAATGGATAAACCCGGGGGTTCGCCGTTGAAAACGCGGTCGATTCAATTGCGAAGAAAATTTCAACGGAGGGGCAACTTTGCTGTTGAAGCACTGTCTTTGAGGCAGATGTTCTTTAACGACAGGTGATGAATTGTTTCTGAGAGGGAGGGGCTGTTTTATTCACTATCGTTTTTGAGCGTATTGACGTATAATTGTGGTTTCGACCTTTCACCCCCCACAGGGATTCTAGAAAAGCAAGATTATGGCTCTTAAAAAGACCGATAAAGCGAATCTGAAGAAGAAATATCCGCTTTATATCGAACTCGGAATGGTTCTGACACTTGGCGTTCTGATCGTGGCATTCCGCCTCGACATGTCAGTGGATGATTCGTTCGAAGTCCAGCTGTCGACTCAGGAAGTCGTTCAGATGGAAGACATCCAGCAAACGCAGCAGATTGAGAAGCCGCCACCACCACCTCGCCCACCGGTCCCTGTTGAGGTTCCGAACGACGAGATCCTGGAAGATGACGACCTCGATCTGGATGTATCCCTGGATATCGATGATGTGGTAGACCTTCCACCTCCTCCGCCGCCGGCAGAAGACGAGGAAGAAGAGCCTGAGATCTTCGTTATCGTGGAACAGTCACCCGAACTTATCGGTGGCCTCCCGGGTCTGCAGAAGAAAATCCGCTATCCCGAGATCGCAAAGAAAGCTGGCGTTGAAGGACGCGTTTACCTGCAGTTCGTGGTCGACGAACAGGGAAATGTGCATGATCCTATCGTAACCCGAGGTATCGGTGCCGGTTGTGACGAAGAAGCGATCCGGGCCATCCTGGAAGCCAAATTCAAACCAGGCAAGCAGCGTGGTAAAGCAGTGAAAGTAAAAATGTCGCTGCCGATCACGTTCAAGCTTCGCTAGATCAAGCGAACTGCACCGGGTGCAGTAAATCTAACTTGAGCTTTGAAAGGGGCGACGCGCGAATGCGCGTCGCCCCTTTTTCTTTTGTCAAAGCGTGAAAATGGTAGAATCCTCA
>Ga0209992_10000541_pt1 | contig 49859 bp, 70 predicted proteins | sample 2SBtaG_2_FD_182564 | JGI IMG/M metagenome (GOLD analysis project Ga0209992, IMG submission 182564) | Deep subsurface microbial communities from Kolumbo volcano to uncover new lineages of life (NeLLi) - 2SBTROV12_ACTIVE470 metaG (SPAdes)... | ecosystem: Environmental > Aquatic > Marine >... | reverse complement strand
GCGAGTAGTGTGTTATCTATGTGGACAACTGGAAAGTTGGGTGGAAAACATGACTATGACTCACTAACACCAGAACAACAAAGACAAGCTGAAACTATTAGAAAGACAGAGTTATCAAGTATAGCAGACAAGGAGATAGGACTAGGAATTGCAAGAGCAAGATTCCAAACAAGCGAGCAGAGACTAGCAAGAGCACAAGAAATCAATGCATCTGCTATTGAACAACAGATAGCAAAGAAGGAGATTGCAAAGTATCTACCAGAAGGAAGTAACTATCTAAACCCAGAACAGTACTCTACAAAATTAGAACAATACAAATCACAAGAGCGTAACATTAGAGGAACAGTTGGAAGTGCTTATCGTGAACTGTTATACGGTGAAGACATAAGATTGGAAACAAGTGGACTTCAAAGAACCCAATGGGGAACTGGGTCATTAGAACAAGTAGATAAATATCAATTCAGAAACGTTTCACAGCAAGAACAGATGTTTGCTATAGATGACAGAAAAGATAACCAAGGCAGACAGATAGTATACGATGCAAAACAACTTGAGGGTATTAAAAAGTCAAGACAGAGAGGACAGATACAATATGAATTACCAGATGGTGAACAGAGTATAGATCCAGCGTTACAGAGGGGTAGAGTAAGAAAGGTATACTATAGAACAAAGCAAGCGATGCCAGAGTATAGGGAAGCAATCAAAACAAAACGAGCAGAGTTGGAATCATTAAGACAAAGAAAGGAGATATCAACAGAACAATATCAATCATACCTAAAACAGATTGAAGATAAGACACAGTATTCAGTAGATGTATATAATAAATCAGGTGGAGGTAAGATTCACTTTGATGATTCGTTTGGAACAGAATTAAGACAGTTTGGTACTAAGAGAAAACAATTACATTTAGACATAGCTATAGCAGAGACAGAGATAGATGCACTTGAGAAGAACGTTAAGGCAACAGATGAAGAGTTAGAACGACTTAAGAAAATGAAAACAAAGATGGGTGGAGATGGTATGGCTGGTGGTGGAGGACGTATGGTAAACCCAGCAAGAATTAGAATAGCCCAAGCCAAGAGAGGGTATGGAAGTGCAATCATGAGTCAAGGTGAACGTGCAGCACGTAGAAGTACAGGAGTGTCAGGTGGTAATAGAAAACAGAGAAGACAGATGATATTAGAAGCACCAGGATTAGTTGTAGGCGACCAAGGTGTAAAGAGACCTAACAAAAACAAGTTTGCATTCGATGTATTGAGGAGTCTTGAACGAGAACGTAAGAGGCTGATTGGTTAATGGGTTTTAAGATGCCTAGCAAGCCTACAAAGAATTACGGCTTGACTGATATGCCAAACTGGATGCCACAGAAACAAAACAAAAAGTTCTCAAGTATGCAGACAGCGTATAGACGAAGTGACCAAATACAGTTATCAGAATTAAAGACAGAGATAGATGTAACTGATAGTGAGATAAGTAAAGAGGTAAGTAGAATGCAAATGGGTTTGAGACGACAACCAACAGATGCAGAGATACGTCAGAACAGAAGAGTTAGTAGCCTTCTAAATAGACGAGATGAGTTAGTCGGTGCATATGAAACTGTTGTGAGACAACACAGATTCCATAACGCTAAACTACAAACAATGAAACGAAATAACCCTTTACAACAAGCAAAGAAAAGCTTTGCTGGTATACGAAGAAGTAATCCATTTACTGAATTCAAACGCTCTCCAGTTGCAGTGCCAGTTGTGACAAGCCAGCACAGAGTAATGAAAGATATAAAGAAACGTGGCACACAATGGGATCCAAACTTTAGTTTATCTGATGTTTCTGTTAATCCTAAAATCAAAAGCTATTACAAGCGTTACATAAGACGGTGATATAATGCCTGAGCGAACCACTAGGTATCAAAAGAAACGTAACATACAATCAGACCAAATTAAGAGTAAGGTTGTATCAAAAGCAACACCACCAAGACAATCACGCCCATCTCCTAGAACACCACAACCACAACAAAGAGACCCAGAAAGAGAGCAACGAATAGTTAAAGAACAGCAAACCTTACAGTCTAAAGATATCCTAACTGGTAGAACAATAGAGCGTGATCAATTAGGTGTTGAAGAAGAGAGTGACTCATACAAGGAAGGTCCGCAAGGATTCCTTGAAGGTGTATACGCACCAACTCAACAGATAACGCAAATGCCAAAAGACATCATAGAAGGAGTACCAATTGAAAACCAAGCTATGAGACCATCAATGATTGACTTGGCTATTCAGCCTGTCATAGGTACACTTGCTGCAGCAAAAGAATTGGGTTACACTGAAAAGAGTTGGTATAGTCCTGTTGGTTGGTTTGATAATAAAGCGTTACCAGAATTCCTAAATAGAAACCCAGACGAACAAAGGGATTTCTTTACTGGAATGTCAGATAACTTTGGAATAATAGGAGACACTGTAACAAACGAACGTTGGATAGATGATGTAAACAAAGGTGTAGACTTTGACCAAGATGGTAAAGTTGACATGGTTGGTTATGATCAAACATTAAATGTATTCAACCCAGACTCTGAAATTAGAAAGTATCCAGCATACTACATAGGCAGTGCAATAGGAGAGGTACCATACTTCCTAAGTCCAGCCATTGCTATACGAGGCCCAGTACAGACAGCAAAGATACTAGCAAGTGCAACACGTATTGCAGGCAAAGCTAGCCTATCAATGAAGAACATTAATGTGACAAGTAAGATGGGTAACGCTGGAAAGAACATAGTAAAGTCAGTACAGAAAGAACAGAAGAATATAGGAACAGATGCACCTGTAAACACAAAGGCTGCAAACGAAGGAATGGATTTACTTGAAAAGAATATAGATAATCAGATTCAGGTTAAAGAGAATCTAAGTATTAAGATGTCAAAGGAGGGGTTGAGTGATAATAAGTTAACAAAGACAGTTGATGATTTAGAAAATGAGATAGCCATATTGAGAGCAGAGAAAGCAGATTTGAGAACATCACACACAAGTGCACTAAACAGGTTTAATGAAATAAGAAATAACTACAAGTCAGGTAAGGCTTCAATAGATGAAGTTGATGATGCTCGTTCTAGGTACATCACGGTGGTGCAACGAGGCGTTGAAGATAAAGTTGCAACTACATACAAGGCTAACAACAAAGACATCATACGAAAGTATGAGGCAATATCAGAATTACATAGAGTAAGAACTACCACAAAGATACGTGAGTTGCAAAAGAAGGTTGACGATGGTAACTTAACAGAGAGACAGACACAACGTACAAAGTCAAAGATAGATAAACTTGAACGTTCACTTCAAGATGAATTACCTAGAGCAGATAGAGTTGCACGAGCAATTGAAGGAGCACCAGATGATGCGATGGCTTATGTGAAAAAAATTGTACCGAAACATAGATGGAGTAGTCTTGGTAGAGAAGTAGAGCAAACAGTGGACTCTCAAGGAATACAGGTGTATGGAACAAAGAAAACAAAGTATGAAGATATGTACAAGCGTTACGATGGAAACGAGGTACTAGCAGGAATAGTATACGCTATGAGAAAGTCCAGAGAAGGGCTAGGGTTTGCATTCCATAAGACAGAAAAATCACTTACAGAACAGATACAGTTCAAGATGAGAGAGAGGGTTGTAACTGTAGGAGATGCTTCAAGACCTGAACTAGGAATGATATCATTTAGGGCTGGAGATAGTGTAGAGGCATCAACTAGAGTAAAGGCTGCATACGGAGATGTACGAGCAAGTATGGCTAGAAGAGATAAGATACGAGCAGATGAAGATGCAATGACCCCTTTTGAAAAAGGAAACTTTTCCAAGAAGGATGATTTCAAGTCTCCACAGATGGCTGAAGCAGAGATGGACGTTGAAGCAAAGATGAATGTATTAAGTGAGATAATGGGAGAGTATGAACCAATATCAGACTTTAAGGTTACACAGTTAGTAGATGACGCAGATGGTTCTAGACTCATCACAAACTATGCAGATGTTAAACGAGGTAAGGGAGATGACTTCATAAAGGTAGAACCTACTTCAGATATACAAGTTACAGTTGCAACAAGAATACCAGACGTTCAGATAGAGAAACTAGGTAAGGGACTATACCAAGGTTCTGTAGGTAAAGAAATGACAGTCATAGCACAAAAAACAGATGTACGTCAAATACAATCTATACTAGGAAAAGATGCTACATACTTAACAAAAGGCAATGAATGGTTATTCAAAAGTTATCAAGCAAAGGATCCAGTATCGTTACGAGGTGGTAGAAGTTTAAGCCAAGGCAATGCATATGTTCAGGTACCTGCAGGAATGAAGATCGAAGATTACTTATTCATGCAACAGCGTTTAGGATTGGATACACCTGAATCCATACAGGTTGGTATTAAAAAGTACAAGGCATGGCAGAAGTACAATACACCTAAGAACAGAAAAGGTTATTCAAAAAAGGCTTGGAGACGTGTAACAAAAGAGAGAGGTATCTATGCACCTGACACTCTTGAAGGAGGTGTTTTAGTACCATACAAGAAACTTGACTCAATACCAAGGAAGGATATATACGGAGAAGACAAGTCTGCATTAAGTCAGTCTACAGTACGAGTTGATTTAGAACAAGAGTTCAAAATGGATGGAACTACAGCAACACTAAAACTATTCCCAGATGAAGGATCTCCGACTATAGATGTAGGAGATGTCATAACTAACAGAGAGATATTTGAAGGTAGATTAAGACCAGACATGGTTGAGAGTGACTTGTCTGATATAAGAAACTCAAGAGACAGAGTACGAACTGATATAGCCAATCTAAGTGATGAAATTGTAACTTTAAAGAAAGAGACAGAAGGTATCGTATTACCAAGCGGTGTATCAGAAAAGAATCTTGGATTCTATTCTCCAGAAACAAAGGCTCAGTTATTGAAGGGACAAAAGTCAATAGGAGAAGCAAAGGATTATGCTAAAGAAAAGAAGGTGCGTTTGACTGAACTAAAGAATGAAATTATTGCATTGAAGGGTAAACTGAGTGGTGATGATTTAGAGGTTTTGAAACAAAGGGTTGGTGAATTAGATGGAGAATTAACAAGTATGGAGTACGGATTAACCACATTAGATCCTAACGTATTAGGTTTGGCAAGACAACGACATGAATGGAACAGTGCTATATATTCTAATAAAGTAAGTGATGATTTAGTAGAAGAGTACAATGCTATAGACCAAGAACGACATTTTGCAATGTCAAAATATGAGAATATACGAGAAGGAAGATATACTGATACTAAATCAAAACAACTGCAACTAGATGCAGATATAGCTAGACTTGAACTACAGAGTAAGGAGTTAGCAAAGAAACAAACCAAAACACGAGACGGTGCATTCGATGGAATATCAAGTTTGAAAAAGGCAGTGGATCAGACACTTGCAATAAAGAAATCAATGAAGGCTAACACTGTAGTAAGAGAGTTTGAAGAGATAGAAAATATAACTCCAAAGGTTGCAATGACACCCGAGGAGGCTGCAAAGTATAACTCTTCAGGTACTAGGGTAAGTGTTGAGAATATAGTTGCTAAACTACAAGCTGAGAAACTAGGTATAACCAAAAAGAAGTACGAATTAAATCAAAACGCATGGGGTGGAATTCAGTATAGAAAACTAAACAAATATGGAACCAGAACACTAGAGCTAAAAAGAATTGGCGGTCAAAGGAGGATTGGAGAAATGACAAAGTATCTCATAATGAGAGATAAAGATAAACGTGCTTATGATGAAGGTGTGAAATCAGATATAGCTATTGATAATCTACTTAAAGATAAGATAAAAAAGAAAGAATCTATAGCATTGAAAGAATCACAATTGGTTGGTAAGCAAGCAGAGTTAGAACGTACATACACACGTTTAACAGCAAAAGAACAACAATTAGAACACGTTACAAAACAGTTTAAAGGATTAGAGGATTTCCCAGGAGCAATAAGTATACCTAGAGGACAATTAGCAACATGGACTGAGAAGACATTGGCACAGCAAGGTGGAACAACACCAGTATCAAAACCACTATACTTTGAGTCTGGTAAGAGAAGGTTTGAGATAGTAACTATGGTTAGGGCAGAAAAAGAGGATAGACTACTAGCATTGAATGTACGAAGAGATTCTATGATAAAACAAGGCTATGCTTCAGATACAAAACAAAGGTTACAAGTTAACAAAGAGATTAGTGACTTTAAAGCGGACCAGTCAAACTATAGACTGACAGCAATAGATTATGATGCTAAGATTAGTGGTAAAGGAATCGAACGTATATCTGAATCAGAATTAATGGTTATGTTCAAAACTGAAACAGGTGCTAAAGCATACAAAGTCTTAGAGGACGTACAAGAAGCACTTGCAAAGAAGGTTGAGCCTAAGAAACAACCAGATGGAACCATAAACAAATCAGTTGCACAAAGAGCACTAGGAACTATACTGCCTACAATAAAGAAAGTTGAAGGTGTTATAGAACAACCAATAGCATTGGTTCGAAGTGTAACAGGAGGACGAGTAAAACCAGTATATGGTAAGGGAGCAGATTATGCTAAGGATGCTATAATTACAGACACACGTATTATAACTGGAGACTGGAAACATTACAAATTAAGTGCAGTGCTTGAGACTACTGATAAAGTAGGATTGTTAGGTGCAAGTAAAGGAACATACCCAGTAGGTGTAAAAGTACAGCAGATATACAAGATGGCAAAACCAACTGAAACAAATGAACCATTCAGAGGAACAAGTGCTATTGAAAGAATATCAACATATAGGGATAGTGAAGTGTACATACCTATTGGTCAACGGTTCAAAGATAAGGCATTACCAGTTCAAGTATGGGATGAACTAGAAAGAAAAATGTCAAATCAACCAATGAGAACAAACTTGAGAAAGAGTGTAGTTCAACAATACTTGATTAACATAAAGAATGTCGAACTAGACGTTGCATCAAAAAGGGCTGATAAAATAATACGAAAGGTAGATGGAAAAGACAGTGAAGAGTTCACTAACATAATAGAATCAGTTATGACTCCAGATACATTCAGAAGACCAACTACATTTGAAAGTGTGACTAGTAAAGGATTAACTAGGAAAACACCTTCTGGTAAAGAGCAAGTCATAACACCTAGGTTCAAGAAGATTTGGAGAACAGAAGTGAGTCCGGGTGTGAGAAAGGGATTTGTAGACATCAATGAAATTGAACGTGATATAGGTGTAACATTTAGAACAAGTGGTAAAGGTACAGTTCGAGATAGGGGTATTGCATACATACAAGATACGTTCGGTATGAAGGTACCAACTGGTGCTGGAAACGTAAGAGAACAGATTGTACGTAAAGCATTACTTGAACAAGCAAGGGATAAACAACCTTGGCATAAGTTCAGTAGAAAGAATAGAAAATTACTTGACAGTGGTACTAGAGTAGAGTCAGCAGAAGAGTTAGCAATACTAACAAGTGAATTAAAGGCTATAGACGAAGGTACAGCAACGTCATTTGGTCAGAAGGGTAAAAAAGTATTCAAAGAACCATTCAAAGAAAAGGGTACAGATGAAGCAGGCCCATCACTACCAAGGACAGTTGAAACTAAAGATGAAATGATACTTCGAATTAAGAATCAGATAGAGGCTGAAGAGGGAGTTACATTCAGTGAGATACTAAGTGGTGATGTAAGAATGCAGTTGCAGAAGAGAATGAATGAATTAAAGGATAAGAGATCCAATGTAATGAATAAGGGTGGAGATACTACAGAAATCAACGCTGAAGTATCAAGTATACTTACAACACTATCTAAGGATGAGAAGGTTAAACGTACAATAGACCAACGTTACTTCGAGAAGGTAAACCAAGCAAAAGAATCAAGACCACAGAGAAAGCCATACTATGCTGGGTTTGGTTCATACACTGGTGCTACTATAGGCACATTAGGCTCACAAGCAATACCAATGGCATTCGCAGAAGAGCAACAACCACTAGGAGTTGACTTGAGACCACCTACAGTAAGTGAGAATACAATACAAGCACCTATTCAGATTCAACAACCACTCACAGAGCAGTTAACTAAGGTAACAACTGAAGAGGCTAGGCTCATAGGACAGCAAAGTGCATTCAGGTTAGATGTAACTCCAAAAGGAATACAAAGTAGTATACTAACCCCTGCATTAGCAACTGGTACTAGCCTAGCAACGTTACCCGGACTTATGCTTAGTTCAGCACAAGGTCAAATGTATAGATACACTACTGTAAGCCAAATACAGCCTCCACCAGCCCAGAGACAGACTCTAGAGGTACCTAGACCACCAGGATTAGTACCACCAGCCCAAAGAGTGACCCCACCATATGTAGCAGGGTGGCCACCATGGTTAGAGAATGAGTTAGACGACCGTAGGAAGCAAAAGGGCAAGTTTAAGAAGAAACAGAAGCAGTTTTGGACAGTACCAGATCAGTGGTGGAAACCGGGCTACTGGCAGAAAAAGAAAGATAGCTTTACTGGAAAGTACGACTACACTGGTACAGGTTATGGTACCTTCAAGGGTAAGGAAGGTAAGCGTCTAAAGAACACTTGGGACATGCAATAGAATCCGTGCTTTTCGCTGTGCAAAGAAGAAGACTCTTTTTTTATTAGTTTTTTCACTTGCAGGCTACATGAAAAAACTAACTGTAACATGTATTGATCTATATAATAGATCTAAAGAAGAAGAAAGAAGAAGAAATCTCCTTTCTGATGATTCTCAACCCCTCTGTGGAGGCTTCTCATATGGTCGTACTTTTTCGACTAAATCTGGAAAGATTGCTTTTCTTTCCCTATTCATTGGAGGCGAATACTGTTGATAATAAACAACATGATTCGTTCTTATGAGAAAAATGAAATATCTGCAACCATCAAACAAATAGAAAATGATGGCTTATGCATGATATGGACTGACGTAAAAACTGGAGACCCAGATCTTGTGTACATCTGGCAATCAAGAGCTGAAACATCATTACCATTGTTTTGGCACTGGAGTTTGTTCAGTGAGTCTTTGAATACAGAAGATAGATCTTTTGTATCTACCTACACTTTAACTGGAGGTAGAAGACATGAATAAACCAGAAAACGTTCCAGACCATGTGCCTGACAAATACAAACACAAACTGTTCGCTATGAACATAAGTGTCAATGGCACTGAAAAATCTGCTGAGGACGTTCCCTCCTCAGACTCCTCCCTTTTACCTTTCTTAACTCGTACGAATATGAGTACAATGAAAGCACTTCCAAACAAACTCGATATGATAGATAGAGTCTGTCGCAAATGTGGTATAATGCAAACCATTGAAGTAATTCAAGGTAATACCCCTACTTGCAACCACTGTCATTCGACCAAATTGGAACACATACCAGAAGATGAGGAATACTTCAAACCAAAGATTGAACGTGACCTCGGTATCGTTGACTCTGAATACGACCATAAAAGGTTTCTAGAACATCTAGAAAACACACGTCGACTCGGTGCTCAAACATCAAAAGAGCCAGAGATAGACGAACATGGAGAAGTTATAGGAACAATCGTACACCTAGACTTCTACGGAGTGAAAGACATTCCAAATCAAGTCGCCACTGCAAAGGCAATTGCAAGAGGTAAACCATGTCCAACTGGTTGTAAAAGAGAATACGATATGTTCGGTAACGAACACGTCTGTATAGTTGCAGAAGAGAAAAACACGTTCCTTCCAAAAGGATACAGTTCTTGGGAAGACTACAAAATGATACAATCGTATCTAAACATCTGGTGTACTACACCTCCTACACAGTTCCAAAGAAACGTATGTAAGAAACATCTCAATGTCGATCCAATCGGCTTCACTGAAAGACAACTTACAAAACACATGAAGGCATACTTCTGGGCAAAGAAAACTGGTAACACAGAGTTGATGGAGCATAAAGCAAACATCATCAAATCAAACCACGAGCCAGTAGACAACTCTCTCATCTGGAATATAGATGAAACATACAAACCATTTGCAAAAAGGAAAGACTACGACCCAGTCAACCTAGACGAACTAGATGGATGGGATAGTAAGAACCAACAAGCAACTGGCTTTGGAGAGGCTGATCTATTCTCAAATGTCAAATACCCTACATTTGTACCAAACAAGTTCTCAAGATATGATCTCAAAAACGATCTACTCTTAACTTCTAGAATAACTGGTGCAAGAAAACCACTTGGCAAATGGGAACTAAACTCGGATGGAGAACCAGTCTTCACAAAATCCTCCCCCCTTTCTTAATTTTTAATTATTAACTCATTCTAGTAGTAGTCTTAGTATTAGGTGTCAGTGGACGAACAGTGCTCGGTGCAGAGTCACACTCGTTGAACTAATACTTTGATTCATTTAATTTATTTATTTTTTTTATTTTTAATTCATTATCAAGTGAGAATTATGAGCGTTTCAACAATCGCAAATAACACAATCAGTGTAGACGTTAGTGGAAACATCGCCCAAGCTTCTTGGAGATGTAGCCCAAAACAACTCGCTGGTCTCAACAACGTCGCTTCATACCTTCCAGTAAAGGAAGCAAGTATGTTAATGAAGTTCGCATTGTTTCTCTTTGAAGAGAACAAAAAGAACTATCAGAAATACTTGGACGAACAAGCTTCTACCACAGAAGCAAGTCCAGAAGTCGTTGTCGCACCTACTAAAGCATAAACCCTTTAGTATCCTTTTTTTATTATTTATTCATGAATACGATAATTATGAAATTTAAACAATTGCTAAAAACAACAAACGATATAGAATTGATACAAGCTTTGAAATGGAGTTTAGGAAAGGACATTGATTAGATGTAACCTATGTGGATTCGAGATTGAGAACGAGGACGATTCTTTTGTCCATAGGAAAGGACGACACGAGACATTCCATTCTGGTACAGAGTTGTATGTGATAGGAAGATTCGGAGACAGAAAGAGAAGAGCCACCAATAGAATTACTGGAGAGGTTTCATGGTTGGAGGTATCAGCATGAATGTAGACGATGGCTATCAGCCATACAACCGTGTTGCTTATGCTTTAGACCAAGGCTACAAGTTAGCAGTACACCATATGGGAATAACCGATTGGTCCGCATTCAAAGATGAATATGCAAAAGACAGAGCAAACCGAAGAGTTGAATTAATGCAGTTGGCAATTGCGAGAATGATATTAGGAGAGATGAAAGATGAAAAGTAAAGAAATACAAGACATATACCAAGCCCTTGAAAACTTTGAGATGAGACTAACAAGGTTGGAAGATATTATGATTGGTAAACAAGACGAAACTGAAACAACCCAAAGTATTGACCACAGAATAGAAACTATGGAAAGCCTATTAGCAAAGTTATGTTCAAAAATATTTCCAATAGAACCAAGAGATAAAAAATATTGGGATGAAGATGATAGGTGGAGACCAAAGTAATGGCTGAAATATTACCATCATTCCTAACAGTAGTTGATTATACAATAGATGGTAAAAAATTCAATATGACATCAATCTGCCCACATTGTGAGGAAGAGTTCGAAACAGAAGTTGAGATAGAACCAAGTGACTTTGAGAGTGATAGGGATTGAAATCTAACGGAACAGGTTGTATATCTTGTGATCCTGAAGTTTGTAAAGGCAATGATAAGTTTGAACTTGCTGAAGGAGAAGTAGAAATGATATCAAGTCAATGTCCAGAGTGTGAGAAAAAACAAAGGTATTGTGCAGACTTGAAACATCAGAACCCAAGATCGATTAACGGCTCACCATGGCTGAAATTACATTGTAAAGGCTGTGAGAAAGTTTTCTATGCAAACATGGATCACAGTCATTCGTATTTTGCGTTTACAGGTGGGCCAAAATGTCCAGAGTGTTTACCGATAGGTGGATAAATAATGGGTATAGACTTTGGCTGGGACTTGCCACCAGGAGTTACACAATCCATGTGCGAAGCTAACATAATGGACGAGAATACACCTTGTGGTTGTGGACATATACTTTCAGATCATAAAGATGATGATGAAGGAGAACCATGTATGGTTGAAGGTTGCGAATGTAAAGAGTTCACAGATGATTATGAACCAGACTGGGATTCAATGCCGGGTGGAGCAGACGATCCAGATAGACCTAGACGATAGAATTCAATTTCAAATATATGATTAACGTATAAACAGTATGAAATGTTACAGATGTAATTTATCTTTTAACAATGAACCAAACGCCACACTACATGAACATATCAGTGGGCACACGGTAGAGAGAAGTAATTTTGAAGGAAGTTACTCAAGGGCATTCAAATACGTAATCGGTCGATTACTTGATTAGGAATCTTTTTATTTTATATATTCGTAGGTATGATAATAATGACTTTGACAAAGCAAGGTTCAGGAAGCAATAACGAACTACTAAGACCAAATAACGTAACTGAGGTCAATGGTAAATTCATATGCACTGAAGCACCTAAAATGGTAGAAACCAAGTTTGGCAAAAAGTTGTTTGTATCTGTAAAGCCAGCAGAGGGTTCATTCCCTGATGGTCAAGAGGTAAAAACATGGATTGCTAACCACAAAAGTTCTAATCATCTTATTGATGATTTAGGTGAAGAGGAATCAGAATGGATATCACAACCAATTGAGCTAGAAGTTATGCCGCAAGTTATTGGTAATCAGAAGACCAACGTTATTTATGCAGTCGGTGCACTAGAAGTATCAAACTAGTAAACCACTCCCTTTTTATTTTTCATTCATATTAATGATAATTATGGGAGGAATAAGATGTCCAAATTGCAATCTATCATATGGTGTTGAGGTAAAAAAACAGCCAGATGGTGAAGGATTATTTAGAAATTTTTTACGAAAAAGAACATACATACATTGTATAGCGTGTGGACATTTTGAAGATATGGATGATTACAAAAAGAGGACTTTACAACCATGATGCGTAAGAGTGTCTGCCAAGTAAAAGAAATATCATCAGAGAATAGAGAGCAAATAAAACTTGAAGATAAAGTAAACCTATGGCTTGCTAACAATCAGGGCATTGAAATAATGGATATAAAATACCACACCCAATTGGTTGAAAGCGGTGGCGATATCCTCGGAGATTCCAGCGTGTTGATTATCTATATGGAGGAATCGGAATGACTTGTGGTCTTAACAGATTCTATATACCAAAAAGAGGACGTGTGAGAATATGTTTGAAATGCGGACAAGGGAGATGTATTTGCAATGAGTGAAACAGAAAAGACATCATACTTTAGAAAGATGGTTGACGACTTGGTAGAGTTTGCAGAGTACGACAAAGAACTTAAGGACGGAATACAATGGCTTGACGGAGAAGCTCTAAAGAAAGGTATTACATTCTATGATATAGTATTTGAATTACTTTACAATCATGAAGTAAATACTAATGCAAAGAAATGGTTGGAGGATAAGAAAGATGACTAAATATACACACCAGAAAATGCGTCGTTTAGTAATAACAATGCTAAATATGTCTCCTACGGAGAAAGACGCAAAGGATGAATTGATTGATGAGTTTGTTGAAAAACTCTTAGAAATGGTTGGAGATAAGAAATGATACCAAGACCAGAACATGATTACCATGATAGAATCTATGAAAGACGGCTATGGGAATATTGGTTTGACACACAGTTTAGAACATCAGAGGTAAGCAAATGGGATACATTATCTTGGTTATGTCTTACAACAGCAGAACCAAATTCAGAACCATTGAGTGTAACTAAAATTCAAGAAAGCGGGTTCCTATCTGGTTCACATACATTTGTAAACGAATGTCTTACTACTTGTGAATATCTAGGTCTTGTTGTGTCAAACGATGCGTACAAGTATAGACGATATACAATAAACAGACCGAATGTCAAAAAACTACTTCAACGTTTTTGGCAGAACCAGATTGCATATGATGAAGCAAAAGAGAGAGGAGATATGAATGCAAATGAATTCGATGAACATTCATCTAGAGCCTTAACTGGTATGTCAGATCAAGAACACTGGGATAAATGTAGAGAGACAATACACATACGGCGTTATAAAAATGAGAGTGAACCAAGGTTTCTAGAGTTTAATATATCATATCAAGCAAATAGGTTACTCGGACAAGATGCAGGTGGACGTACACATCTTGGTTGGTTTGGAGGAATGACTGGTACTAAATTACGAACTGCCCACGATAGATTAAGAGTGTTGTATCAAGATAGATACAATATCTACTATGACATATTATGGGATTACAAACCACAGACACGATTAACAACAACATTTGATATGTTAAGAAACATGAGAATTGAGGAGGAGGAAAGGATTATTGCTTAACAGATTTACGAACCTTGGGGAAACACGAACCATATACTACACATGGAAACCTAACAAACCAAAAATAATACCATGGGAAGATGTTGAGAAATATCTAAACAAAGGTTACATCGCTGAAGAGAAAAGAGATGGTGCAAGAATGGCATTACATCTTGACTCTAAAAAGATACCAGAATCAGTTATGTTCAATAAGTATAGGACATATGATCCACTAAGAAAGTTCCCAGAGTTGAAAGGAGTTATAGATAAACTACTGTCTAATATGGAACAACAAAAAATAAAGACATTGACACTCGATGGAGAATTAATAGTTTTAGACTCATCTAACAAAGACGACTTTTGGCAATTAAACGGAAGACTACATCTAGAGAACCCAATGAAAATAAAAATGTCCACATCAAAGGTAACGTATGTACCATTCGATGTATTGGAAATTGATGGTGCTATATTTCAAAGTAGATTAGAATATCAAGAAGATGCTACATCTAGACCAGACCATGATCTATATTGGCGACGAGAACAGTTACAGTCAATATGTGCAAATGTATTAACACCTGTGAAACGTGTAAAGAAAGATGTCATAGACATAGATTATTGTATTAATAATAACTTGGAGGGATTTGTTCTAAAGAACCCTGAAGAATCATATAATAAAACATGGTATAAAGTAAAGGCAGTCGTTGAAAGTAATTTCAACGTTGTATCAGTAGAGGAGAAAAAACAGAACACTGTATTACAATTACAAGACGAAGATGGTAATGATGTAGGAGGCGTTGTCTACTATGGAGATATTGACAGCGATCGGCTTATAGGTAAGTCTGTAGAAGTGAGACACATGAGAGGAAATACTGAAGGTCTTAGATTCCCAGTATTGAATAAGGTGTTAAAATGAGCCAAGCCGACAGAATAAAAGCAGAATGGATAAAGGTTCAAGAAAAATACTTTGGCGATGGCAACGGTGGATTAATTACACCTAAACAAGCAAGTGAGAAATACCAAGAAACAAGACCAAACCTAAAAGGAGAAATGTACAATGAAGTTGAAAAGGCAATGGAAAACGATCCTTATACTCCTGGTGTGCCTAGGGCTACAATCAGAAGAGTTGTAAACTCATTCGATACTTATTTTGTAAGAGCAAACAACAAGTACCAATCAGTCATGGTTACAGAGTGAGCATTACAAAACTCTTATATTTTTATTTTATATTCCATATTCATGATGAACGAAAGTTTACAATCCAGTTCTAGCCAAAAAGGCATCACTACATCTGTTCAACAATTAGTTAGACAGAGAATATCAGTAGATGATGAGAAAAGCATAGAACAACAAAATGGAACAATTAATGTTACAGGACAACAACCATGGAGTTCTGTTCAATCAGTTCCAGTAAAGGATTTGATATCCCAAGGAGACTTGAAAAAGGCTCAAGGTCATCTGGTAACTGTAACTTTTAAAGTTCCAAAAGAGTTTGCCGTAAATGGTCATAACTTTTGTGAGCTTGAGGTTCTTGGTCAGACCGATGGATCTTTTAGATCTGGAACAGGACAATTACTTGTCCCTGAAGGAACTACAATGGTCCGCAACACTGAGCAAGCTCTCGTTGGACGAGAGATCGTTGTCGGAGGATAGTGGGTATCCTATCCCCCTTTTTTGTTTAGGAGAAAATATGACAAATTATATGAAAATTAAGATAATAGACCAGAGTGGAGACAGATTTGTTGTTGAAAGACCAGATGGTTCAATTCATACATATCCAACTACACCTTATTGGTATGTCAAATTAGTTATGTTCCAAGGAGACAGAATAATCTACAACGTAACACCTAGAAACGAAATAGTTGAAACTTTTGAAAATAAAATATTTAATGTAAAAGGATATAACATAAGAGGCAAGAAAGGTCAATCAGTAATTTATACAAAGTTTGACATGGCTGATGAGATAGGGAAAGTAATAACTAATGATACAGATGAAGTTCCAAACAAAGAAGGTTTTAGAAGACTGTTCGATGTATTCCATGATAAGATAGATGGTGGTTTTGATGTAGAATATTTAGAATCATTGTTAAGACAAAATGAAGGACGTGTTGTTATAACAAAAGAGGGCTTTATCATAGATGATAGATTTATCGTAGTAAGAGATGGTAACGCTCATTTATGGAATGGTGGCAAAGGAAAGTTTCTATGTATACATCCACACAACCAAGGATCAGTAAAAGATATGGTCATAAATGTAGGAGGCGAAGACAAAAAGTTTTCTGCACACAGCCAGATACTATTATCAAAGATATCATATCTTTTAGACCCAACTGGAGACTGCCCACACTCACAACCAGGAAAGAGTTACAGTACTGGAACTACTTGCTATAAGGATAGAATGTGTACAGTATTTACAAACCAATTACCAGCTACTTTAAAGAAACAATTGGAACAAGAATTTGAATCAAAAAACAAACATGAAAAAAAGAAACTCTTATCATGAGTTTTTTATTTATCATTCATATGGTTGATAATTATGGATTCTAAAGATTACAAAGCAAAGCCTTACAGAATTGACGTAGACAATAAAAAGTTAAAGATAGAAGGCGGTAGAAAAATAGAAACCAAAGCAAGTGTTGGAGTTATTTTAAAACTATTAGGAGATAGTATATACCACTCAGACGGTTCTGCATTAAGAGAACAATTAACAAATGCAATTTCTCATGGTTGTATGCCAATAAATGAGAAGGAACCAGGAAAGGCATTCGTTGATCTAAATATTAATTTTACAGATAGAACTATAGTCATTACAGACGTTGGTGGAATAGGAATACCATATGATGACATGGATAAGATTGTAACAGAAATGGGAACATCTGGAAATCATGATAGGGCACGTTCTGGACAACATGGTCTTGGATTATTTTCATTCCTAAGACTTTCACAAACAGCAATTCTTGAGACATGGTCTAAAGTAACTGGAGAAAAATATGCTTTCATCTGTGAAGGTGGAGCAACGTGGGATGAAATTAAAAACAGAGACCTAAAACAATCAGGGACAAGAATAGAAATCACTTGTAAAGAGAAAGTAGATTTGGTTGAAATGGTAAAGACCGTGAAAGGTGTTTGTGAGTTTCAATCAGTAAGAACCGTATTGACAGTAGAAGGTTCGCCACAAGATAACGCTCTTGACGTTGCACGTTATGAAGCAAACGATTCAGAGTTTTGGTTTCATGGAGATGATGTTTATGAATTCGGACAAGTTAGTTTCGAAGAACAATGTATGAAAAACTCTTCAGTAAAGAAAGTAGTTAAACTGAAAGGTAAAGACATGGATATCTATGTTGGAATAGGAGAAACTGGTCACTATCGTAATGACATAAGTCAGTTATTACTTTGTAATGTACCAGTATCTAACAACATAAGAAGCATGGATTTTCCGGGACTATGGGTAAATCTTACATCTGAGAAAACGTACAAGCCTCCAGTTGATAGAGATAGTATGCATGCAGAGACGATGGATATTGTAAATGATGAAATATCTAATGCAATAACAGACTGGGTAAAGACAATAGACATGAAGACTGTTCAAGATTTTGAAGTTAGTGACGACTCATGGTTGATTAATAATCCAACTGTAGACGAATGGTTAAAACCACACGTTAGAGAATTATTTCATTCTTTAAGAAGTAGCTTTAAGGTATGGGGTATGGATGAGACACCAATAAAAAAGGATTCATACATGACTTTGGGGCAACTAGTAAAACACAATACCTTTGTTGTATCAAACTGGAACTCTAATTACTATGAAGCATTCAGAGATTTCTATAAAGATGATGGCTTCGTTTTTGTAAAACCAAGAGCAAACGGTGTAACTGCAAGAAAACAACAAGACCACGAGTCTGATGTTAAAATTTTAAACAAGTATTTCAAATTGGCAAAAGACGTAAGGGCTAAGAAAAAGATAAAACTTACAAAATCTCCAACAGAAAGAAATGTTCCAACTAATTCAGTAAAAGAGGTAACGATAAGAACAGCCGAAAGTAGTTACAGTTGGAAAACAGAAAAAATACAAATAGGTCGAATTACAAAGAATGTATTAAAACTTTCACTTCCATGGAACTCTTTCCATTCGACATTGAGTATATACAGTAACCATGATGAAGGTGGATGGGTACGAAATTGTAACCTTGCATATCTTTCAAATAAAAACTATACAAAACTAACAGATTTAGCCTGCCTAACAGAAAGTGAACTTAAACAACAAGTTTTATCTTATAAATTCCAAGCTGTAAAGAAAGGAACTGGAGAGTTCTTTGAAGTTTCTGGTAAGGACATAATTGATTTGTTAGTAAGAAAATCAAAACAATTAAGTGAAACAGTTTTCATTAGAATTTTTAAAGAAAAGGATTTGGCTAAATATATAAAAGACAAATATCCTAAAAGTGATTTCATATTACTACTAAATAATGATGAACCGATAGATATGGAATACCACCAATATGAGAACAAAAGAAAATCACAAGATGAAATAAATTTCTATAGATTGATGACTGCTCTTGTAGTAGATAAAGCAATAGTTTCAGCATCAGGTGTTTTGGAGAGGTGCAGATTATTCAGAGATATAAACTGGAAAAATCTAAAAACAAGAGGAGCAAGTCCCGCAAATGTACTTTACATAGATAGCACACTTAACCTTGCTAGAGTTAAGAGTTTCTTTGATGATATAGCAGAATTACCTGAAAGACTAGGACAAGTTCCAAACTCAATGATACAACAAATAAAATCTTTCGTAAAGGATTCAGGTATGTCAGAAGAATATTCTAGAATATTTTCATACATATCATTAGTCATGTATAAACAACACGGTGTATTTGATGCGAGGGAATGGTTACGTAGAGGTGGACAACCATCTGTTGTAGAACACAATAAATATGAAATATCATTTGATTACGTAACAAAACCATTTAGAGATTTCAATGACTATGGTAATTGGTTACATAATTTATTAAAACTAATATTCTCCGTTAGAATGGAAAACCCAAAAGCAGTATATTTTGGAAGTTACGCAACAGATACTAGTTACTATACAAGTAATCCTCATCATGATAATAGAAAATATGCAACCGTATATTATGAAATGGTAGGGGAGTGTACTTGTGGAGAACCGAAAGTTGTATTACAAGACGGAAGTGTAGCGAAGGAAAAATATAACTCTGAAAACAAATTCACTGCTCATAAAGATACTTGTAATGCATTTAGAAAATTAGAGTGTAGTTGGGATGATGGAAAAGTTCCTATAACATCAAGACATAAAAAGAACATCTACTATAAACCAGTATTAAATACAAGGCATGAGACAGCAATTAGTCGTTACTCGGATGAAACACCTTATAGAAGAACTGCCAATTGGACATTAGAATCGTCTCTATTAGAAGAACTATCAAATGTAAGACGTAATTCCAATATGGAAGATCAAGTATACCATGACTATGAAATACTAATACCAATGAATGCAGAGACATCTAGAAACAGTGAAAGTGCTATAAATTCATTCAATGGTAATTGGGATGAAACAAAGATGAGTGACTATTGTTTGGAGAAGGTATTTGATGACTGGGATTACATAGAGAGAATTGTTAATTTAGGAATTCATGGCGAAAGATTCGATAGGATACACCGAGATGGATTAATGAAGAACTTTGGAACACCGTCAAGTTCTGCAAAGACATTCTGGTCTAAAGATGACCTCATAGAAGATGTGATTGTAAAAGATAACACATTCGATTTGGTGTTCAAAAAAGATGTATCAATAGATGATATGGAAAAGATTTACTCCAACAAGACAGAGTGGGAACGAAGAAGTGATACAACGAATACACCTAAAAAAATAAAGGTAAGAGATGACGGACGACTAATGATAGAGGGATTGAATATAAAATGAGATGTACAATTTGTGAAAGAGTAACAACTGTAAAAGGAATATGTCCAGAATGTGAACAGAATTTTTCTCATACATTGCATGCTATGTCAATTATGAATACTAAGGAAATAGATGAACTCGGTAGAGACTACATAAAGAACTATCTTCATTGTCTAGAAAACCTATCATCAAAACTGGTAAACGACCCAGATGACGATGATACTGCTGACACAATCCAATACCTAATGGATTCTAAACAAGTTGTAGGAGATATCTTATCAGCATTAAGATTGACATTAGATGAACGGAATAAACTCTGGGATTCAATATTGAAGAACCCTAAACCAACTAAGACAAAAAAGAAAAAGGAGAGTAAAAAGAAATGAAACGACTAATAGATGGAATATTATATGATACTGACACAGCAGATAAAATAGCAGATGTATCTCATCGTACAGGTGGTTTTGAAGATTATGATGAGTCTCTTTACAAAATGAGTGATCCAGAATCAATAGACTGGATATATTTTCTTTCTGGTAGTGGTGGTCCGCAATCACATTATTCTACAACAGAAAATGGTACAACAACAGGAGATACTAAAATAATTGTCTTAGGTTGTATACTTACCAAGAAACATCCATGCTCAGTAAATAATGACACCAAAGAAAAAGTTCTAGACTGGATTGGAAGACACTTTGTAGACGATGAGTTAGTTAAAGTATTAAAGAAATCAGGAATAGTTAGTTTACATTCCTTTGAAGGTGGGAAATAAATTGACCATAACAATAACAATAGACGACGAAGGTAAGAAAACCTATAGTACGAAAGGTAAACGTAAATATAAAAAGAGTGGTAAATACAAAAAGAAAAGTATTGGATTTGATTACTCATCACTTGGAAGGAGAATGAATAGATAATGGATATTCCTAAAGATAAAATGGTATGTTGCAGATGCAAAATGGCTTGGACAGACGACGAGAAGCTAGGCCCATGGATGTGCAGTGCCTGTAAAGGTATCGTACAGAAAGAGTACGAAGACAGTAAAAACTAATCTTTTTATTCTACATTCATTATATATGATAATTATGAGATTCGAAAAATCAATTATACAATACGGAATGGCTACAATCCCAGTCAAGATTGGGAACGTCCACAGAAGTGCAACAGGAGATTTACTCCATATGTGTTGCCCAGAGTGTGACAGTAAGGTAAGTCAAAAGAACTTTTGTAGCAATGAGGAATGTTCCAACCATGATCTTATAGAGAATGCAAGGAACACAACTAACCGTTATGTAGATCAAGATAAAGAAAATAGAAAAATACTCAAACAAGAGGAACTACAATCAATCAAGGAAGACGGAAATATGATTGAGGTGTTAGGAAGAGTTGGAAACATTGACCAATTTAAAATGAGAATTAACAAGTCTTGGTACTGTGTACCAGACGAAGGCAAGACGCGTGGTAAGAAATTCATTAAACCATGGGCAAGTCTTAGAAATTCATTATATCATAATGGAGAAGGCATATTGGTAAAAATATATTCGAGAGGTAAAGAAAAACTGGGAATCATGACTGGTAGTCAATCAACTCTAGTCATATACGGTATCGTGTACGATGATGAATTGAATGAGTTTGAAGCTTCAATACCTCAAGAGTTAACAGAATCAGACATAGAGATGGGAGACAAGTTTGTTGACTCTCTAAAAGAAATAGATGTAAGAGATGTAGTTAACGAGGAAAGAGAAAAATTGTTCAGTCTGTTGGAAGGAACATTGAAAGTTGAAGACAAGCCAGAAGCCGACGAGATGGATTTCTTAAAGGTGGCTGTTGATGACCAAAAATAAATTAACTAATGAGGAATATCAATTCTGCCATGAACAACTAAACGACGCTTTCTCAAAGATTAGAACATATTTACAAAGAAATTATGAAATAGGTTATTACCATAATTTTGAAGATGATAAAACTAAAATGAATGAAGAGTTATTAATGGAAAATAATTTTAGCGATGCCTTGGTAGCAATGAATGGATTACATTCATTATCTATTGAAGCACTAAAGTATGCAGCAACTGGTTGGTGCTCTGGCTCATACGTTGATGAAAAGTTGAAAACAATAGGAGACAACTTACCACATGACAACTGAGAAAATAGACCACAAGGAAAAATGCCCACGGTGTAGAGGCAGTGTAGTAAGTGTAGAGGCAGAGGTTGTATGTACAAAGTGTGGTATGGTTGTGCGTGGAGACGATATATCATTAGGATATGAAGAGTCATATGATAAAGGTAATTCAAGAACTGGGCCACCTGTGACAAAACTATTCCAAGACGCAACAGTGATTGACAGAGTGAACAAAGACTCTTCTGGAAACAATCTAAGTAAAGAGATGAGAAGCACTATGGAAAGGTTGAGAACATGGAACTCTAGGACACAGAACAATACATCTACTTCTAGAAATTATAATAAAGCTTTCACTGATTTAAATAAACTATGTGACAAGATGACTATCCCAGCTCCAATCAAAGAGAGGAGTGCAGAGATATACAAAGAAGCTATTGATAGAAAACTGATACGAGGTAGAACAATAACAGTTATGATTGCATCTTGTCTCTATGCAGCAGTAAGAGAAACATTAACTCCTAGAACATTAAACGATGTAGCAGAGAATTCAAATACTAACAAGAAAGATATATCTGCAAACTACAGATTAGTTGTAAAGGAGTTGGATTTGGTAATGCCTATTCCAGACTCGGTAGCATATGTGGCAAGAATAGCAAGTATGATAGATCCTCCAGCAACAGAACAGGTAAAAAGATATGCAATTAAATTATTAAACGAAGCAAAGAGACAACTAGTCAGTCAAGGCAAAGACCCTATAGGTTTTGCAGCAAGTGCCTTGTATGTGGCAAATGTAGTCTTAGGTTATAACACAACACAAAGAGCAATCAGTGTTGCTGCAAACATTACAGAAGTAACTATTAGAAACAGGTATAAGGATTTACTAAAATTTGTGAAAGAGGACGATATAAAAGATGTCAGAAAGAACCCACATGAGAAAAAGGAGGAATCGAAATGATAGATCTGATCAAAAATGGTGGTGTTAATTGTAAGAAGTGTAACAATTTTATAGATTTGGAACATTTACATCTATTTGAATTTGAAATGTCTAGTGGTTTAACAGGTAGTAGTTTCAGAGGATTATGTGGTGGGGATGAATCATGTGATACGTCTTATGGATGGGATGAAATTGAAGGTTATCCACGAACTGAAGACGTTAATGAGGATGAATCGAAATGACCTACAAACATAACCTACCAATGCAATCGGCACCACTATCAAAGACAAGTAAGATGCCTTGGTATAGTTGGAACATTGATTCAAAGCATTGTAAGACAGCACATAAACAAGTAAAAGAATTAGACAGCCCAATCTGTGGAGACTGTTATGCAAGTAAGGGTAGATACTGCGGACCAAGAGTCATAAAATCAGAGGAAGAGAACTACTTAGTATGGAAGACAATGAAACATGAATCATGGGTAAGAGAGTACATTAATCTAATATCAGATAGAGTGCACTTTACAAGAAGTCCAATTAACTCTCATTTCTTTAGGATATTTGATTCTGGGGATCTACAATCTGTTGAGATGTTAAGAGCGTGGACTGAGGTTGCAACTGATTTGCCTAGTGTAAGATTTTGGCTACCAACACGAGAGGTAGACTTTGTAAATAGTTACATAATGAAAGGTGGAATAATCCCAAAGAATCTTAAGATAAGAATTAGTGATGGGGAGTTTGACCAGATAGAATCAGAACATCAAGACTTGATAGACGAGATGAATAAAATGCCAAACGTCAAATGTGAGATTGGAAGCTCTGGTGTAAAAAGTAAGAAATCAAAACTAGTTGTATTAAACGAATGTATATCAAGCAAGCAAGATGGAAAGTGTTTCGGTAGTCTAAAGAAATGTGCAGACTGTTGGTTAAGTGTTCATGATAGGATCTACTATAATCAGCATTGAAAAAGTTTATATAATTTTATATTTTTATTACATATCTCTGAATAATTATGGTGTTAAAAAAAGAAACATTAGAACAACTGAAACGATTAGGTAAGTCAAAAGGAACTGAACTTAGATCAGCAGACATTGATAGTACATTATCATCTGGTTATGATACATATCAAAGAGAGGCTTATAAAATCATAGGCACTGAAATTACTGATAACAGTATTGATAGTAAAGGAGTGACATTAATAAAATTCTGGCATAAAGAATTTCAAGGAAAATATTACATAATTATAGAACATAATGGGGAAGCAATGTCTTTGGAAGAATTGGTTAATAATTATTCATTAATAAGTAATTCATCAAAGAAGGAAGACTCAACAAAACATGGAAAACATGGATGGGGTTCAAAGATACTTATGGTACTAAAGTACGATGGAGAAAGAGCAGACACAAAATCTTGGATTGTTAATGTTAATGATAAAGTAAAGTCTGATATAATACCAGACCTTGAAGATTTACAAGAAGCTAAAAAGTACATAAGTAATAGAACCGTTATATCATTCTGGAATAAAGAGAATGACAATTGGGTTCAAAAAGAGAAACTAACAAATGAAAAAAACATACCACTGAAAGGACTTGATAATTGGTTTGACAATGGTGTAAGATATATAACGGAGTTCTCCGATAAACCAGGAAAACAGATATACAAACAATCAAAAAATAAATTAAGAGAGGCTATAAAAACAATATACAGACCACTATTATTAGACCCAGATAACAATATACAAATAGAAATAGATGGGGAATCTGTAAAAGCAGACGAAGATATAATCAAGTGTGACCCTGAATATGATAGAGCATTAAAGATTCAAAATATGAATACACGTTTTGTTTATTATGAAACTAGTGACAAACCAATGGGTAGTAGTGAAACAGTTAGAGAAGCATATCTTGAAAACTATGGGTACGGTTCAATTGTAAAAGGTGGTAAGATCATAAACTCACTTTGGAATGAATCACAGTCATCATTTGGAGAAGCGTTTACCCATTCTTTGACTAAAGATTCTGCTAATAGATTGTATTGTTTAGTGTATCTTGATGACGACGATGGTACATCAAAAGATGATTTTATAGATGCTAGTAAAGAAAAACTTAACACAAGAGATGTACGAGTGAAGAGTTGGTTAAGAAAAGTAATCAGTGAAGTAAAGGAAAATTATAAAGAAAGATACGGAAAAAAAGAAGAGTCCAGTAAGGATGAAGACGAATCATTATCAGAATTCACAATGCAAGGTTTCATGAATGATGCTTTAGAAATGGGAATGTTTGAACACTTTGGTGTCTCGTCTGATCTTTTGGATGCAGAAAGAAATAGAGGTATGGCATGGCAAACTCAGGCAAGAGCTGATGAAGTTAGAGACCCAGAGAATGAAATGTTGACAGATGATGTGAATACTGGTTTCGATGGTGGTAGAGCAACTAAAGAAAATGGTAGAATACCAACAGACAGACCTAGACCACAAGTTCGACAAACTAGAGGCCCAGACGAAGGTAAACAACCACCAACAGGGTACATTCCTGGTGGGTGCCCAACTGTTGAAGGATTACCGGGTAGAGCAACACGAGAACCTACAAACAATGCACCTAGTATGAGGTTTGTAAATAAGATTACACCAATTAACGAGTTAACTGAAGTTGCAGAAGACGGTGTAACTAAAGTTGATAAAAAGAGTGTTGGTGGTGGTATTCTGATGTGGGAGACAAATGAGATAGGTTGTACTGGAGACAAGGCTGGAATGGTAAATATCAGTGTTAATAAGAAATCAGAAGGATGGAAAAATGCTGAGAATGAAAGAGAGAGGTTATTGATACAAAGACGTGCTTGGGCTACTGAATCTCTGAGATTAGTAATGGAAGCACATAACTTGGTGGCAAACCCATGGGACATTCAAACGTATATCACAGAGTATGCAGAAAAATGTTAAAACAACCAAGAATTTTACCAAAGGTTTTCTCACATGAACAATGGTCATTGAGTAATCGTCCAGATGTAAGATTTATTCCAGTAAGATTAGTAGTATCAAAAAACAAAAATGGAAGTAGATCTATACAAGCTGAATATCTTCAAGCCGAAGGTAGAGAGAATATTAGAGCGCAATTAAAAAAATATGGTAAAGGAGACGCAAAACTTGGGAAAAAACTTTTAGATGATGCCCTTCCTAGTTTGGAAATAGTATCCTCTGACTTTACAGAGATGTTGATTAAAATTGAAAAGTTCACATCTAATTCAGTTAAACTAAGCAGTGGAGGCGTATGGAAAGTAGGTGGAGTCATAGATGATTTTTATAAAAAATATTCAAAGAAAAGCATATCTTTTCCAACAATCTTTAATGTTCTAGATGAATGGTTTGTTGGAAGAATTGGTATGTCAAGGAGAAGTCAATCAGAAGGTACTCAAACTAATAGAACTTATTGGAAACAAGTTTATTTATTTTATAAACTATATGACTACGAACAGATATCAAGTCCGTTAAGTAAATGGTTCTTTGAAGATGTAGCAATGCTTGGACAAACAACTCAACTGATTAGAGCCTTTGGAGCATTGAATGTATATAATTCTATTTCTAAAGAATATGTAAATGTCAAAGGATATGATGCTTTCTCGGCTTATGTTAGAACAACCATTGAAGAAAGTAAACTGAATGATTGGTATGACAAAGATAAAAGAATAGTAAAAATAAACAAAATCCCAGCAATAAAAAGAGATAGTGGCAAAAAATGGACGTATGAATCACATGGAACATACGTGCATTGCCCAGATGAGAGTTGAGTTTAATGATGTTGAATAAGAATATATCTGATGTGTTAAATGAAGTTGGCTACACTATTGAACACGAAAATGGATTAGCCCATGAAGTGATAGCTAGAGTTGACATAGAAAAATCTGCAATAATAATAAATGAAAAATCAGCATTGTATATATCATTAGAACATTATGAACACGTATCAACTATCTCATTAGATGAACTTGCTTTACTAGTGTTTTTCTTGAAGGACACAAGGTTCACACCAACTATTGGAACAAGCCAAAAATTGAATGCATTACTTTGTAATCTTTTATCTCAGTTAGAAAAAGAAATTGAATCTTATAAAGAACATGAGGAATTAAAAACAGCAGAACAAAATTCTCAATTAAATATACACGTATCAGAAGTTGCTGAAATAACAAACAGTGAATCAAATATACAAATTCGTCATAAAAAAATCATAGAGAAATGTAAATCAAATGAGAATTGGAATCCCTTTGGTTATCATATAAATTGCCCATATTGTAATGATAGTAATCATAAGATAGACATCATGTTGTATAAACCAGTTATTGAGATAGATAACGTTGATTCATTAAAGTATTCTAGAGTGTGTAATGATGATGGTAAGATACGAGTAAATGGTAATAACTATTTACTGAAAGAGTTAAGGAATAAAAATAAATTTACTTGTAAAGTTGCCTTTGATATAAAAAATGAAGAATATGGAATGATTTCAAAATGGGCATTGAGTATACCAGATAATGTAGATGATAGTGAGTTACCAGAATTCCCAACAGTGTGTCTTGAAGAGTATACTGTTAATGGGTCAATACGAGAAGAGGGAATTAGACTAATACAATCAAGAATAAGAGAGTATCAAAAATGGAGAACAGTGTATTGGGAATGGAGTGCTAGTAATAATGGAGTTGGTTACTTTAATTGGATTTTCTCTCACTCGAGTTATAAGAGATTAGTTGCATCGTTTGTTTCAAACGGTATTACTAGTGATAAAGAAATAATACATAATCTTGTCAATGGTTGTTTTGCTAACACATTATATGATTCATGGAAAGAGATTATATCAGAAATAATAAAAGATGAAACTGGAGTAAGCGGTGCAAAAGAAAGGTGTATAGAATTAAAAAAATTAGATAATAACAAATGTAGGGAGGAATGGGTAAGAGTATTCACTGTTAATGATCATATACCAACAGTTAAAGAATTGAAAAGACTATCGAGATTCGACAAGTTAGGCGTAATACGAGACATTCTAAAAATAGAATATACTGGTCTTAATAAAGATAAAATATACAGAATAGTGGTAGGCAAACCTAAATGAGTAATAATAATTTTAATTTTATATATCCCATATCTATGAGGATTTAATATGTTAGAAAGATTCAAGAAAACTCCACCTCTCGAGGAAGAGCCAAAAATAGATAATATCAAAGATATTATTGATGTTGAGGAAGTAAACCAATCAACCGTCGGAGAAGTCAAGACTTTAGAATGGAATAGTTCTAAGGCAACAGATGAATTCAGGGTAGCACTTCAAAAAGAACATGATGCTCTAATTAGTAGAATCGATGAGCTAGCAGATGAAGTGAAGAATACAGTGTTAGAAAAGGAGAGGTTGAAGAAACAAGAAGTGGACATGGCTAAAGAAGCTACAAGTATAAAGCAAAGACTTGAGGCAATAAAAACTATGGGAAGCATATATGCTGATGGAAGCGATATTGGAAGTGGAACATACTCAACAGATGGAGGAGACACTAATTGATAGAAAGTTTAGAACTCCAATTCCAATTTTTACTAAATAAATATTTATCAATACCAAACAGAACAGATATGGACTTTGTAGAGTATGTTGCAAAGTACTCCACGTAGGAGTATATTATAATGACTGAAGAACTAATAGGTAACAGTGCAGGAATCATATTCTTTGCAATTGCTACAATTGGTGTCATAACAGCAGTAATTAGAAGACGTAAAAGACTGTCAAAGAGTGAACCAGAAGATAAGGTAAAGTTTGAAACAAAACCAGATGTTGACTCTGAAACAAACGTTGAAAAATTATTAAAAGATCTCAAGGGCGATGAAAGCTCCAGAGATTGAAAGCTGGGTTGACACTGTTAAGCAATTAGTAAAGAAAGGTTGGCTAGTAAAAATAGTAGACAAAGATAGAGGTATCTCTATCTACCAGATTACTGGCAAAGGTTTAGAAGCGTACGAAATAATTTGTTATCTCTTGAGAGAGAAAAAATTGTATGGCGGACCTACTTGTAGATTAATCTCTAACCAGCCAATGCCAAGTATACCAGAACTTGAACAGTTACAGACAGACCCAAGGGATTTGGATCATGATTCAAAACCTGTAAAGAAGCTATATGCAGATGACTTGTTGCTAAAACAATTTGATTATGAAACAGCACTTACACCTAAAGGGGCTGAACATATTGCTGTTCTATGGTTTGTAAATAATAAAGACATAAGAAATGTAACCAAACTTCAAAAGATGCTAGACTTGGATAAAGAAAAGGAACTTGAGAAATCAAAACCAAAGGATAAGAGAAAGCCAAAAGTAAACAAGGTTGCTGAAATATCAATGAAGGTTATCAAGGGAACCAATCAAGTTGGAAAGATGATGGGAGATATGAGTAAAGCAATGGATAAGATGGGAACCTCTATGGGTGGAGACTTTGGTGGTGGAACATCAAGAAAGAAAGGTAGAAAGAAAGGAAACTCATATGGAGATGAATATTCTAATTTAGGAAAAAAGATGATGGATAGTGGAAAATATTGAACGACGAACCAAGGATAGACTCCGAAGAGAAGGACGAATTAATGAAACACCTATTCCACATGGGTTACATCAAAGGTATACCAGGAAAGTGGGTATTAACAATGAAGGGACAACAGATACTAGTAATACTAAACGAATTGAAATCAACAGGTCACGTAGAAGACATCGACTCTAGATGGTTGAAAAAGAACGGTGCACAGAAGTTAGGAGAGTTCTTACTAGATATAGTGAGGAGAAAATAATCTTTTTATTTATGCATTCTGGACATGATAATTATGGAATATAGAAACACATTACAAATAATGTCATCAGTATTAGAGACAGCACAGTCGAATGGTATTGAAGGAGTTAGGGTAACAGAACTAATACAAAAATCCAATCTTTCACATAAGAGACTAAAGTTACATATGAGTAAACTGTTAGGCAGTGGTTTGATTAATGAGATAGTTGTTAAGAAACATCAGGTCTTTGTGTTAACTGAGAAAGGAATGTTGTATCTTGAAGAGTACAAAAAGTTTGACGATATGGCTAGGAGTTTCGGATTAGAGTTATGAGAGACTTTAAGAACGAATGGATTAGTAATTGGAACGAATCAAAGTATAACTCTCGCCTTGAAGAACTAAGACTACAAAAAGTAAAAGGCTACTACAAACTAAAAGATAACGAAGAGTGGTATGAGACAGGTCACGGTTGTGTGGCAAAGGAGAAGCGTAAATGATTTGTGCGGCTTGCCAAAATGGAACACTACAACAGACATACCCAAACTGTATTGAATGTCCTTCGTGTAACTCTAAATGGTATAACAACTCACTAGGTCAGTTTGGTAAAAGCCAAAGAAAATACTATTCAGCAAAATACAAGGCTGGTAGACAATAATTTTTATTTAACAATTCATTACATATGGTAATTATGAAATGTAAAGAGTGTGGTAAAGGTTGTAAACATCCAATATATGAACACTGGATTAAATATCAATTATGTGCAGAATGTAATGGTAATATGAAAGCATACGATGTACCAAAGAAAGTTACATCAAAACACCTTAGACAGAGACTTGAGAGAATGAGGGATGATTATGGGTCAAAGGAGTAATGTATTATGAGTTTATACTTTAATTTTATTATTGGCGTTGCCAAGGGAACCTTTAAAGGCCACGTACTACTAGGAGAATCAGATGAGTGATGAGGAAACATACTTTAGTTTATGTCAGGGAATCGGTGGCTTCGATGATGGACTTAACAAGGCAGGCTTCAAATGTGTTGGAGGTTGTGAGTTAGATGAGTACGCCAAAGGAATCTCCTACTACAAGTACCCCGGAATCAAAATCTGGAAAGACGCAACGAAAGTTGATCCAAACGACCTTCCCGACTTCGGACTCCTCACATGTGGATTCCCCTGTCCGACTTTCTCAGTTGCTGGAAACAGAGCAGGATTTGACGACCCAAGAGGTCAAATCTTTTTCGAAATTATTAGGATTGCCAAAGCCAAGCGACCTAAAGTATTACTCCTTGAAAACGTTAAAGGACTCCTTAGCCACGACAAAGGGAGAACCCTCGGAGTCATGGTCGATCTCTTGGTATCACTCGGGTATAGTGTCCAATGGCAAGTTATTAACTCTAAATACAAAGTACCGCAAAACAGGGAACGTATCTACATTATCGGCTATCTTGGAAAAAGATGTCCCAGAGAAGTACTACCTATCTTCCCAGAAGACGGAGGAGATGTTAGAAAGGACAAGAGAATCACAAAAGTCGGAAGCATCAACAACGCCCAGTCAGGAAACGTCTACTCCACAGAAGGAATAGCAACAACATTGTGTTCTGGTGGTGGAGGTCAAGGTGCAAAGACTGGATTATATGAAGAACCTAAAATGGAATTTGTAGGTGCAGTTGTTAGTGATAAAGGTAGTAAGCGAAAAGATGGAAAAGATCTAAGTAGAAACTTTAGGGAAGGACAGCGTGTTTATGATTCAGAAGGAATAGCATCAGCATTAACATCTACTGGTAAGGGTAGTGATGGTGGTGCAACTGGTTTGTATAAAGTATATGAAGAACCTAAAATCAATATAATTAGAAATAAGAACCCAAGTGGTAACGGACAGTCTGGTAACATATACTCAGCAGATGGATTAGCACCTACACTCACTGCTGGTATGGGAGCCAAACAGAACTCCTCTGGATTTATTGAAGAACCTAATATTAAGAAAGTTATAGACGGTGCACAAGGAGAAAGAGTTTATGATCCAAGTGGTATCAACCAATGCCTTGCTGCAGAAGCTGGAGGTGGTGGTGCGAAGATGGGTATGATAATAGAGAATAAGTATTGCACCTGTAGTGATAATATACCAGTAGTTCATGAAAAAAGAACTGGGTTAAAGGAAACAGAAGGTGGTAAGGCAAACACATTATGTGCAACTTACTACAAAGGGTATGACAATAGAGGTAATAGAACTATGATAATGAATGTACAAAGAAGTGGTAGAGGAGAAGGTAAATTTGAAACAAGAGTAAAGGAAGGTTTCGGACAAGTAGGAACTGGTAATGGTGGTAATACCAGAGGCGAAGAGACTTTAGTAAAAAGCGTGAAACCAATAATTACTCCAGATAGAGAAAAGAAAAGACAGAATGGTAGAAGGATAAAAGATGATGGAGAACCAGCACATACACTAACAGCTCAAGATAGACATGGTGTTGTTATTGAAAAGAAAAAGATATGTGCAGAGTGTGGTGGGGAAGTTGGAAGTGATACTGGAGCAAATCATTTCCCAGACCAACCAGATGATAAGACAAGAATAAGACGATTAACACCAGTAGAGTGTGAGAGACTTCAAGGCTTTGAGGATAACTCAACAAAATATGGATTATTCAAAAAGGTAAAGGGAAGGTTAATCGCAGATCCTAAAGGAGACATAGTAGAGATATCTGACACACAGAGGTATAAGACATTAGGCAACGCTGTAACAGTTCCTGTCATTGAAGAGATAGCATTAAGACTGAAAGGATTGACATTAGATGAACGATAGAGAGCCATTCACATTAAAGAATTTTGTGATGTTTGACTGTAAAGAATGTAACACTAAAGTATTATCATTAAAAGACTTTTCAACACCAAATTTCATAATGGAAGTTTACTCTCTTTGGAATAAATTCCTAACAGAAGTAGGAGATGAATTCGGTACAATAGATCCAAAGGTATTATGTAAGGGGTTCAAAGGAATGGATCGCCCAGAGTTTGCTGATGATGATGGTAAGAGAGTAAGTCAAGAAATGGAGAAAAGTTTTGGGGAAGCATTAGCATTGTTAATATCACAAAAAGTTGCAACAACTTCAAATTCAATATGTTATAATTGTCTTATAGCCAAAGCAAGAAATATCCTACACCTAACTGACTCAAAACAGTTTAAGGATGTTGCATTCAATATCTTACTTGATTGGGAAATGTCTAAGTTACTTAGTAAACGTCATCCATCATTCTATAATTTAGATTGGAAAGAACAGATAAGTGTGATTGAGGATATAAGAGGTTACTATAAGGATTATTATTTCTTTATGAAACTAGGAGATGAGATTGAGAAAAGAATAATTTCAATCATACCATCATTCCTAACAGTAGTTGATTATACAATAGATGGTAAAAAATTCAATGTGACATCAATGAAAAGGACTTGGGAGAAAGTTGAATGACAACGTGCTTTAACTTCGGCTGTGACTGTGAAAAGGAAATACATAGTCTAAACACCAAGGATAGATGTATTGTTTGTTTACAAGATTTCACTGAAGAACAGAAGCATCCACAATCCTCATTATTTGAAGGTCTTTTACCAGATGGGCCTAATAAGACAATAGACAAACAGAATAAGAGAGAACGTGACTTAACACACGCAAACCCAATAATAAAACACCATGTAAATTATTTCCCACAGATTATAGCATATGTTCATTACAGGTGTCATCAAAAAATACACGACCCTGAAAAACCACTAACACATCTTATACAATACACTAGGGCTGAAGCAATGAAGTTCTATAGAAAAACAGACTAATTCTTTTTCTTATACTTACGCATATAATTTCTCATATACTCACGGTAGTAATCTTTATTCTCATTATTATACTGCTTCTGCCTTTTTTTCATCTGCTCTTTATTTTGCTGATAATAGTCTGCTAAGTAGTCTTTAATTTTATCTTGGTTCTTTTCTTGATAATCTCTAACGTTGGCTATGATTTTTTTCTTATTTTTTTTATAGTAATTCGCCCAATACGGATCTTTCATATTCTATTTTGGCTAATGATTTATTTAAAATTAAATTTCATATACCCATCTAGTATACCATAATGTATGGGTTGGTTAAGAGAAGGTAGATTATATAAACTAAATAAAGACAATCTCAGCCGTGTACCAAACACTGGTGGTAACTACAAACTGTATAACGCAGACAGAGAGCCGATATACGCTGGAACTACTAAGGGTAATTGGGGAGGCCCATTCCAGAAGGAAAAGCCTAATTTAGGCAGATATCGTTATGGCTTACGTCATAGGCTAGGCAGTTATGTCCAAAAGGATGATTATAATGAGCACCCTACTAAAAAGAAACTCAGAAACGGAGACCCAAAAGGACAACCAGGACCAGACTACTTCATGTACGATGCCCATAGAAGTGACAATAAACGTAGGGCTCAAGAGAAAGAATGGAAGAAAGGTTTGAAGCACAACCATTGGTAAAAATGATCGCTGTCGTAGGTATTATATATTAGAATTTAAAACTATAAATTAATGACTGAGGAGATCACACAAGAGAAAAAAGATGAATTATGGAAGGAATTAAAACTCAAATGGTCAGCACTTAAGAGAGGCTCCAACTCTAATGACGCACAGAAGGAAGCCGCTAAGAAGCGTATCAATGAAATACAAGACACTTTATCCCTTGATAAGACAGACTTCGATAAACCTTATGAAGGTGGTAAAGGTGGTGGTGGCACATCAGATGGTGGAACAAAGACTGTTGCATCGTCTATTGATACCCAGAAGATCTTGGGAACCATATTAGATAAACACCGTATACTTGAGGAGAAACTAGACGTAATTCAGGCTTTATTAGAACATCAACCAAAACTACCTCTAGATCCAGCCAAGACTGGACAGATAGAGAAGTAGTCTTCTTCTTTTTATTATGTTTAATAATCTCTCAGCGTGTAGTATTTGTGGTAAGCCAATAGAGAATCACACTAGACGTACACGTCCAAGAACATACTGTGAATTATGTCTTAAAGATAGAAAGAAACAGGCTGTAAAATTATTCATGGCTAGGAGAAGAAATGCATATTAATAATCTCAATACGGAAGAAACCGAGAATCGTAGTTGGGATAAAGACGTATGGGGTACACCTTTAGTAGATTTCAAGAACGCTTGTAAGCATTTTAAATTTACTCCAACCTTAGATGTATGTGGTAATTACACTAACCAGAAATGTAATAAGGTCTTTACATCTGAGATAGATGCTTTTACACAGGAGTGGGACGAACCGTTCTTCATGAATCCACCATACTCTACAAACAAACGTGGTAAGTGGATGTATAGGGCAATCGAACAGGCTAAGAAACACAAAGTATCATTCTTGGTATTGGTATATAGTAAAACAGACACAGCTTGGTGGCATGATTGTGTTGGTGCAACTCCTTCGGATATGAAAAAACATAAGGTTGAACCATTATTTGTTAAAGGTAGAATGAACTTTTTAACACCAGAGAATGTAGAGTCTGGAAACAGTGCACCATACCCTAATGTATGGTTATTTTTCAATTTTGGTAAAAAGAAATGAGATGTAGGATATGTGAAAGGTCTGGTATTCACACTAATAACAGTAAATTCAAGGAAGTTGGTAGTTTATGTAAGAGTTGTTTGGAGTTATGTGGTTTATTGGGTGTTACACATGAGTTTGTACCAAGATATAACACAAAAAGATGGTCTTAATGATTTCTTCTTCTTCTTCAGCTACAAAAAAATAATTAGTCACATAAAACGATCATATTTAGTCATGAGTGATAACACTAAAGTCGTTTTGTAACAGCGATCTTTGACTCCTTTGTATAAAAACAAGCAAGATTTGAACTTATTCAATGCGATCAACATCTAAGCTACAAAACTCAATATTACTTTTCAGAATTTCAACTAATAAAGAGTGTATAGAATACTTTTTGAAAGTTTTGTAACTGTAGCTTGGGCCCAGACACGTACTGTTGCAAACAATGCGAAGAACATGAGCCCAGATCTAAACTGAAAGATTTCTAATAATATTAAATTATAAAAAAATAGACAGCACAGCCCAGATCTAAAACACATTCAAATTTTAATTTTATATTGTATTAGTCTCAACCCCATATATTGAAGGGAAAAATTTGGATTCCATGTAGGAAACAGCCAGATGAAGATGAAGAGGAAGATGAAAAAGAATGACATTTACAGAAAGAGAGAAGTTCATTGTAGCATCAACCATTATGGTAACATCAAAGTGGGCTAAGAAGTTTCCACGTTCAGTTAGACAATCATTATTATCATATATCCGTAGTAAAGAAGCACCATCGGTAACAGACCAGGAGTGGCATGAGATAGCAACTGGCATAGACGATCATGTATCAAAGACTAAGAGGTCATTCTTCCTAGGGTTCAAAGATGCATTAACAAATCCATTCAAAGTCCAAGGGGATACAGAGTTAACAAAACTTGACCAGCAAGTGAGAGATGAGATAAAGTCAGGTAATATTGACTTTGAAGGAGTAGATGTAGATGATCCTGAAGTGAAGAAGTTGCTATCAGAAGCACAATCACTAATGAGGGACTATGAAAACAAGTCAAATTAAACGCAAGTACGCAAAAGAGTACTATGTTGCAAACAAAGAAAAGTATTCTGATTATTACAAAAAATATTATCAAGAGAATAAAGAACGTATATTGGATAAACAGAAGAAATACAACAAGTCTAACAGAAAGAAGATTAACACCTACATGAAAGAGTATTATCATAAACGAAAAATTCAACTAAAACTTAAATAACCCATTACCGTACACTTAGAGTATGCCAAAAGCAGGATTCAAAACTATCACTGTAACAGATGAGTTCTATGCACACTGGTACCGTATCTTTAAGAAATCTAAGAAGGTTCTAAAGACTAAGGGTATCAACAGCTTCAGTTCTTTCATAGCATCAAAGCTATCGGAGACTGAAAGACATGAATAATGTTATTGAAGATAAGGACACTATGATTGATACCTTGAGAAATCAAGGCTGTAACCTTATCGAACTCCAACCTAGGACAAAGTTCCCTAAGCGTTCATGGCAAAAGTACCAGACTGAGCGTAATGAAGAGGTATTTGCTTCAGATAGTAACTATGCCGTACTAGGTGGAAGTATATCAAACAACCTGATTATACTGGATTTAGATAACGTTAAGGAAGGAGGAGGTCATGAGCCAGTAGACGATGAGTTCTTAGACAGAATATTCAAAGATGTCAAAAAGAAAACACTAGTGGTAAAAACTGGAACTGGTGGGTATCACATCTATCTAAGAGATACAATGAATAGAGAAACCAAATCAGTAAAGTTGGATAGTAATGACTATCATCTAGATGTCCAAGCATCTGGTAAGTATGTTGTAGGTGCTGGCTCAATTCATGAGAATGGTAACACTTACGAAGTTGTATCAGAAACCACAACAATCATGTCAATGGATTTTGGATTTGTTCTAGAGTCACTAAGTAACCTAGGCTTCACGGCAAACAAGCCAACTGGTAAGCCTATGTCTGGGTTACAGAAGATAGAGTTTGATACAGAAGACTGGGATGCATTAGAAAGAGGTAACATAAAGTCAGGGGAGAGAAACGACAAAATACATAAACTTCTATGCAGACGACTATGCTTTGATAAGATGTTTGACACACTTGAACATACAGAAGCATATGCAAGAACAGTTAATGAGGCAATGGCAAAGAATGGTACAACTAAACTACCAGACTCAGAGTTAATGAGAACAGTTGAATCTGCTTGGAAATTCTATGAAAGAAACAAAGAGCAAGGTACCCTTTGGGAGAAATCAAACCAAGGAGAGCAACTAAAGAGTGCTGAGATGGGAGAATACCTCCTCAACCAATACGTGTTCGCAACACTTAGGGATAACACCAAGACATACATCTATGACGAAGGAGTATACACATCTGATGGGGAGAATGTTAGGAACCTTATCGCAGAAGAGTGTTATCAGGTAAATCCAAACTGTAAGAATGCGTGGGTTGAGGAGGTATACCATTACATTCAAGCCAAGACACTAAAGTCAAGAAATCTATTTGATAGTAATCCATACGAGTTGGTTATGGATAACGGTGTACTAAACATAAAGACAATGGATCTAAAACCACATGACCCAACTCATTATTCATTTATCAAAATACCAATAGAATACAACCCAAACGCACAGGCTACAAAATTCATTAAATTCTTAAAAGAATGTTTTACAATTGAAGGTAAGTTAAAGACAAAGGATTACTTTACCTGTCTTGAGATAATGGGCTTAACGTTAATCAAACATAATAGATTTGAAAAGGCATTCATGTTCATAGGTAGTGGTGCTAATGGTAAATCAACATTCTTAGATGTACTATCTGCATTACTAGGTAAGAGAAACATATCAAGTAGAACTATGTCTGACTTGAGTAAGGAAAAGTTTGCAAAGATAGATTTGCATAATAAGATGGCTAACATATTCTCAGATATTCAAGGAAATGAGTTGTATGATACTGGTATGTTGAAAGCAATGATTACTGGAGATATCATAACAGCCGAAGAGAAGTATGGTAAACCATTCCAATTCAGACCATACTCTAAACTACTATTCTCTGCTAATAGATTCCCTGCAATATCAGACCAATCTGATGGGTTCTTTAGAAGGTTCACTATCATTGAGTGGCTTAGGGTCTTCAAAGGAAAGGAGAAGAATATCAATCTAAAGGAAGAGTTGGTATCAGATAAGGATGAATTATCAGGTATATTCAATCTAGTAGTAAATGCATCGAAGATGTTAGATGAAAGAGGCCACTTCCTTCATGAACAACCAGTAGATGAGGTTAGAACAAAGTGGAATGAAAAGTCTGAACCAATTAATACATTCTTAGACCAGGAAACAGCAGCAGATGATTCAGAAGCAGCATATGTATCAACAAGTATGCTATATGCACATTATCAGAGATGGTGTAAAGCCAACAAGCTTGTAGAGGAGAAGGCTAGAAGGTTTAACAAGATTGTAGGAGACATATATCAAGCATCTGTTACTAGGATTAACGGTGTATCAACTAGAGCATATGCAGGTATAAGACTAAAGCACCCACTAGGTGGTAAACCAACTGAGTTGAAACAGTTTGGAGAAGACTAAACGATGGATAAATTCTGGAATTGGTATGAGAAGCACATACTACAAAATGAACATAAGCATGAATATCAATTCAGAGAGTTCAAATTTTATTGTAAAACGTGTAATAAAAAAGAAGGCTTAGATACTCAGATTAATTCTAAACATCAAGGAGTGATTGATAATGGTTGATAGTTGTGTTCATTGTTTAACGGAGTTAGAACAAACACCAAACATATGTACACGTTGTAGACGTGTACGAGAGTATGATGGTAGAATAATAGTTGATGATAAAGGCATAGATTGTAAACAATACTGTCCAAAGTGTAAAGAACATCCTAACATGATATTCCGGGGATTCAAGAACCCAAGGTTAGACTCTTGGTGTATAGGGATTAGTATTAACAGTAACAAACCAAAAGAACTAGAATTCATGCCGTTTACAAAATACAATACATTGATTACATCACAACAGAATGATGATAGAAAAATAAAAGGTGGGTCTTGGCAACAGATGAAGGATAGGTATTATGAAAAATGGATAGCATATGATGAGGGGAAGTATTGTGGTGGATGGTAGGTCTTGTGACGCATGTATGGAGTCTAAGACCATACTTCTAAACTGTCCTATATGTAAAGGGGAGTTCTGTAACACCTGTATTGGAATACATGGTTGTAAGAGGGGAGATTTATGACTGATAGATATATGACTAAACGTAGAAACCAACTACTCAGAGAGTTAAAGAGGATGAAGGAGTTAGGTTTAGAATGGGTATAATCGGTGACAATTCAGATCCAACTGAGCATAAGGAACACGGTTGGTTTGTAAACCGTTTTGTAGAATTAAGACACTTTAGAGATGCTGTAACAGTAGATATGGATGATGTACTAGCACGGTCTAGTTATGTTGCTGGTCTGATGTTAGGCATAAAGGGATTATTCATGTTGGCATCTACACTTTCATTATTAATGTGGAAACCAATAGAGTTAGCACTTTGGAACATACCATTGGATGAAACTCATATGATGGACGCATTAGGTTTTCCAATATTTGCAATACCATTAATTATATTTGCAGGCAAGGAGATAGTCAAACTCCATATGCATATGCTAGGTTGGTTCAATAAAGGATTCCAATGGGCAATTAATCGTTATATGATATACAAATGGAAGAAGGATAAAACAGATTCTTCTGCAGCACAAACACTTGCAAAGTCACAAGCAAAGTATATGGGATTCTTATACAGATTCTCTCCACAAATAAGACAGTCATTCGTAAACGCAATGATATGGTCTTGGATTCTATACATAACATTAGATCATACTAATGTAGCACATTGGTTAACAATATTCATCTATGAGGCAGGAATCTAATGGTGTTTAAGTTTAAACCATATTGTAGAACCTGTAGTAAATTCATGCATGAAGACAAACTAATTGAGAATAAATTAGGTGCAAAGAATAGATGTCCAACGTGTAAACAACAGGTCCGCTTAACACCTTCAACATCATCCAAAAATCGTACATTGAAGAGAAAGAGTAGTCTTGAAGTGTAGGGTATGTTCAGAAGGTAAAAAAACTGCTGGTAGAACTGTTAGAAATAATCCTCATTCATGTTGGTCTATAATGGTATGTGATAAATGCTATGCATTAATGGAGTTTTTTAATTTTAGTAATAAAACAAAGTCATACATGGGGTATCATTATGCCAGTTGACAAATGTGTATACTGTGGTCGTAGTTATGGTGTACGCGTATGCAGACCATGTATTCGTGAGAGAAAAGCCAAATATGGTAAAGATTGGCATCTATAATTTTAATTTTATATAGATAAATTAAAGAACACAGAATATGTCATTAATAGATTCATATATGATTCCTATAACAATAACAATCTGTCTGATTCTTTTAGCACCAATAGTAGCAGTTGATATGTTAGGTATTGAACAAGAGCCATTCAAGTCATTAAAACAATCTTCATCACAGCCAAAAACAGAAGATGTATACTTTATTGGTTTAGAAGAAAACATAAATGAAACAAAAGAAAATATCAGAGATTTAATGGCAGAGCATGAAGCAAACAACCCATGAATAATAGAGAACGAATGCGAAGTTCCAACAGACACGCTGTTGAATGGTTACTAGAAGATGGTCATTATGATATATGGTTGAAACCACACGTTAAGAATAAAGACAGAGTTTATCACCCAGATGGAAACTATTGGCAAACAGACCTATGGAATATGTGGGACGGAATTAGTTGGAAAGATAACGAATTACATTTTCTTGCAATTAAGACAAACAAGTGGCATAACCAAAAGGATATTCAAAACTGGTTACAAAATAGAGAAGGAGTAAACGCCATGGCGATAAACGTCAAAACTAATCCGACATCAGTTTCTGTCAGAAAGTATTGAAAATTAAAGAAGGCTTATTTACTTTATAGTTTTAGATATTCTACATGACAGAGTTCAAACTTTTAAAATGGAAAAATTCTTTGGGGAAAGAACTTTCCGTACCAGTTGAGGCATCTAAAGTAGATTCTTTTTCTGAACTCTTCACAGCAGAAGGTAAAGAATTCACTGTTGAAGAGTGTAAATTATAATTTTAAATAACTTCCCACCTCCTTATTTTTATTGAACAAATGGGAGCGAAAGCAGGCTCGAAAAGATGCACGTAAATCATTACATGACGAACAGAGAAGGGAACGTGCAAAGTCATTAAAAGACAAACCAAAGACCAAGAGACCCAAATGGAGACGTTTGAATGATGGAGGTATAGCATTTGGAGATAATTATAAGATAGGTAGAGGAGGTCAGATAGGTTTAGGTGTTGTAGGAGCAGTTGCATTATTCTTTATAGTTGGATTAACATTATACCCTGTAGAGCAACAAGATGGAGGAGAGTGTGCAAATCCTTTCTGTGAGTGGGTTGATATTATAACAGGAGCAGACGAATATGGAGCAAAACAGACACCTAAAGAGCAAGTTCCAGAGTCAGAAAGAGACTTTTTACCACCAACAGAGTTCCTATTACCGTTCGCTGAAGCTAGAGGAGATGATGAACCTACTTGTTACAGTCAAGCCTGCCAGAGAAGCCATGAGGAGTCGAAGGATATATTTGATTCAGAGGAAGCACAAGCAAAATCAATCAATGAACAAATAGTAGATATGAAAGTGAAGATTGAAAAGACCAAGGAGGTCATTAAGGTAATTGAGGGAAAGATAAGGGATTATAAATTAGATATACCAAAAGCTGAACTTGATCTAATGTTAGATGAAAAATTGATAGAAGACCAAGAAAAATTGGTAAAGGAGATGAAATATGAATATGATAGATTGAGATACGGATACGATAAAGATGCATTATTTGAGTATGAAATAGAGTATTACAATGAAAGAGATAATCTAGATGATATGAGGTTTCAATATGAAAAAAAAGATAATGATATAATTAGAGATAATGACTTGCTTGACAAAGAGGAGGAGTATTTGGATATGGCAGAGATTGATCTACTAATGTTTATTGATGAATTGAATGCATTGAAAGTACAATTACACCAGATCCACCGGGCTGGAAACCTATTTGCCATTAGATTATCAGAGACATGTAACACTCTGATAGAACAAGGAATGAATGAACGAGAGGTTGCAGTTGACGTTAGAGATAATTGGGTATATGAAACAAAAACAGAACAGATATGTCCAACATATAGAGAATTGGTAGCATCTTTTGATAACACACTACACCCAATCAGCGGTGAGTTTGAAGATCTTGGTTATGATATCAGACGAGGTGAGTCTGGTTACAAGGATTATTGGAGATACTATTACAACCTACCAGGATGGAAGGTCATAACTGTAGACCCAGATGTTGATATGTTACATAGAGCAATGATAATTGAGATTCAAGCATCAGATTTTAGATATGCAGGAAGTGATAAACAACATAACCTAAACATACGACAGTATTCAAACGGAACTATGTCTGAAAGAGGGTATGTGTATTTTGAGAATGTTAGTATAGATGAAGAATGTAGACACGCTAATGTTGCTCCAGATATAGAGTTGGTTGGTAAAGTGCTAGAACATTTTATGAATGAATGTAAGGGCGATTTGGATTATGTGATGGAACATAGGGTAATGATGCCTTTCATATCATTTGATACAGCAGATTCAGAGTGGTATAAGTACATCACTTGGTTGAATAAGGCAATTAAAGAATATGGTCCGCAGTGATTTTAATTTTAAATACTAATTGATTTTATATAGGATATGGCTAAAATAATAAGATCAAGAGGCACATCAAGTTCTGACACAGATGACACCGACCAAAAATGGGCTGGAGAAGACTTTAAGAAACACCAAGCAGAATTAAAAGAACAGCATGGTGAAGAGGTAATTGGTTCAGCAAGAGGAACTTCAAGTAAGAAACTAAAAAATGTACCAAACACTGAAACACCTGATACAGAAGGGATAAGTAAAACATCTAATCGTGGTACTTCATCAGATTAGACAATAACTTTAATTTTCTGTAATTATAATTTTATATACTCTTTACCAGAATTGGTTACGTGGACGATATTGTTAAGGATCGAATATCAAACTATGTAGTAGATGCATTTCATGACGCACAAGATAAAGCAATGTCATCATCTGGTAAGAGATTAAAGACATGGCACGTCAGTGATTTTGTTTCTCCATGTTTGAGGAAGGCATACTATACTAGACTTTATCCAGACTACCAAATGGACGACCAGAAAAGAGCCGTACTATACTTTGGAACTATTGTCCATGAGCATTCAAAATTATCAGGGTTTAATGAGATAACAATGTGTTATGATTTGGCTAAGGATAGAGCATACACACCACAAGAAGTTGGTCAGATGGATGAAGAACAGAAGGCAAACATCATTACAGGAACACTAGATGACTTGGTAAAGGTAGGCGATACATATGTTATTGTTGATAAAAAGACATACAACGGTGGATATGGATTCAAAAAGACCACACCAGATGAAAGTTACAAACTACAGTTGGAGATATACCGAGTACTACTTCAAAGTTCATATGATATAGACGCAACTTTGGGTTGTTTACTGTACCTTGACAAGTCAAAAGATCTTAATGAGACACCAATAGTGTTTGAGTTGGAATCAATTGCAAACACAAAGAAAAAGATGTTAGACATAATGGCATCATTACAAGGAGCAAAAGTCCCAGTAGGAACTGTATGTTGGTTATGTAGTGGAGCAAATAGAGCAAACAAAGTATACTGCCAGTATGAAGATGAGTGTAAACGTGAAGGCAATAGAATTATAGAAAAGGCACAGATAAAGAAGGCAAAATGAGCACTGAATCATCATTAATTATAGTTGCATTTGTTATTGTAGTTGGTCTAAGTTTATTCACATTTATGAGAGTAGAAAAATTCATTGATAAATATCAGGCTAAAAGAAAACAGCATTAGATCTGGGCTACTTGTGCCGAAAAAAAAAGAATTTAATTTCATATATGATTTAGTTTTACACAAACCATGAGTCAGGACAAAAGAACTCAACGTGTCACGAGATACACAGTCAATAAGCCAAAAGACACTAGTTCTTCCCAAGGGGTACCTACCTCTGGTGTTCGTCCTCCAGAGGTACGCCCAGACTCAAACCCAGTAACTAAATTTGTAGGAGATGTAGGTGCAGGAGCAAAGAATACTGTTGAAGGTTATACAGCAATAGTAGATCCAGAGGCATGGTCTGAAGAAGGGGGAGAATATTATAATAGAGATCTTAGAGATAAATCAATAGTTTCAGGTGGCTTTGACACATTAACAGGTAAACATACAGCCGATGAATTCTTTGGAGAGGTAGGCTGGAGAGCACAGAATGAACCGGGTAAACTGGTAGGAGAGGTAGCAGTTGAAGCACCATTATTCTTTCTTAACCCATTAAAAGTAGTAAGAGGTGCACAGGCTGGCTCTAAAGTAGCATCTAGTGTATTAAAGGCAAAGTTAGGAGCATCAGCAATCAAGGCAGCAGATGGCCCAACTAGAGCAGAAGCAATCCATGCCAATAAGATGGCAAAGTTCAACAAATCAGTAGGAGATGTGAATAAACTAAACCGAGAGGTAGACGCTGCAGCAACCAAAGTGAGAGATGAAGATGTGATTATACAAGGTAATAGAAGTTATTCAAAGACATCAAATGTAAGAGAACCACGCAGTCATGTAGATGCATATTATCATAATATTGCAGATCAGCAAGTTTCAGGTAAGAACCCAGCTAATTGGGTAGAAGGTAGTCTGTATGGTGTCACAGACGATGTATCTAAAGGTGTAACACCTAATTTAGATAGTAAATTATCAAAGAAATTTGTAAACACTAGTAATAAAAAACTTAGAGGGTATTTTGGAGAAAAAGAATTATTCAAGCAGGCAAGTGAAGCCAGTCATAAATCAGTTCCATTTATAGATTCAGCCCCACCAAAATTCGACGCAGAATTAGCAACAGGTCCGCTGGGAGATATCTCAACATTAAGTAAAATAAAAGAATGGAGACAAACAAGTGAGGGTTCATTTGGTCTTTTTTCTAATCCAGGAAAACAATTCTATAAAGGCGATAGATTACTAACAGGTGCAGGTATTGGAGCATTGGGTGTCGGTGGATTAGGTGTGTTCGGACTAGGAGGCAGAAAGAATGACAAATCTAACTAAATGTAAAAAGTGTGAAGACGTTTACTTAACAAACCCAAGATCAAAGATGAAAGGTGTATGTCGTGAATGTGAGAACGATGTAGGTGTAGGTAAAGTTGGTAAGGGGTTTAGTTATCAATGACCTTACGTTGTGAGGTCTGCTGGAAGTATGCTGATACTACAGATATTATAGATGATAAGGTAACTTGTGATAGATGCCAGAAACGATACCAAATGTATGCTTCTGAAGGCTATCTTTCTGGTAACCACTAATTCAATTTCAAATAGTATAACATTTTACTACAATCATGGTATCACCTACAGCAGTAGTTAGATCAGGTCAAGTTGTGGTTAGATTCTTTCAGTCACAAGCACAGCACATAAACAAAGCTACTGGTAATAAAATATGGAGTACATCCGAAGTTAACCCAATTCCTATAGATAAGGCTGGACGTATGGCATCAGAACCAATGGAGAAATCATTAGCCGTTAGAAGATTTGGGCCAGCACATAGAACACCAGATAGTAAAGGTAAGATAGTCACTCATACTAAAGTAGAGACTGTAGGTAAGCATTTAGATGGAACTCCAAGAGTTGTTGAACAATTACCACCTCAACCTAATTACTTACAAAAGACAGGTTTTTGGAGTGGGAACTCTCCAAAGTCAATGCCACACTTAAAGCAGTATGGTCCTGGTATTAGAGGGCCAGATGGTAAAGAGTATGTTAAAGGTGAGAAATTTCATCATCTTTTGAATATGAGAGACCCAGCTTATGTGGCAAAACAACAAGCCGCAAAACTTGCAAAAATAAAATCTGAAAAGGCAGGACAAAAACTGCAACAATTTGGTCAAAAAGATAAACCAACAGGAGTCCATCAGAACCCAGATGGTTCATTGACATTATTTGGAATAGGAGGAGCAGTAGGTGGTGCTGGAATGGGTATGGGATTCAATAATAATAAAAAGAAACAAGGTAAGCGTAACTACGACGGCTTGCCATTTTAATTTTAAATAGGTGTTACACTCAGATCTAAGCATGGGTAAAGGTAAACTAAACATAGGAAAATATGAGAATATTGTTAAAGAAGCCTATCAAGGTAGTGGACATAACCCACTAGATCCAAAAGACCCAAAAGCTGAAAACTCATTTGGATTAGGCGACCATCTTAAGAAGCACTCCTTGAAGAAGGTATAATGACAGATATTTTTGATCCATTCCCACAGAGAGAGATGAAGATTTGTAGTAAGTCTTGTATGTGTTCATGTCATTGGATGGAAGACGGTTCTAACTATGAGGAAGGGGAACCATGTAATCTATGTGGAGGAACACCAAAACCACCACAAATGCCACAGTTCGACATTTAATTTCAAATACTAGATAATTTTATTACAACCATGGGATTATTTGATGGAATCGGAGGAATCTTCGGATCAGTAAAAGAATCTGGTTCAGGACTTGGAGAATTCTTCTTCGACTTTATAAAAAAAGGAAAGAATTAACATGTGTAATGATCCATTAATGGATGCACTGTTTCTAGCCTTAGCCGCAGGCATACTCGGTGGTGTTGGTAGTTTCTGTTACTTTATGGTTACAAGACGTATGAAGGAAAGTAAGATGGAGGAGTTGGTATGAACAAAGTAGGACGTTTCCAAAGAGTACCACAAGCATCAAAACCATATGTAGGAACTAGAGATGTACATATACCAAGAGACTTAGAAAAGAAACTTCAGAATTCAAATAATCCAAACAGGGTTGTTTTGTCTACAAAATCATATAACTATCCAAATGGGGTAAATATTAAACAAACACAGTCAGCACATATTGAAAATAATCAGTTAAAAAGAATACAAACTACTACATCGAAATCAAGTTCTAGACAACCACCACTTAGAAGTATGGATACTTCTCATATTTTAGATACTAACATAAACCCATACACTGGTAAACCAGTTAACCCAGTAACAGCAAACCATGTAGCAAGTATGCCTTTAAATTATAAAGCAGACCCTGAATTGAAGAAAGATTTGTGGTATCAAGAACATGTTGGTATGACAACACCACAACCAAAAGGTGGTGGAGACCCAATCAAGTTACATCTATATCAGGACATTAGAGATCCATTAACTGAAGCTGATAAAGCATGGAGTAAGGAACCATCAAAGAAATGGTGGGAGGATCCATTCTAATGCCAATAGACGCAGACGGTGCAATGGGACTAGCTGGAACAATGATAGGAGCGGCAGTTGCAATAACAGCAGTTAAGATGACCACTGATATGGTCGGAAATATGAACAGTGCAACAAAGTGTCCTAAAGGTAAGAAATGGTGTGATAAATGTAAGACATGTATGGGTAAACATAGTCATGGTAAATCAGATTACGGTGGAGAGTTATTCAAAGTAGATAACTGGAGGAATCTATAATGGCAAGAGGTAAGGATTGGAAACAAGCCAAAGTGTCAAAGGTAGAAGGTTTCAAGAATGTTAATAGAGCACAACAATACACTCCAGTTCCATCTGCTTATGGTCAAGGTGGTGAATCTTTCATTAATAATATTCAAGGCACAGAACAACAAGATTCAACGTTTGGTTTTGGTGGCCCACCATCTCCAAGTGATAGAATATCAATAATAGATGCAAACGACCCAATGGAACCAACATCAATACAATCACAAAACGCCACAAATGCACGTGATGATATATCCATTGTAACAGGAGGAGGTAGTTCAATGCAGAATGATATAACCGTAGCAAATGTAACACAAACAGAACCAGCTAATAATATCACTTTTGCAGATGTACAGTCTGGTGCAGCAACAACAGGATATACACCAGGAATAGATCAACCTGACATAACACAAAGAGAAACTATACAAGTGGATTATAACGTACCAGGTGGAGCAACACGAACAGCCGATGTTCAGACTTGGAAGGAGGGAGATACCTACTATTCACAATATGGAGATAGTATGATGGCAAGTGACGCAAAGCCAGATGTTGATAATCAGAGATTTTGGGTTCAAGCAGAAACCCAAAAGGGCATGGGTGAAACAGATTGGAACGCACTAGACCCAACTTCAAAAGCAAACAAAGGAGAAGGTATTGCTATTAACAGAGGAGGAGTTGATATGTTCTTTGGAGCCAAAGAGGAGAAGAGAGGTGCAATAACAAGTGCATTCAAAGAACAAGATTTCAATAAATTATGGAGTGGTGTGAAATCCAATATAGGAACATCAATGGGTTTACACAAAAGAGGATATGATTACTTTGGAGATCCAACAGGTAAAGGTGTATGGGATAAAGGACAAGATCAACCATTTGCAAGTTATGGTCAAAAATCACAATCAACTGATATGTCAAAAATATTCGGATTCTATAAAGACAAACATAAAGGTAATACAAAAATAGTTGATGAAATAACAGCAATGGAAAACCGTTGGACTATCGGTGGAAAAGCATCTAAAGGTGGTGGAGGAGCAACAAGTGGACTATTTGGTTTTAATAATAAAGGTCCGCAATCATCAGGAAAGGAAAAACCAGTAAACTTCTACACTGGAGTATCTGAGAGAGAGTCAAAGAAATATCTTGAAATGGCTGCAGAATCAAGTAAGGGAAATTCTAATTTCTTAACACCACAAGTACAAAAGAAAGCAGATGATATTTACACAAAGAATCTAAAAGCAAATGCAAATCCAAAGTTTTATGAAATGGGATTGTAATTGCTGTATATGTCAACAAAGAAATTTTTTAAACAAATATAGAAATGAGAATGCAAAACCGTTGTCTCATTGTCCAACTTGTGTCAATTAGGCTAAACACCTAGTATTTATATACACATATAAAATTATATGGAATATGTCAGAAGGCGAAGATCAACCTTATCATAAGAAACTGGGGAGA